>ENA-OQIP01000108-OQIP01000108.1-human-gut-metagenome-genome-assembly--contig:-NODE-108-length-17063-cov-3.168989_pt1 | contig 17063 bp, 14 predicted proteins | sample MGYA00242585_ERZ504750 | MGnify/ENA primary metagenome ERZ504750 (study PRJEB26092, sample SAMD00036441) | human gut metagenome | host: Homo sapiens | study: EMG produced TPA metagenomics assembly of...
TAACGGAGCTGCAGATGGAGCAAATGCCGCAAACACAATAGTGCCTGACGGACAGAATGATCCGCAGGATGGAATCCAGGCACCGCAGGCACAGCCAAATACTGATATAGCAGATGAGCAGGTACCGCAGGCGGCAAACGACAATAAGCATGATATAGCAGATGAGCAGGTACCGCTTGCCACCATGATTAGTGAGAGTGGAATGGTCGTTCCGCTGGCTATTGGTGCGCTTGGGATAGTTGCAATTCTTGCAATTATGATATTTGTCATAGTAAAGAATGTTAAGTCTGTCCGTGTTCAAAAAAATAGTATGAAACATAAGGGAAAAGATAATAAAAATTAGTTGATATTTGCTGAAATTATGGTATTATTAATGTGTGCGCTTGTATGAGTGCACACATTAATCAAGTATATGGATGGTTTTTTTACCATACCAGAAATAAAATTTAGGAGGAATTGCAAAATGGCAAACAAGTGGGTATATACCTTCAAAGAGGGTAACATGACCATGCGTAATCTTCTCGGTGGTAAGGGTGCTAACCTCGCTGAGATGACAGAGATTGGACTTCCTGTACCACAGGGCTTCACAATCACTACTGAGGCTTGTACACAGTACTACGAGGATGGACGTAAGATCAATGATGAGATTATGGCTCAGACTATGGAAGGTGTAAAATGGATGGAAGAGGTTAACGGAAAGAAATTCGGTGACCTTAAGAATCCTCTTCTCGTATCTGTTCGTTCAGGTGCCAGAGCTTCAATGCCAGGTATGATGGATACAATCCTTAACCTTGGTCTTAATGATGATGTTGTTGCAGCTATGATCGCTGGTAACCCAGATCCAGCATTCGAGCGTTTCGTATATGATTCATACAGACGTTTCATCCAGATGTTCTCAGACGTTGTTATGGAAGTAGGAAAGAAATACTTCGAGCAGCTCATCGACAAGATGAAAGAGGACAGAGGTGTTAAATTTGACGTAGACCTTACAGCAGCTGACCTTAAAGAGTTAGCAGAGCAGTTCAAGGCTGAGTACAAGAATCAGTTAGGAACAGACTTCCCTTCAGATCCTGTAGAGCAGTTAAAGCTTGCTATCGAGGCTGTATTCCGTTCATGGGACAACCCACGTGCAAATGTTTATAGAAGAGATAACGATATCCCTTATTCATGGGGAACAGCTGTTAACGTAATGCCTATGGTATTCGGTAACTTAAATAACGAGTCAGGTACAGGTGTTGCATTCACACGTGATCCTGCAACTGGTGAGAACAAGCTTATGGGTGAGTTCCTTATCAATGCACAGGGTGAGGACGTTGTTGCCGGTGTTCGTACTCCAATGCCAATCGCTCAGATGGAGCAGGAGTTCCCAGAGGCATACGCTGATTTCCTTAATGTTTGTGAGACTCTTGAGAATCACTACCATGATATGCAGGATATGGAGTTCACAGTTGAGAACAAGAAGCTCTATATGCTTCAGTGCCGTAATGGTAAGAGAACAGCTCAGGCTGCTCTTAAGATCGCTTGCGATTTAGTAGATGAGGGACATAAGACACCAGCTGAGGCTGTTGCAATGATCGACCCTCGTAACCTTGATACATTATTACATCCACAGTTCGATGCTGCTGCACTTAAGGCTGCAACTCCACTTGGAAAGGGTCTTGGAGCATCTCCGGGAGCTGCTTGTGGTAAGGTTGTATTCACAGCTGACGATGCTGAGGCATGGGCTGAAAGAGGAGAGAAGGTCGTACTTGTACGTCTTGAGACATCTCCAGAGGACATCACAGGAATGAAGGCTGCTCAGGGTATCCTTACAGTTCGTGGTGGTATGACATCTCACGCAGCCGTAGTTGCACGTGGTATGGGAACATGCTGTGTATCTGGTTGTGGTGATATCAATATGGACGAGGAGAACAAGAAGTTCACACTTGCAGGACAGACATTCACAGAGGGATCTGAGATTTCTATCGATGGTACAACAGGTAACATCTACGCTGGAATCATCCCAACAGTTGATGCTTCAATCGCTGGTGAGTTCGGACGTGTTATGGCATGGGCTGATGAGTTCAGAAGACTTAAGGTTCGTACAAATGCAGATACTCCTGCAGATGCTAAGAAGGCTCGTGAGCTTGGTGCAGAGGGAATCGGACTTTGCCGTACAGAGCATATGTTCTTCGATCCAGAGAGAATCGCTGCATTCCGTGAGATGATCTGCTCTGATACAGTAGAGGAGAGAGAGACAGCTCTTAACAAGATTCTTCCATATCAGCAGGGAGATTTCGAGAAATTATATGAGGCTCTTGAGGGATGCCCAGTAACAATTCGTTTCCTTGATCCACCTCTTCATGAGTTCGTTCCTACAGAGGAGGCTGACATCGAGAAGCTTGCAAAGGCTAAGAATAAGTCAGTAGAGGAAATCAAAGCTATCTGTGAGTCACTCCATGAGTTCAACCCAATGATGGGTCATAGAGGATGCCGTCTTGCAGTTACATATCCTGAGATTGCTAAGATGCAGACAAAGGCTGTTATCCGTGCAGCTATCAATGTAAAGAAAGCTCATCCAGACTGGGATATCGAGCCTGAGATCATGATCCCATTAGTATGTGAGATCAAAGAGCTTAAGTTCGTTAAGAAGATTGTAGTTGAGACAGCTGACGCTGAGATCGCTGCTGCAAATGCTGACATCAAGTACCATGTTGGTACAATGATCGAGATCCCAAGAGCTGCTCTTACAGCTGATGAGATCGCTACAGAGGCTGATTTCTTCTGCTTCGGTACAAACGACCTTACACAGATGACATTCGGATTCTCTCGTGATGATGCAGGTAAGTTCCTTAACGCTTACTATGACAACAAGATTTTCGAGAACGATCCATTTGCTAAGCTTGACCAGACAGGTGTTGGTAAATTAATGGAGACAGCTATTAAGCTTGGAAAGCCAGTTAATCCTAACCTTCACGTTGGTATCTGTGGAGAGCACGGTGGAGATCCTTCATCAGTTGAGTTCTGCCACAAGATTGGACTTGACTATGTTTCATGTTCACCATTCCGTGTACCAATCGCTCGTCTTGCTGCAGCACAGGCTGCTATCGCAGAGCAGGCAAAATAGACAAAGGTTCTAATTTAAAAGTCTATATATAAGATTTTGAAAGGGAAAGTATTTAATACTTCCCTTTTTTTGACTGCCAACATGCATTTCACACCATGAAAACTACATTTCACGCCGAGAGTATAGATTTTAGGCACTATATGTTGTATAATTAGTACTAGAAAAACAAGTATATGTGATATGAATAGAGAACGAAGCACAGCTACAATGTATATATGAGCCGCTATACTAAAATTAACTATATACTTACAGGAGGGCATAAAGCATGAACATACTTCTGATTAACGGAAGTCCAAAAGGCAAACGAAGCAATTCGTTAAGGCTTGCAAACAGCTTTATAGAAGGCTTCAAAGAAGGATATAAGAGCAAAAATGAAGCTATATCCATTGATGAAATGCATGTAGCCTCAATGCATGTAGGAGCGTGTAAGGGCTGTTTTGCATGCTGGCAGAAGACACCGGGGGTGTGCTGCATAAATGACGATATGCAGACTGTTATTGGGAAAATGCTTGAAGCGGATATTGTTGTGTGGTCGTTTCCTCTGTACTATTTTAGTGTGCCGGGAATACTAAAGAACGTGATTGACAGGCAGCTTCCCATGAGCCTGCCGTTTATGAGTACAAAGGATGACGGATACGGAAGCGGCAGCCATGATTGCAGATATGACATGGAAGGCAAAAGGCATGTGCTAATTTCTACCTGTGGCTTTTATTCTGCAGAGGGAAATTATGACAGTGTACTTCGGATGTTTGACCATTTCCTTGGAAAAGGGCATTATACAACAATATTTTGTGGTCAGGGTGAGCTGTTTCGTGTAAAAGAGCTGTCAAAGAGGACTGACGAATATCTGGCTACGGTAAAAAGTGCCGGGGCAGAATATGCCATCACAGGAAAAATATCTGAAAAAACAGAAGCGGCGCTCCATACTCTTTTATATCCAAGGGAGGTATTTGAAAATATGGCGGATGCCAGCTGGGGAATCAGCAGGACAACAGGACAAAAGGAAGCGGATGACCTTGTTTTCACCAGACAGATGGCTGCATTATACAATAGGGATACCTATGACGGAAAGGAACGCGTGCTTGAGATATGCTATACCGATTTGAAGCATACATACCAAATAAAGCTTGATGATAAAGGTAGTGAGGTGCTTACTGACCAAAGCCTTGCCGCGACTACACACATAGATACGCCTTTTACGGTATGGTCGGCTATTTCCCGAGGCGAGATAGGTGGCGCAGAGGCATTGGGAAAGCAGATGTATACGGTGACAGGTGATTTTTCCTTGATGGTAAACTGGGATAAATTTTTTGGAAGTACATCGGCAGTCAAAGAGACAGAAAAAACATCACAAGGTGTGGAGGTGCAGAAAAATCCATCCATGATGACAATGCTCATACCATGGATTACGTTTTGGATAGCAGTTTCTGTCAATACTGAAAAGGGTTCTGTGATTGCTCTTTTGGTGGCATCCGCTATACCTTTTATTATGAGAAAACATAAATTTGTAATATGGGATCAGCTCTCAATTGTTGCTGTTGCTACACTTTCTGCGATTGCAAGCCTGACAGGAGCAGGTGACATATCAACAGATATCGGATATCTGGTGTTTGGGCTGTTCTGGCTGGTTTCATGCCTGACAAAGGAGCCTTTATGCGCAACATATGTGAAATACAATTATGGCGGTGAAGCCGCACATAAAAATCCTCTCTTTATGAAGACGAATTATATACTTGCGGCGGCATGGGGAGTATTATACGTGTTGACAGCAGTGTGGACATTTCTGCTGAAAAAGGCAGGTGTTGGAGCTACACTTATTGTCGTAAACAATTTGATGCCTGTATTGATGGGCATATTTACCGGATGGTTTGAAAAATGGTATCCTGCAAGGCTCGCAAGAGGCTCAAAAAAGCAGTAATTCGTAAGATTTTTTAATGTTTTATGTATTCTATTTACTTTAGGTGGATAGAAGAGTACTCTTTAGAAAACGTACTCATAGTAGTGCTTATAAATAAAGAAAGAGGTATATCATAATGAAGAAAAAACTGATTACAATTGTAATAGGAGCTATGCTTTGCGCCGGCTTGTTTGCAGGCTGCGGACAGAGCGATACAAAGCAGGATAAGGCAGCAGGTACCGAAAGTGCAAAGCAGGCTGATACCAAGGATGAAGGTGAAAAGGGCTCACAGGAAGAGAAGGAGCTTACAGGAACAATCGATGACATAAAGGACTTCATGTTTGTAGTGACTGATGATAAGGATACACCATACAGCTTTACCTTCGATGAGAAGCCTGACGGACTCGAGGGTGTTGCAAGCGGAGATAAGGTGAATGTTAAGTATACAGGTACTATTTCAGAGGTGGATCCGTTTGAGGGGAAGATAATATCTGTTGAGAAGGCAGAATAGGGTACAATAATCAGGGAAGGATATGTGCTTTGTGAAAGTGCAAAAGGCATATGGAGTGATTCAATAATTGAAGTGTTATAAGGCAATAAAAAAGAGCTCTTGCGAGCAATGTCATTAAGTTAAGACTTTTGACATGGCCCTTGGGAGTCCTTTTTGCATTATATACATATTGTTTAGTTTATTTATTTTTTCTGTTTCTGATATGCACCTCAGGTATGGCAACATTGTCATAGCTGATAGGTGCATTTTCTTTATCAGCGTCCTCGTGGCTTTTGGTGCTTTTTACGTGCACCTCAGGTATTGCCACGTTGTCAAAAGTTAAATCGTAATTATGTTTTTCTTTTTCTTCTCTGTTTTTAAATATTTTTTTCAGTTTTTCAAACATATTTTTCTCCGGTTGTTTTACAGTAGGTTTATAAAGAATGTGATTACAAGGCTGTTCAAAAAGTCGGCAAACAGGCTTCCTACGAGCGGTATGAGCAGATATGCCTTGATGGATGGCACATATTGGTCGCAGACAGCCTGCATATTTGCCATGGCGTTTGGTGTGGCTCCGGTTCCGAAGCCGCAAGTGCCTGATACAAGTATGGCTGCATCGTAGTCGCGCCCCATGATGTTGAACTCGATAACATACGTGAATATGATTATGAGAAGCACCTGTGCTGCAAGCAGTATGACGAGTGGGAGAGCGAGTGATGCCAGCTCCCAGAGCCTTAGTGTGATCATTGCCATGCCTAGGAATAGAGAGAGGCTTATACCTCCCAGGTCATTTATCTCTCCCATATGGATGGTGGCGATTCCTGTGTACTCACATATGTTTCGCATGAGTGCGGCTGCGAGCATCGCTCCTATATATATTGGGAAGGTGAGCCCAGTCTTTGTGAGAAGCATTGTAAAGATGGTTCCGACACCTATTGCCAGGATGAGCTGGAATACGGAATCAGCGTACATATTTGTGTGGCGCTCATGCTTTTTCTCATCCTCCACCAGCAGGCTGTCGTCCTCGTTTGCTGCTGTATTAAGCAGGCTATGCTTTTCAATCAGTCTTTTTCCAAGAGGTCCGCCTATCAGGCTTCCAAAGATGAGACCGAAGGTAGCTGCGGCTGTACAGATGGTCGTGGCACCCTTTATGTTCAAGTCCTCTAGCACCGGGCCAAAGGCTCCTGCGGTGCCATGTCCGCCAACCATAGGAATAGAGCCGGTGCACATGCCGATTAGCGGATTCAGGTTTAAGAGCTTTGCAAGCCCCACGGCGGTTAAGTTTTGTAATATGATAAGTACTATAACCAGTCCCAAGAATACGATGAGCGATTTGCCTCCGCTTTTTAATACCTTGAGATTTGCCTGAAAGCCTACAGATGTGAAGAAGAATACCATGCAGACCTCGCGCAGTGTGTCATTAAAGGAAAATTCTGCGATTCCTGTAACATAGCATATGCATGTCATGATGGCAAAAATCAGTCCGCCTATGACAGGCGCCGGAATACAGAATTTCTGAAGAAAATATATTTTCTTTTTTAAATAGTTTCCAAGTAGTAGTACAAGCACGGCAGCGGCCAGTGTCTGGTACATGTCAAGTTGTATTTTCATGTGTTACCTTTCAATTTTAATTGATTATATTCTTGTTATTTTTTTCTAAAATTTTGAATATTATATATTGAGCTAAAAATTAATTCGCGAATTAATTTGTGCTATATCCACAGGCTTTATAATACCTTTTCGCTCCATCGTGAAATGGAATAGGTATATCGTCTGTTGCAAAGTCATATGTCAGCTTAAGCTTAAGAGAGTTGGAGTAGGAGATCTCATTTTCTTTTTCAAACAGGAGCGATGTAAGCTGCTCAATTGTATCGTCGGATACATCAGCCTTTGTGATAAGCACAGATTTTACACCTATTGTGCTTATATCTGTGGCCTGGCCTGTGTATGTGCCGGCAGGTATGACTTCGCTTGTGTATGCCAAGCTGCTTTCAAGCATCTTGCTTATCACAGTATCAGTCAGCGGGATAAGCCTTATATCACATTCCTTTGAGAGCTCATCTATGACAGTGGTGGTGAGTCCTGCAGTGCAGAAGAAGGCATCTATATCACCGGCTTTTAGCTCTTTTGTGGCCTCTATATAGTCCAGGTTTTTGGTGGCAACAAGGGATGATGGCATACCGGCGAACTCAAGAATCTGTGTGGCGTTTCGCTCGGTACCGGATTCCTCTGCTCCGATGCTTACAGTGTGTCCTGACAGGTCGTCAAGAGTCTGTATGTTTGAATCAGCGCGGACCACAAGCTGACAGGTCTCGGTGTAAAGCCCTGCTATAGCCCTTAAATCTTCATTTGTCTTGTAGGCGTCGGCTATCAGGTCTGCCTGTGCGAGGCCTATCTCTATATAGCCATCGGATAAAAGTCTTATATTGGCATTAGAGCCTGCTGTGGTACGGACCTTGCAGGTAAAGTCATAGCCCTGTTCATTGGCAAGCTCCGTAAATGTATTTGCAAATGAATAGTACATTCCACCGATATCGGCTGCTCCGAAGCGTATTGTGCTGCCGGAGGTGGTGCAGCCTGTCAGGGCGAAGAGTACTATGCAAAGCATGATACTGATTTTTTTCTTCATGTTTTTTCTTTATCCTTTCACTTTTTCATAATTGCTATGAATATTTTACAAAAAATTTTCTAATATGAAAAGATTAAATTTAAATTTTTCTTAAATTCCATAGACTTGTTATTGGAAAAATAATATAATAAATTAGTTGTAGAAAATATTTTGAAGGAAGGAAATTTATTTATGGAAATCTTTGATATTATCAAGTCTGTTATATTTGGAATTGTGGAGGGCATTACAGAGTGGCTGCCTATAAGCAGCACCGGCCACATGATTCTTCTGAATGAGATTTTACCACTTAGAATAGGAAAGAACCCGGACGATTTTTACAGTATGTTTGAGGTGGTTATCCAGCTTGGAGCCATTTTGGCGGTTGTTGTTTTGTTCTGGAGCCAGATCTGGCCATTCGGCAGGAAGAATAACAAAGCTCCTCTTGCAAAGACCGGTGTCGGTGCATGGGTCAAGACTGATATATTCGTGCTGTGGTTTCATATTCTTGTTTCAACTATTCCGGCAGCTATTATCGGAGTGCTTTTTGATGATGTATTCGAGAGACTGTTTTACAATTTCCAGACAGTAGCTATCATGCTTATACTCTTTGGTATCGCTTTTATTGTGATTGAGACCAGACATAATGGCAAGTCTGCCAAGATTGATTCACTTGTCGACATAAGCTACACGACTGCGCTTATGATTGGAATTTTCCAGCTTATTGCAGCTGTTTTTCCGGGTACATCACGTTCAGGCGCTACTATTGTCGGAGCTCTCTTAATTGGTGTTTCAAGGACTGTTGCTGCTGAGTATACATTTTTCCTTGCTATTCCAGTTATGTTTGGTGCGAGTCTTCTGAAACTTGTTAAATTTGGATTTCATTTTACAGGGGAAGAGGCTGCTATTCTGATTATCGGGATGATTGTGGCATTTGTTGTTTCACTTATTGTTATCAAATTTCTGATGGGCTACATAAAGAAGCACAACTTTATTGTGTTTGGATGGTACCGTATAGTTCTTGGTGCGATTGTGCTGCTTTGTGGTATCGCAGGGCTTCTCTAAATACATTTTGACGCAATTTTGCAGGAAGAGGGTTTAAGACATGCATGATGAATTGACAGCAAATGATATAAAGAAAATGGAGGACGAGATAGAGTACAGAAAGCTCGTTGTCAGAAAGAAGGCTCTTGATGACGTAAAGGTGGCGAGAGCCCAGGGTGACTTGAGTGAGAATTTCGAGTACAAGGCCGCCAAGCAGTTTAAGAACCAGAACGAGAGCCGTATCAGATACCTTGAGAAGATGATTAAGACGGCCGTTGTCATATCCGATGAGTCAAAGGATGATGAGGTGGGTATGTTCAATACGGTTGATGTGTATTTTGAGGATGATGATGAGACTGAGACATACAAGATTGTCACAACCGTAAGGGGCAATTCCTTAAAGAATCTGATAAGCAAAGAGTCACCGCTTGGTGCCGCTATATTCGGGCACAAGGTGGGTGACAGGTGTGAGGTAAAGGTAAATGATGATTACTCATACTTTGTTAAGATAATGAAAATAGAAAAACACTGTCGACGACGGCAGTGATGATTTGCGTAAATTTTAATCTGGATTTAATTTTTGCGTTTTATAGGGATTTCAAAAGATTAATATGTTTATGATTAATCTCAGAAATGGGGAGATTTACGTGATTAAATTAAAAACTTTTGGCAGCTTTACGGTAGGTAATGACTTAACATCTGTCCAGGAAGGGGCATGGCGGTCTAAGAAGCTTGAAAAGCTGTTTGTATATCTGGCGATAAACAGAAACAGAGGTGTCTGTATAGAAGACATTTCAGAGGCTATATGGCAGGTTGAGGAGGAGACTGATAATCCGGTAGGTGCCCTTAAAAATCTGGCATACAGACTCAGGAAGGCTCTAAGAGATGCTTCTTTTGACGAAGAGTGCATAGTCTCTGTAAGAGGCGGATTGTACAAATGGAACGATGATGTGGAAGTATCCATTGATGTCGAAGAGTTTGACAGATATATAAATGAGGCAGAGTTTGCATTCAGCAGGAGCAAGGAGACAGCTATTGAAAGCTATGAGAAGGCCATAGCACTTTATAACGGTGATTTCCTATCGCGTCTGACTGATACCCATTGGTTTATGACGCTCAATGCATTTTACCATTCAAGATACGTAAATACAGTAAAGGCTCTGGCAGAGCTGTATATTGATACAGGCTGCTATGAGAAGCTTGAGCAGCTTTGCACCAAGGCGGTTGTATATGAACGTTCGGATGAGCAGATATACTCATATCTGATTGTGGCTCGCATGCGTACCAAAAAGGTACAGATGGCTTTTGATACTTATGAGACAGCCAAGGCTATTATGGACAATGATCTGGGGGTTAGAAAGACTGTCATGCTCAACAAGGTGTATGAGGAGCTTTTATCAGTCACAAAGGGTGTTTCAAGCTACAATATCGATGAAGTGAAGGACGATATCAGTGAGGAGAGCATGAATGGCGTTTTCATGTGCGGATATCCTGTGTTCAAGGAGATCTATCATCTGGAGGTCAGAAAGAGTGCACGCTCTACGGTTCCGGAGAGTCTGGTGCTTGTCACTGTTGTGCCAATGTATAGCAGTCAGCCGGATAAGAATCACAGTCAGATGAAGGATTCCATGCTTACACTTGAAAGAGCATTTAGAAAGTGCCTGCGTGTGGGTGATGTGGCGGCAAAGTACAGTGATTCACAGTACATTGTGCTTTTGTCGAAGTGCTCATGCGATACAGCCTCCGATGTCATGAAGCGTATTATCGATAGGTTCAATCATACGTGTGACACACATAGTAATATGACGATACAATTTGATATTGAGCCGGTTAGCTGCTACAGCAGTTTTGTGACTGATAAAAAAATGGAGAAAATATATGGTTAAGAAAGTAATTAGATTTATAGTTCTGATAATTGGTCTGTCTCTTGTGGCTTATTCGGGTTATCATCTGTTTAAGATTTATTCTGACTATAATACCTCGGATAAGACATATGAGAAGCTGCAGGATGAGTATGCAGTGGACGATTTAAAGAAGAATGATGACAGCAGTGAAGCACAGTCGCCGTGGTATGATGATATAGATATTGATTTCGCCGGTCTAAGGAGCGAAAACCCTGATGTGGTTGGCTGGATTTATTTTGAGAATGAGGATATCAGCTACCCTGTCATGTATTCGGGGGATAACAGCTATTACCTCAGAAAGACCTTTAAGAGAGAGCATGCCACTGCAGGTTCCATCTTCCTTGAGGGTTCAAACAAGACTGATTTCAGCGACTGTCATACAATCATTTATGGACACAATATGAAAAACCTGTCGATGTTTGGAAAGCTTAAGTACTATAACCGTGATGAGAATTATTATGACAGCCATCAGTATTTCCAGATACTTGTCGATGGAAAAAAGTATAGGTACCAAATTTTCTCATATGAAACGGTAAGTGATGACAGTGATGAGTATACTGTGGGCTTTGAGCCTGACGAGACATTTGGCAAATTCGTACAGAGGATGGCTGCCTCATCAATGAAGGATACAGGCATAGTCCCGACAAAGGATGACAAGGTTGTGACTCTTTCAACCTGTTCCACAAGCGGGGAGACATACAGGTTTGTGGTACATGGTGTGAGAGTTGATGAGCATTGATAATGAAAACAGAAGATGAATTACTTAAAGAGCTTATGATTGAAGAATAGGGGATATGATATATGTATGCAGTGATTACAGGAGCAAGCTCAGGAATAGGTGAGCAGTTTGCAAAGAGACTTGCGAAGGAGGGGTATGACCTGATTCTTGTTGCCAGAAGGCGGGAGAGGCTTACAGCTCTTTCTGATAAGCTTAAAGCCACGCATAAGGAGCTTAAGTGTGATATTTTTACCGCGGATCTGATGCAGCTTGATGAGTGTCAGAGACTTTCGGACTATCTCGAGGAAAAAGACATAGAAATATTTATAAACAACGCAGGCTACGGTGATTGCGGCCTGTTTGAGGAGACTGATATAGCTAAGGAAATGGGCATGATAGATGTCAACGTGCGTGCTGTACACTTCCTGACGAAAAAGCTTTTAAAACAGATGAGGGTAAAGGACAGAGGTTTTATCTTAAATGTGGCAAGCTCTGCGGGTCTCATTCCTGCCGGTCCGTACATGGCTGCTTATTATGCCTCTAAGGCATATGTTGCGAGCCTTTCAAGGGCTGTTGCATGTGAGCTTCGACAGAGCCACAGCCATGTGTATGTGGGGTGTCTGTGTCCGGGACCGGTTGATACAGAGTTCAATGATGTGGCGAATGTGCGATTTGCGCTGAAGGGGATTTCCGCTGAATACTGCGCCAATTATGCCATAGACCGTATGATGAAGCACAAAACGGTCATAGTGCCTACTCTCAGGATGAAGCTTGCTACAACCTGTGGCAGATTTCTGCCACAATCTTTGTATATAAAGATTGTTTCACATCAGCAAAAGAAAAAATGGCACATTGACTAAAAAGTCTTTGAAAATTGGTTGAATTGCCCTATTTACAGTTATTGTAAATTTTATTATAATGTATACGAAAATAAACGAAAAAGGATTGTATTATGAAATTAGGAGCGGTTTATTCAAAAGAAAAGACAACATTTACACTGTTTTCGCCTGTTGCGGACAGTGTTTTTGTTATTTTTTATGATAAGGGAAATGATTCGGCCGAGACAGGCAGGCTTGAGATGATGCGCGGAGAGGGAGAGTTTCGCAGTATTTTTTCTGCTACGGCAGAGGGTAATCTGGATGGTGTTTATTATACATATGAGGTTCACACCGCAGATGGCACATTCAGCTCGCATGATCCGTATGCAAGAGCCTGCGGTGTAAATGGGCACAGGTCTATGGTTATTGACCTGTCAAAGACTGATCCTGATGGATTTGCAGATGAGGACAGGCCAAAGCTTGCAGACCCCATGAGCATGGTTATCACTGAGGTGTCTATCGCGGATGTGTCTGCCGGTGCATCTGCTCATTCCAGGTATCCGGGTAAGTTTAAGGCTTTTACTGAGGATAAGATTCTTTCGTATTTCAAGGATATGGGAGTGACACATCTGCAGCTTATGCCGTCGTATGATTTTGCCAGCATTGACGAGAGTGATTCCTTAAAGGAGCAGTATAACTGGGGCTATGATCCGTACAATTACAATGTGCCGGAGGGCTCTTACTCGACAGATCCGTTTAATGGAGCCGTGAGAGTGAGAGAGTATAAGGAGATGGTACACTCGATTCATGAGGCGGGTCTTGGTGTAATCATGGATGTGGTTTACAATCATACCTTCAATGTTCATGACAGCTGCTTTTACAAGACTGCGGGCAATTATTTCTACCGTATGCTGGATGCTGCAAAGTACTCTGATGCATCAGCCTGTGGCAATGAAATAGCCTCAGAGAAGCCTATGGTCAGAAAATATATCATTGATTCGCTGTGCTACTGGGCGAGTGAGTATCATATTGATGGCTTCAGGTTTGATCTGATGGGAGTGCTTGATATCGAAACCTTAAACGAAGCCAGAAAAGCTCTCTTAAAAATAAATCCTGATATAATAATGTACGGAGAGGGCTGGACAGGTGGAGAGAGCACTCTGCCGGAATCAGAGCGTGGCATGAAAATAAATGCTCCAAGGACACCGGGCATCGGCATGTTTTCGGATGATATACGTGATGCGGTAAAGGGACATGTGTTCTATATGGATGAACTGGGCTTTGTCAATGGAGCTGCAGACAGAGGTGAAGAGCTAAAGCAGGCTGTTACGTGCGCTAAGTGGGCCAAATCGCCTATGCAGTCGATTAACTATCTGTCATGTCACGACAACTATACTCTCTGGGACAGGTTTATCATATCCAATTCACATGAGAGTGAAGAGATGCGTATCCGTATGAATAAGCTTGCAGCAGCCATCCTTTTTACAGCGCAGGGGATTCCGTTTTTCCTGCATGGAGAGGAGTTTGCGAGAACAAAGATTAGTGAGGCTGATGGTGCTCCTGTAGAGAACAGCTATTGCAGTCCTCTCTCTGTCAATGCAATAGATTATGACAGGGCTGAGCAGTTTTCGGACCTTAAAGCCTACTATAAGGGGCTTATAGCATTAAGAAGGGCTCACAAGTCATTTTATCTTGACACAGTAGATGAGATTAAGAAATCCGTACATTTCATGAATGATATGCCTGATGGCGTTGTAGCATATACTATTGATAACGATACAGAGAAGGTGTTCGTAGCTTACAATGCCGGCAAAAATAAAATCACAATTAAACTTGCAGATGCTTTGTGGGAGGTTCTTGCAGATGAAGCTTCTGCGGGAGATAAAGCTCTTTACACAATAAAAGACCAGGCAATAATACCTGGGGTATCATGCCTGGTTGCAGTTAGCAAATGTTAGTGAGTTGATTTATTTATGTAGCTTGTCTTGTATTTTGAATAAACGATTTTCTGGCTGCGATACAGGCCAAAGTATCCTGACAGCATATAGCTGAATGGGATTGCCAAAAGAAAGTACGGCATGCCGTCGTAGCCAAACAGCTCAAAGCTGATGAGCAGCGATGTAATCGGACAGTTGGTGACACCACAGAACAGTGAAATCATACCGACAGCTGCACACAGCGATGGCTCAAAGCCTGTCAGGTTGCCGAACAGGCAGCCAAAGGTTGCGCCTATGAAAAAGGATGGTACAATCTCGCCGCCCTTAAAGCCTGCGCCAAGAGTTAGTGCGGTGAAGATGATTTTTAGCAGAAATGCTTCAGGTCTGACAGAACCGTCTATACTGCTTTGGATGACACTCATTCCTGTGCCGTTGTAGGTCTGGTTTCCTACAAGCATAGTTGCTATGATGACAAAGCAGCCACCAATGAATACTCTTGTATATTTGTTTGGCAGATATTTTTTGTACAGCGCCTCACCTGAGTGAAGGGCCACACAAAAGAGTATGCTTACGAGTGCGCACAGTATTGCAAGCGCAGATATTTTTACTGAGTTTAAAATAGTAAAGTCCGGTATGTTTTCAATAGCAAAAAATTCATTTGTAACATTGAAGTATGATGCGATACCGTGAGCGATGAGGGAGCTTATCACACATGGAACGAGTGCTATATAATACATGACACCGACGCTTATCATCTCCATGGAGAAAATAGCGGCTGCCATCGGAGTGCCAAACAGTGCACTGAATGCAGCGCTCATGCCACACATAATCATGACATGCTTGTCCTTTTCATCAAATCTAAATACCCTGCCTATAGAGCTTCCGATGCTGCCTCCCATCTGCAGAGCAGCACCCTCACGGCCGGCAGAGCCACCGAACAGGTGAGTGATAAGTGTGGATACAAATATAAGCGGGGCCATTTTAAAGGGCACCTTGTCGCCTGAATGGATAGCTGATATTACCAGATTGGTTCCGGTGTCGTTATCGTCTTTACACAGATGATAGAGTCCTACAATGGCAAGTCCGCCGATTGGCAGAAAGTAAATGAGCCAAGGGTATTTCATTCTGAAATCGGTTACGACCGACAGGGCAAAATAAAAGGCGGTGCCGCAGCTTCCTGCGACTATGCCGACAACGATAGAAAAGATTACCCATTTAATGGATGTTATAAGACGTTTCGTATTATGCTTTACCTTATGCACAATCAATTGTCTGGTTGTTTCATTCATTATGTTACACCTCTTTTAAACTTTTTATTAATTTGATATTAACATTAACTAATTTAATTTACAAGTTGCACTTTATGATGTTATAATAACTAAATAAAGCGAAAATATCATATGATTTCATATGTATATTATATATTATTTTAAAATACAGGATCACGCAGCCAAACAATGCGTATACAACAAAAGGGAGGAAAAATAACATGAGAACTAGCGGTGTATTAATGCCAATCTCATCACTGCCATCACAGTATGGTATTGGAACTATGGGAAAGGAGGCGAGACGTTTTGTCGATTTCCTTGAGAAGGGAGGTCAGACATACTGGCAGATTCTTCCAATCTGTCCTACCAGCTATGGAGATTCCCCATACCAGTCATTTTTCAAGCTTCGCAGGCAATCCTATTTTATCGATCTGGAGCTTTTTATGCAAGGACAAGCTTCTGACAAAGAAGGAGTGCGAGTCATATAAGTGGGGCAAAAAGCCACAGTATGTAGACTATGGCATTATGTATGTCAATAGATATGCTCTTTTAAGAAAGGCATATGAGCGTTTTTCAAAGAAAACACCGGCTGACTATGAAGCATTCTGCAGTAAAGAGGCAGAGTGGCTTGATGAGTACACACTCTTTATGGCATTAAAGGATGCCAATGGCGGAGTGGCATGGAGCGAGTGGGATGATGCTCTCAAGTTTAGAAAACCTGAGGCTATGGAAGAAGCAAAGGAGAAGTATGCTGATGATATTGCCTTCTACAAGATGCTCCAGTATCTCTTCTTCAAGCAGTGGACTGCTTTAAAGGCATATGCTAATGAAAAGGGCATAAGAATTATCGGAGATGTACCTATTTATGTTGCCATGGATTCGGCAGATGTATGGGCTAATCCTACACAGTTCTATCTCGATAAAGACTTAAATCCAATCGAGGTGGCAGGATGTCCTCCTGATGCTTTCTCAGCTGACGGACAGCTCTGGGGTAATCCTCTTTTCAGATGGGATGTTATGAAGAAGGACAGCTACAGCTGGTGGACAAAGCGTATCAGTGCTATGGCAAAGCTTTATGATATCGTGCGAATCGATCATTTCAGAGGTTTTGATTCATTCTATGCTATTCCTGCAAAGGATGATACAGCAAAGACGGTGTATGGAAAGATGGACCTGGCATGGATTTATTCAACGTGCTTGAGAAGAAGCTTGGCAAGCTTCCTATCATCGTGGAGGACCTCGGCTTCCTCACACCTTCCGTAAAGAAGCTTTTAAA
>ENA-OQIP01000109-OQIP01000109.1-human-gut-metagenome-genome-assembly--contig:-NODE-109-length-17043-cov-3.476531_pt1 | contig 17043 bp, 18 predicted proteins | sample MGYA00242585_ERZ504750 | MGnify/ENA primary metagenome ERZ504750 (study PRJEB26092, sample SAMD00036441) | human gut metagenome | host: Homo sapiens | study: EMG produced TPA metagenomics assembly of...
CTGGCTTCTGACGTCGATTTTTAGCACGCGGTACTTTCTTTTTGATGTGTTAATTACGAGCGAAGCGTAGTAATTTAAAACATTTTTTTCTTTTCTCGCAGGTTAAGTAAACTCTTGGGTTAATTCAAGTTCTTATAGGTTTACTTAATTTTAATATCATAAGAGTAGGTTTACTTACTAGTATTACCGTGTTTTTGCCGTTTTTTTGGCCTGTTTTATGTGCTGAAAACGGCGTCGTTCCAACGTTTTCTCGACATTACGGGGGGTTGCGGTCACTTGCGGTCATTTGCGGTCACGCTGCGGTCACCGATGACCGCAACACGCAAATTTGAAATCGTTGGAAAATGGCGGTTTTTATGTTACGAACATGTAACGAGAGTGTTAATTCGTGTAAAGGGGGTATATTTTGCGTGTTTTCGGCACCGTTCCAACGGTATTTATGTAGACTTTGTGGAGTCTTACATAGTGAGACAACCATACCCCCTTACTGGGTTTTGTATAGCACGAATCATGAGGACGTTCCCATGGTCGGGTTCACGGTCGAACGTCCACGATCTACGACCGCTGCGGTCTTTCCTTTCCGTTCTCTCCCCCGCTTCCGGGAGAGAATCGGCCTGCCCTGATGGTCGCGGGCGCGTCCATGCATGCGGTGCGGTCGGCATCGAACGGTCGGAGGACGGCACGCTTCTGACACGCGTGAAACGCCGGTGCGCGGTCCGCGTTCTCTCCTATTCCCTCCGCGTTCTCCCTCGCCCATGTGATATGCCAGCGGCCTTACGGCGAACGCCGCCGAACATCCCACAAATCGTCCACTGAACGCCTTATCGGCGTGTCGTGGTGCCTTTTTCGGTTTTTTCGTGATGGTTCCGCGAGTTTGTCTGAGAATTGGAGAGAATAACCGCCCTCAGCTCCCTTGGCGGCTCTCCCCGTTTCCGCAGGAAACCCTACTCCCGTAAGGGTTTCCGCCTAAGCTCCTGCGACTGGGCTTGAACCAGTGACCGTCCGATTAACAGTCGGATGCTCTGCCAACTGAGCTACGCAGGAATGCGCTGTACACAAGACATGAATCATACGCGGTAAAACGCAAAATGCAAATCCCGCGCGTGTCTCCCCTGCTGCGGCGGGACTACCGTCACATGCTGATCTTCGTCAACGGCATGGCGGAATCGATTGCGAAATCCGGTTCGGACGGTTTCACGCCGCTCTCCACCAGATTCACGCCCAGCATGGCCACCATAGCGCCATTATCGGTGCACAGTTTGATTTGCGGGATACGCACTTCGACGCCATGCTTGGCTCCGACCTCCAACAGTTTGGCGCGCAGTTGGGAGTTCGCGGAGAAGCCGCCGCCAACGATCAGGGTCTTCGAACCGTACTGCTCGCAACCGCGCATCGCCTTCCTGGCGAGCACCGTCGCGACGGAATCGGCCAGCGACGCGCACACGTCGTCGATGGGAATCTCATTGCCTTCCGCCTGCTGCTGTTCGATCCAACGCGCCACGGCCGTCTTCACGCCGGAGAAACTGAAATCGTACGGATGCTGCTGCCCCGCCTTGCCTTGTGTAAGGCCCTGAGGCACTTTGATGGCATGTGGGTTGCCCAGCTGCGCGTGACGGTCGATGTGCGGGCCGCCGGGATACGGGAAACCAAGCAGACGCGCCACCTTGTCGAAGCATTCGCCGGCAGCGTCGTCGAGCGTGGTGCCGACCACGTCGATATGCCGCGCCACGTCTTCGACATGCAGCAGCGAAGTGTGCCCGCCCGACACAATCAACGCAAGCGTGTCCTTGGGGAACGGTCCGAACTGCAGCTGCGTCACCGCGATATGTCCGATGACGTGGTTGATGCCGTAGATCGGCTTGTTCGCGGCCCATGCCAACGATTTCGCGCCGGACACGCCGACCGCGAGACAGCCGGCGAGGCCGGGTCCCGCGGATACGGCGATCGCGTCGACGTCGGCCAGCGTCATGTTCGAGTCGGCCAGAGCTTTGGAGACGCATGGCACGAACGCTTCGGCGTGCGCGCGAGAGGCGATTTCGGGAATCACGCCGCCGTAGCGGGCGTGCTCGTCCATGGAGGACGCGACCACGTTGGAAATGAGGGTGCGTCCCTGCACCACGGCCGCCGCCGTTTCGTCACAGGTCGATTCGATGCCGAGTACGATTGGTTCGCTCATTGCTGCTCCGTTGTGTGTGTTGCTGAAGTGTGCTCTGTATCCGCTGTTGCGCTGAAGCCGACGACGCGCGGCTCCAAGTCGAGGCTCATGGTGTACGCGTCGATGCCTTCTGGCTGGTAGTAGCGTTTGCGCAATCCCATCCGCGTGAAGCCGAACCTTTCGTACAACGCCAATGCCGGCACGTTGTCGACTCGGACTTCCAGAAGCATGCGTTTGGCGCCCTGCCGACGCGCCAAGACGATCAGTGTTTCGAGAAGCGCCGCCGCTATCCCCTGCCGTTGGTATGGTCTGCCGACGCCGATCGTCATGATCTCCGCGTCGTCGCCGTCGTACCAGTAGCCTGCGTAGCCTCGGACGACGGGATCCGCCGTCTGTACGGCATCGCCTTCAATGTCGAGCAGATACGTGCGTGCCGGAGCGTGGAATTCCTGCCGTACGGACTGTTCGCTCCACGCGCCGCGGCCGAACAGGTCCTTTTCCAATGCGGCGATCTGTCCGACGGCGGTGTCTTCCGGAATCTGGGAATGGTCGACAATCATGGGCGTGCCGTCACTCCGTTCGTTCGGCGCCGGCATGGTTGAGCACATGCTTGAGCGGGTTGGGCACTGACACGTCCGGACGACGCAGATATAACGGTTCGACGGGGGTCAGTTCTGCCAACGCCTGTTCGCTGGTGGTGAAGGCCGCGAATCGCGCCAATCCTTCCGCGCCTTCGTCGAGCAGAGCATGGTCGTCGACTTCGCCGAGGGAGGCAATCGCATTCCACGACTGCGCGTATTTGACCGCACCATGGCCGATGACGTCCACGACGTACGGCTTGCCCGTGTCGGCGAGCTTCGTAAGAACGTCATTGACGCGCATCGTGATGGAATCCGGATAGTCGATGTCCATGTCGATCAACGTTATGGGCGATTGTCCGACGCCGTCCGCAACGGTGCCGCCGTCATACAGCGCGAAATACAGTTGCCGGCGACGCGCGTCGTTGACGGCAAGCGTCAGATGGCGGCGATCGTCCGTAGCTTGAGTATGTGCTAGGCATTGCGGCGCGAGCACGTCCTGTCCGACCAGTTGCGCGCCTGTGGCGAAGGCCAATGCCTTGGCCGCGACGATGCCGGCGCGCAGGCCGGTGAATGGCGCCGGTCCGACGCCGACGACGATGCGGGTGATGTCCGACGCCTGCAGTCCGGCCTGTTCGACGGCTTGCGCGATGTTCACCTGCAGTTTCTCGACATGGGTGCGCGAATCCGTTTCGACGATGGGTTCATGTCCGACCACGCCTACGGTCGAACCATATGAGGTGTCAATCACCAGTGTCTGCATATGCTTGAAAACTCCTTGTGCCAAACTGCCAACCACTGTACAACCGGCGCTGGAAGCCACGGCATGCGGTGCGGTCGGCCACGTCGGATGCGTCTTGACAGGGTCAGCGTTTTCCCGCGGTGAAATCGAACGAATCCCAGGCAGCGCCCACCGGCACCAACGTCACCGTGCGTGCGCCCGCGCTGGTCAGCTCGCCGTCCGCGGTCACGGCGGGCGCGTCAAGCGGACGGTCGATGTGGATTTCAAGCCGTTCCGGAGCCAATGCGGCGGCCATCTGCTCGCCCCATTCCATCAGGATGACGGTATGCTCGCCCGGATCCTCCAATTCCTCGTCCAAGCCGAGCGATTCCAATTCGTCCAATAGCCGTCCGACCGTGTCCTGTCCGGGCGCGTAGGCGTTGCCGCCGAGCCTGTAGGCGTCGACGTGCACCAGATGCGCCGGCGAACCGTCCGCGAACCGTCCCTCAAGCTCGCGTGCGATGGTGAAGGTCGGCGAGACGATGGGCTCTCCGATGCCAAGTCCCGCGCCGAACCCTTGCGCGAACGTGGTCTTGCCGGCGCCAAGCGGACCGGACAACAACAGCACGTCGCCTCCACGGGCAAGCTTCGCCAAACGCTCCCCCAACGCCTGCATGTCCTCGCCGGTGGCGACTGTGATGGTAATGGTGTTGCTCATGCGGCACGTCCTTTGCGGCTGATCAGTTCGATGGACCGTTCCAAAGCATAGACCGGGTCCGAGCCATTGGTTTTGCTTTGCTCGTCGGCCCATGCGAGCATCTGGATGCATGCGCTCATGCCGCTTGACGTCCATCCGGACAGTTGCCGGGTCGCGTTCTTCAACACCCAGGGGTTCGTTTTCGCCTCGGCCGTGGAAATGGTGCCCGCACGCACCGCCGACGCCTTCGCCATCGTCCGCAGCTTCATGGCCAGCGCGCCGATAAGCGCGATCGGAGCGGTGCCCTGTTCCACGGACGATCGCATGGCGATGATCGCGTCCGCCGTACGTCCCGACAACGCGAGGTCGGCGACACGGAAGCCATCCACCTGCGGATTGGAGGTGAGATATTGGTTGACGCGGGCGAGCGTCATGGGATTGTCGTCGAAATCGAAGCATAACTGGCCGACCATGGCCGCAAGCTCGCCGGTCCTATCCCCCAACACGGCCACGAGTTGCTGCGCGGCCATCGGCTCGACGCGGCGTTTGCGCCGTTCGAAGCATTGCATGACGAAGTTGAGTTTGGCCTCGGGCTTCTTCAGGTCGGCGACAGCGTCCTTGTACGCTCCGGCCTTGGTGAGCTGCTCCACCAGACGTTTGCCCTTCACACCGCCCTCATGCTGGCAGATGACGATGCACGCGTCCGCCGGCTCCTTGCACGCCTGTCTGCAGTAAGAGACCATGGCGTCGCCCAGTTTTTCGTCCGCGTTCTGCAGGTTGGTGACGATGACGATGGCGCGATCCGCAAGCAATGATGGGCTTACCGCCTCGTCGAAGGCGTAATGGTCGGCGCTTGCCGCGTCGAGTTCGATGGTTTCCGCGTCGGGATACCGGCGTTGCGCCTCGTGTTTGAGGTCGCGCACCGTCTGGTCGTTCAGGTACGAGTCGCCTCCGTACACGAGGTGGAAGGGCGTGGTGGCTGCGGATGGTTTCGGCATACCATTCAATCTCGCTGTATCGGTGGACAAAACTGGCATGGCCTATTCCTCCCATTGCAGTTCGCGCAATGCCTTCCGAGTACGTTCCATCCACATGCGCAGCCGTTCCACAGGGTTGGCTATCAGACGTTTTCCGGGCAGATCGGGTTCCTGGACCATCATGCGTCCGAACAGCCGGTGCGTCATGATCGCGGCGGCCGCGCAGGCGGCTTCCACCACGCAGACGAGGACCGCTCCCTCGACGCCTCCGGCCCACGGTATCGTGGCCTGGCTGCCGGAACCCAGTTCAAGGGCGGTCAGTTCCATGACCGCGGTGCCCCAGGAGGCCGCACGGGCCAGTTGCAGGCCGAGCCACGGAATCAGCCATGAGACGGCAAGACTGGCCAGGCCGGCCAATGTGGCGAAACCCACGAACGGCGCCACCATCAGATTCGCCGGTATGGAGAACACCGGCAGTTCCGGTTCGATGAGCACCTGGATCGGCAGGGTGAACACTTGCGCCGCTATGGTCATGGACAGAGCCTCGGCCACGAACCGTGGCAGGACCGGTTCCATCCATGCGTTGAGGGTGTCGGCGAACAGCACGATGCCGAGCACCGCGGCGCAGGACAGGGCGAATCCGAAGCTTTGCGACATGTGCGGGCATGCCATCAGCATAGCCAATGTGGTCCAGCTCAACGACGCCATCGCCTGGCCTCGTCTGCCGATGAACAGGCATGCCGCGCCGGACAACTCCCATCAAAAGCGCGCGGGATACCGAATCCGACGGAAACACGCATGCCGACAGCATGATGTACGACATGGCGACCAGCAGTGCGGTGAATCGTCGCGGCAGAAGGAAGAACGAGCAGACGGAACGCACCAATGCGGCGGTCACGGCCAGATGGCCGCCGCTGACCGCCATGAGATGCACGATTCCGGACCTTTGGAACGCGTCCTCCACCTGTGCGGCGTATGTGGAATCGATGTCGGTGCCATCGCCCTCGGCCGGCACGTAGTCCTGTCCGAGAACACCCAATGTCAGTCCGGGGACGAGCACTTTCCCTTGGTCGGAAAGACGTGCGGTTTGGACGAAGAACGCCTCCTGCATCATGCCGATGGCGCGCATCGGCAGGTTTGGCGGCCTGACGTGTTCGACTGTCGTGACGTCGGTCAGCCACAACGGCATGGCACCGTATCGCGCTTCGGAGATGCGACCCGCGATCTTGTAGGTGCCGTCCTGTTTGAGTTTGCCGCATTCAGGCCGGTCCGCGTATATACGCGCTCGTGCCGAACTGGTTTGCCGTACGCCGTCGATGGTGACCGATGTGATGCGCGCGTCGGCACGGCAGTCGTTCGACCGTCTGTCGGAGATGACGGTCGGCGAGGTGGCGCGCGCCGTGACGACGACGGAAGCGTCGCCTTCCGCGGCCGCCCGAGAAGCCGGGTCGCGCCATTGCAGCAAATCATAGGTCAACGCGCTTGCCGCGCAAACCATCGCAGCGATCGCGCAGACCGTGACGCTCGCATGCCAGAGCGTTATCCGTCGTCGAACGGACGCCGGCAATCGTGGGAAGGGCAGTCCCGCCAGGACCGCCAGCGGTATCATGCAGGTGAGAACGGCCGGCAAAGCGCCGAGCATGCCGTCATGCGACATGCAATATGCGAAGCCGGCGTGCGCGGCCAGACTGGCCGTCCAACCGCATATTGCGGCCGGCAGCAGTCTCCAGTCTCGGCTCCCGCGCTCCCTGGTCAGCCAATCGCGTGTGCCCGTCATCTCACGCACACTTGGTCGCGGAACTTCGCCAGAGTCTTCGAACCGATGCCCTTGACTTCCAGAAGCTGGTCGACGTTGTCGAACCGTCCTATCTGCGTTCGATAGTCGAGGATGCGCTGCGCGGTGACCGGTCCGACGCCTTTGAGGGTCTGCAATTCGCCTAGGTCTGCGGTGTTGAGGTCAAGCTGGTTCGATTGCTGCGCTCCGTCTTGCCCGTCATGGCTGTCCGGTGTGGACGCGTCCTGCGTCGGCCCGTTTTCTTGCGGTGCCGGCGTTTGTTCCGTTTGCGGGGCCTGTTGCGGCTGCTGTTGGGCCTGTGAGCGTATCTGCGACCGCGAATGCTGCAGTTCGCTGTAGTGGATCGTCTGTTGGACGAGCATGGTCAGGCTCGCGCACAGCGCGCACGACAAAGTGAGGATCGCCATGAGCGCGTGGAACGGGCGGAACGCCAATCGTGGCCTGTCGCGTTTCGGCCGCTCCCCCTCGTCGGGTTTGTCCGTCGGCCGGACGCCGGCGAGCTCCGCCAATGTCGGTTTCGCGTCATGCGTCTTCCGCTGCGGCATCGGTCGTGCGGGTTCGTGTGATGCGGACGGTTCGTCCGATTGCGCCTCCATGGCCGTAAGGCTGTTGGGTCGGGACGGTTTTTCGGGCATGCCCAATCCCCGCAGCCGCTTCGTGGCGGCCGGCATGCCAGTGCCGCCGTCCGCCGTGTGGATGGCACGGATGGGGTGAGTGCCGCGAAATGCAAATATGCCCATGCATCCAACATTGGAGGATGCATGGGCATACTGTCCAGCCGAAACGGCTCCTGTGGTCGGAGAACGCGGGTTATCCACATTCCTGGCGTGTCGCCATGGTGCGGAAGAACCCGCGTCCTCTTATGCGGGCCGTCTCGTCAGAAGATCATTCCGCGGGAACGATGGAGACGATCTTCGGAGCCTTGACGATGACCTTGCGTGGCTCCTTGCCGCCCAGTCGGTCGGCGACGGCTTCGAGCGCCATCTTCTCCAGCTCCTTCGGATCGATGTCCGGGGAGACCTCGAGCTTGGCGCGCACCTTGCCCTTGATCTGCACGACCGCGGTGACGGAATCCTGTCCGACGTAACGTTCGTCGGCCTTCGGCCAGTCGGCATGCGCCAGGGATTCGGTGTGGCCGAGCTTGCTCCACAGTTCCTCGCAGATGTGCGGGGCGATCGGAGAGAGCATCAGGATCAGCGGTTCGACGGCGGCGCGCGGCACGGCGTCGAGGCTGGTCAGATGGTTGTTGAGCACGATGAGCTTGGCGATGGCCGTGTTCGGACGCATGGCCTCCATCTCGACGGTCACGTCGGCGATCGTGTTGTTAAGCAGCTTCAGCGTCTTCGTGTCAAGCTCGCCGTCGGTGACGCGCACCTCGCCGGTGGTCTCGTCGATGACGTTACGCCACAGGCGCTGCAGGAAACGCATGGAGCCGACCACGTTGCGGGTGTTCCATGGACGGGATTCGGCCAGCGGGCCCATGCCCATCTCGTACAGGCGGAAGGTGTCCGCGCCGTAGTTCTCATACATGTCGTCAGGCGTGATGATGTTCTTCAGGCTCTTGCCCATCTTGCCGAACTCGCGGTTGGCATGCTGGCCGTTCCATGTGAACGTCGGCTCGCCGTTGGCGTCGGCGGGACCTTCCACCACTTCGGCGGCCGGCACGTACTGGCCGCGGTCGTCGGTGTAGGCGTATGCCTGGATCATGCCCTGGTTGAACAGCTTGTGGAACGGTTCCATGGAGTCGACGTAGCCGAGGTCGAACAGCACCTTGTGCCAGAAGCGGGAGTACAGCAGGTGCAGCACGGCGTGTTCGACGCCGCCGATGTACAGGTCCACGCCGCCGGACTTGCCGGCGGTCTTGTTGTGGTCCGGACCCATCCAGTAGTCGAACTCGTCCTTCTCCACCATGTGCTTGGTGTCGGTCGGGTCGAGGTAACGCATGTAGTACCAGCAGGAGCCGGCCCAGTTCGGCATGGTGTTGGTGTCGCGGTAGTAGGTCTTCTTGCCGTCGCCTAGGTCGAGCTCGACCTTGACCCAGTCCTCGTTGCGGCTCAGCGGAGCCTCCGGGTTGGATTCGGCGTCCTCCGGGTCGAAGGTCTTCGGACTGTAGTCCGGCACGTCCGGCAGGTTGATCGGCAGCTGGTCGTCCGGCAACAGATGCGGGGTGCCATCTTCGCCGTAGACGATCGGGAACGGCTCGCCCCAGTAACGCTGGCGCTGAACAGCCAGTCGCGCAGACGGTAGCTGACCGTGCCTTCGCCGACACCAGCTTCTTCCAGCCATGCGTTCACCTTGTCGATGGCTTCGTCCACGCGCAGTCCATTGAGGCTCAACGCGTCGCCCTGGCACGGGTGGCGTCCACAGCGGAGTTGATGACGATGCCGTCATGGGAGACGAACGGCGCCTTGCCCTCATAGTTGGCGAGGTCGTCGCCGGATTCCGGCAGCGGCTTGACGGTGTAGATGACCGGCAGGCCGAACTTGACGGCGAAATCGTAATCGCGCTGATCGCCGCCCGGCACTGCCATGATCGCGCCGGTGCCGTAGTCCATGAGCACGTAGTCGGCGGTGAACAGCGGCAGCTTAGCGCCGGTGATCGGGTTGATGGCGTACAGGCCGGTGAACAGGCCGGTCTTCTCGCCCGCCTCGTCCACGCGGTCCTTGGCGGTCTTGGCTTCGGCGGCCAGACGGTACGCCTTCACGGCCTCGACCGGGGTGGCGTAGCCGCCCTTCCAATCCTCGGGGGTTTCCGCCGGCCATTCTTCCGGAACGTTCTCAAGCAGGTGGTGTTCCGGGGAGACGACTGCGAAGGTGGTGCCGAAGAGGGTGTCGGGACGGGTGGTGTAGATCTCCATGTCCTTGACGCCGTTCGGGGTCTCGACGTCGAAATGCACGGAAGCGCCGTGGGATTCGCCGATCCAGTTGCGCTGCATGAGCTTGACCTTCTCAGGCCAGTCGATGGTGTCGAGGTCTTCGATCAGACGGTGGCCGTATGCGGTGATGCGCATGGACCACTGGCGCAGTTCGCGCTGGAACACCGGGAAGTTGCCGCGTTCGGACTTGCCTTCGGCGGTGACCTCCTCGTTGGCGAGCACGGTGCCCAGGCCCGGGCACCAGTTGACCGGGGACTTGGAGATGTAGGCCAGACGGAAGTCGTTGAGCACGTCGGCCTGCTCGGCTTCGCTCAGGTCGGCCCAGGCCTTGCCTTCGAAGCCCGGGATGGCGCGCTTGCCGGATTCGAACTGTTCGACGAGCGTGATGATCGGGCGGGCGCAGCCCCTGGAGCCGGACGGGTTGGTGGCGTCCTCGTCGTACCAGGCGTCGTAGATGCGGGAGAAGATCCACTGGGTCCAACGCACGTAGCCGGGGTCGATGGTGGCGAAGGAACGACGGTTGTCGAAGCTCAGGCCCATGCGGTGCAGCTGGCGGCGCATGTTGGCGATGTTCTGTTCGGTGGTGATGCGCGGATGCTGGCCGGTCTGCACGGCATACTGCTCGGCCGGCAGGCCGAAGGCGTCGTAGCCCATGGCGTGCAGCACGTTCTCGCCCTTCATGCGGTGGTAGCGGCTGACCACATCGGTGGCGAGGTAGCCCAGCGGGTGGCCGACGTGCAGGCCCTTGCCGGACGGGTACGGGAACATGTCCATCGCGAAATAGGACGGGCGGCCTTCGGCGTTATGGCCCTTGCCGTCCTTCAGGTCGCCGTTGACGTTGGCGGCCCAGAAGGTGCCTTCGTCATCCCAGATCTTCTGCCATTTCTCTTCGATGCCCTGCGCCAGCTTCGCGTTGTAGCGGAACGACGGTTCGGCGGATTCGTTCGGTTGCGCCTGCGCGCTTTTCTCAGTGTCACTCATAATGCATGAAATTAGCCGCGCAACTGGACACTTCGCAAGGAATCAACCACTATTCAGGCACGTGCGCCGCCGTTATTTTTCCGATGCCGCGGACGCGCCGGAGGACGGGGCCTTGGCCGTTGCCTTCGGCGGATTCATGGACGCGTCGGGCGTGTATCCGATCGACTTGCCCATGTCGGCCGCGGCCTTCTGCCACGAGCCGTCCTTGACCATGGCACGCAATGCGGCGTCGATTTGCCCGACCAGCTCGTCCTGTCCTGATTTGACGGCGATGCCGTAGGACCAGGTGGTGTCGGGAACGTCGACGATCTTCAGACGGTCGCCTGTGTTGTTCGACGCCAGTCCGGCCGCGATCGCGTCGTCGGCGGCGACGGCGTCGGCCTCGCCGATCATCAGCGCCGTCATGCATTGCGGATACGTGTCGCGTTCCGCCACCGTCGTGCGGGTGTTTTTCGTGCGGTTGCGGATGTTGTCGTCCGCCGCGCTTCCAGCGACCGCGCATACGGTTTTATCGGACAGGCTGTCGGTCCCGGTGATTTCGGATGCGCTGTCGGAGCGGATGAGCAGCGCCTCCCGGACCGTCAGATATGGTCCGGCGACGTCGGCCTCACCATCGTGGGTCCCGTCCATGGAGAAGGAATCCACGACCATGTCCACCGTGCCGTCGGTGAGCGCGGAGGCTCGCATGGCCGGGGACAGCTGTTTGAACACGATCTGCTTTTCCGCGTATCCGAGGGTTTTCGCCACGTATTTGGCCACGTCGATGTCGAAGCCGGAGTATTCGCCTCCATGCAGGTATCCGAGCCCCGGCTGGTCGGCGGCCACTCCTATCGCGATCGTCGGCCCCTGCGCCGCGCCTTCGGTCACCACGGAAACCGATGTGCCGCACGCGCCGGCGCCGGCCGCAGTAATGCCGCGCATGCCGCCGCGGCCACGTATCGCGCTTTCCCATCATGGACGTCACTTGAACATGCGCGACCGGGTGAGGAACCAGGTGACGATCGCCGAAAGGACCAGTGAGATGCCGATGATCACCGCGAAGCCCCATGGCTTGTCCGTGAGGGGCATGCCGAGCATGCCTTCCTGGAAGTTCATACCGTACATGGAGAAGATCAGGGTCGGAATCGACAGGGTGATGGAGATGATGGTGAAGATGCGCATCACGTTGTTCAGGTTGTTCGACACGATCGATGCGAACGCGTCGGTCATGTTGGCGAGAACGCCGCTGTAGATGTTGGCCATCTCGATTGCCTGCTTGTTTTCCGTGATGACGTCGTCGAGCAGGTCCTCGTCCTCCGGATACTGCTTGAGCCGCGGCAGCGTGGTTAGCTTCTCCATGACGATTTCGTTCGATTTGAGAGATGTGGTGAAGTAGACCAATGTCTTGCTCAGTTCCAGCAGCATGAGGATCTCTCGGTTTTGCATGGAGTGGCGCAGCTTCAGTTCGAGCTTGTCGCTTTCGCGGTCGATGATGCGCAGGTAACGCAGGTACATGGTGGCGTTGCGGTACAGGATCTGCAGGATGAACCGGGTCTTCATGTATGTGTTGAAGCCGCGGATGGTGCCTTCCATGAACGGGTGCAGCACGGGCGTGTCCTGCATGCAGACGGTGATGATGGCGGACTGGGTGATGATGATCGACAACGGGATGGTCTCGTACCAGTCGCGGCCGCCGCGTTCCTCCACGGTAGGAATGTCCACGATGATCATCGTGTAGTCGTCCTCGACGTCGACGCGCGAGCGTTCCTCGTCATCCAGAGGGGCGCGCAGGTCGGCCAGGTCGATGCCGGTTTCCATGGACACGTTGGCGAGCTCCACGTCGGTGGGCGCCGAGAGACATAACCAGGAGCCGTTCTCCGGTTTTTGGATTTGCTCCACCTGGCCGTTAATCGTTCTGAACATTCTCAACATGTCTCTCACCCGCCTTTCGCGCTTTCCAACGTTCTATCGCTGTACGGAAGCCCGATCCGCATGCGGAACGATCGCCGGATTCCCGGCTCGCCGCATGGTCGGGCAAACAACCTCATTAAGGATAGTCCCACCGTGAGAATTTGCCGTACGGACGGCGGTGATTTCATCAAGAGTTCACTTTGGATGATGTTTTCGGCGCCGTGTATTGGATGCTTATTGGATGATCGGCTTCCACAGCGGCATGCCGGGCGCGCGCAACGATTCGGGACCGTTCTCCCAGTCGGCGAATGATGCGATGGCGGGGCCTTGGTTGAATTCCTCAAGCTTCCAAGTGGGACGGTCCGCGTTCCTGGGGTCGGTGTGCGGGGTCATGCGCGTCCAGAAGGCGTTGCGCATCGCGCCGACGTTGTTGAGATCGTCGGGGTCCATGTCGAGCAGCACCGCCACGGTGGCCACGATCCATGAGCCGTGGCCGACGAGAAGCAATGTGGTAGGCATTGTCTCGTCATGGTGTTTGGCGACGATGTCGCGCACGGCTTCCGCGCCGCGTCGGCCCGTATGGATGCGGCTTTCCACGCCATGCTTGGTTTCGCCTCCCGTGTGGGCGCGCCAGGAATGGTAGTCGTCGGCGTAATGCTCGCAGATCTCCTCGCGGGTCATGCCCTCCCATTCGCCGAAGCTGCGTTCGCGCAGACGCGGGTCGAGTTCCACATCCAGCCCCATGAGGTCGGCGAAGGCGTGCGCGGTCTGCTGCGCGCGGAACAGATCCGACGAGACGACGAGCATGCGGCGGGCCGCGCGGGCGCGTTGTTGATTTCGTCGACGTCGGCCAGATGGGCGTTGCCGTATGCGGGTTGCGCGAGCTGGTCGTTATGTTCGGCGAGATGCGCGACTTTCGCCCAATAGTAGGTTTTGGCGAGTTCGTACGCGCTTTGGTCCGCCTGCCACCGTCCGACGATGTCGAGGGGGAATGTCGATTTGTCCTTGCAGCCGTCTGGCGAGATTGTATGCGGTGCGTCCGTGGCGCAGGAACAGTACTTCGTCGATCATGGTTCTCGCTTTCTTGGTTTTCGCATCCGATCCGCGGATTGCCCGGAAGCCGACGGGAAACGGTAAAGAAAAAGGCTTCCGAATCTCTCCGGAAGCCTTCCAATCGTGGAGCTAAGGGGATTCGAACCCCTGACCCTCTCCATGCCATGGAGATGCGCTACCAGCTGCGCCATAGCCCCAATGTCTGCTCTGCAAACCTTGTATAAGATACAACACAGAGCAGAATCATGCAATTCGCGGCGTGTCGGGCACGTGGTCGAGGAAAGCCCCGGACACATGCCTCATGGGCTATTTCGAAGTGTCCGTCCCATTGCCTGACGTGCCGGATGACGTGCCATTGGGATTCGAACCGTTCGGCGTCGGATTCTGGTTCGTGGATGCCGAACCATTCGGCGTGGTGGTCGTCCCCGCGCCCGACTGTCCCGAATTGTTGGTGCCTGACGTCGATCCGTCGGATGGCGTAGTGGAGTCCGTGGACGAATCCGTCTTGTTCGAATCGTCTCCGGTGTTGGTGGACGAGTCCGAGCCGTCGGTGGACGTTCCGGTGCCGCCTGTTGTGGAATCCGTCCTTCTTCCCGGTGTCCTTGCCGTTGTTCCTGTCGGAGTTCGTGGTGGAATCCTTATCGGTGTCCGTCGTGCCGGACTGGTTCTGCATATTGTCCTGCGTGCCGTTGTTTCCGCTGCCGTAGGTGGAATCGCCGGCATTGTCATCCGACGGCGTCTGCTTGCTGTTGACCATGTCACGCACCACGGTATCGGTTCCATGTCCGCCCGTGAATGCCAGGATCAGTCCGGCGCTCACGGCCACGCCGATAAGCGCGCTGACGATCGCGATGACGATCGGCGCACGCTTGCCATGCAGCCAAGCGTCAAACGACGCCCGGCGTCCAGCATGCTGGATACTTCCGCCGGCATTGTCCGGAAGCATGTTCGATTCGCGTCCTCCGGCCTGCGCGGAGGAGATGACACGGCCTGACGTTGCGGGCATCGCCGTGGTCGTATCCCCGTCCACGGACGTCATGACCGTGGTCTCATCGGATTCCTCCGCGGACAGCGTCTTGGTCTGCTCGCCCTCGGATTCGGCGGGAGCGATCACCGTGGTGGCGTCATCGCCGTTCTTGCCGGCACCGTCCGTACCGTCCTTGTCGTTGGCCACGAACGGTACGGCGTTTTGCAGCTTCTCCCCCGACGCCTTGAGCACGTTCTTGTACACCTGCGTCGCAACGGCCGAGACGATGGAACCGGCGGCGACGCCAATCACCGATCCCGCGATGCCGATTTTTGCGGACAGCAGGAACGAGGTCACCGCGGCAAGCGCGCCCGCGAAAATCGATGAAAACGATATGCCCTTGAAAAAATTCTTCACAGAGCATGACGGTAGCCGATTACGCTTTGAAAAAACTTGCGATTCTGTGAAAAGCTTGGAAAAAAACTTGGGAACGGGACGCGCGTCATCCCCCGTTTTCGTCAGCGGCTATAGCTGCGGATGCTCCCACTGCTCGGTGTCGGCGATCGCCGGACCATGGTTGTAGTCGACCAGACGCCACCGCAGCGTGCCCTGCAGTTCCAACGGCGCCAGCCGCACCCAATGCGCGTTGCGCATCGACAGAATGTCGGCGAAATCGCCATGCACTTCGCTCAATCCCAGCAGCGTCTGCAACGTCTGCGAGATCCAGGCGCCATGCGAGAACACGTACAGGTCGGTATCGGAGCCGGCCTTCGACGCCCAATCGTTCAACGCCTCGACGCCACGCCTGCCGACATTCTGCTTCGGTTCTGCGCCATACTTGAGCTCGCCGCCGCGGAACTGGGCCCATGACAGATAATCCTCGGGGAACCGTTTGGCGAGCTCTTCGACGGCGATGCCTTCCCAATCGCCGAAGCTGCGTTCGCGCACGCGGACGTCGGGATGCACGTCGAGTCCGAGCGGGTCGGCGAACGCGTGGGCGGTGGCGGCCGCGCGTTTGAGATCGGAGCAGACGACCAGCTGGCGCGCCGCTTCGGGACGACGGTCCACGTACAGTTCACGCAATGCGGACGCGGTCTGGCGAACCTGCCACATACCCACTTCGTCGAGCGGAATGTCGATCTGTCCCTGCAGCCTGTGCTGCGCGTTGTATGCGGTGCGTCCGTGGCGCACCAGTGTGATGGAACGCACGTGTGGCGTCATGGTCTCATCATGGTCGAGTTCGACGTTTCTGGGCATGCCTCTCCCCTATCTGCCGGTTGTCTTTCCGATTTATTGCCTGTCTGCCATCGTATTCGGATTGCTGGGACGGCGCATACCAAAACGTGCCTTCCGCAGGATTTTCGGGAAGGCACGTTTCGATGATGGATGAAAAATCACGCTTCGCTGGAAGCCGTCGGCTCCTGCTCACCCTCGGCGTGTTCGAGCTGCAGATCGATGCTCGGGCAGTCCTTCCACAACCGTTCGAGACGGTAGTATTCGCGGGATTCCTGGTGCATGACGTGAATGACGAAATCACCGTAGTCGAGCAGCACCCACTGGCCTTCGGTCAGGCCTTCGCGGGAACGTGGCTGGCGTTTGCCGGCCTTGAGGTACAGGTCCTTCTCGATTTCCTCGGCGACGGCGAGCACCTGGCGTTCGTTCGAGGCGCTGGCGATGAGCATCGCGTCGGTGATGGCCAATGGTTCGGTAACGTCGAACGCCACGATGTCGGTGGCCTTCATGCGGTCGGCCGCGGCTGCGGCGATGCGGATGGCGTCGATGGAATCTTGCAATGCAGGCATGTTCAGCGCTCCCATTCGGGCTTCCAGCCCTCTACTACGTGTTGCGTGTTTTCGGAATAGACCATGGAGTCGGACGGGACGTTGTGGCGGACCACGGAGCCGGCTCCGGTGGTGACGCCGTCGCCGACGGTGACGGGGGCGACGAACAGGTTGCCCGCGCCGACATGCACGTTCGATCCGATGGTGGTGTGGTGCTTGTGCACGCCGTCATAGTTGGCGGTGATGGTGCCGCCGCCGATGTTGGTGTGCTCGCCCAGGTCGGCGTCGCCGACATAGCTCAGGTGCGGCACCTTCGTGCCGTTGCCGATGTGCGCCTTCTTCATTTCCACGAACGCGCCGGCCTTGCTTCCCGCGCCGAGCTCGTTGCCCGGACGCAGATACGTCCACGGGCCGATGTTGGCGGCGCGGCCGATGTGCGTCTCCTGCACGCGGGAGCGTTCCACATGCGCTTCGGCGTCGATGGTGGCGCCGATCAGCGTGGTGTACGGTCCGACTTCGGCGGCTTCGCCGATCCACCGTATGGCCTTGGAGGAAGCAGCCGGGCAGAATCAC
>ENA-OQIP01000110-OQIP01000110.1-human-gut-metagenome-genome-assembly--contig:-NODE-110-length-17021-cov-2.200249_pt1 | contig 17021 bp, 28 predicted proteins | sample MGYA00242585_ERZ504750 | MGnify/ENA primary metagenome ERZ504750 (study PRJEB26092, sample SAMD00036441) | human gut metagenome | host: Homo sapiens | study: EMG produced TPA metagenomics assembly of...
TGCCCTCCGGCCTTATCACCGGCGGTGCTACCGGTATCGCACTGGCTTTCAACAAGGTCACCGGACTGCCGGTGTCTGCAGTGCTGTTCGTGGTCAACGTGGCCATGCTGCTGCTGGGCTGGTGGGTGCTGGGCCGCCGCTTTGCCCTGAATACTATGGCAAGCACGGTGCTCAGTCCCTTTTTTATGGCGCTGTGGGAGCGCTTGCTGGGCAATCTTGTGCTGACCGATGATCTGGTGCTGAACACCGTATTCGCGGGCTTTGGCATCGGCATCTCGCTGGGCATCACCATCCGCGCCGGTGCTTCCACCGGCGGCATGGATATCCCCCCGCTGGTGCTGAACAAGTGGTTCCACCTGCCGGTGTCCAGCACCATGATGGTTTTCGACTTTATCATTCTGGCGGCGCAGGCGGCCTTCAGCCCGGTGCGGCAGTCCCTGTACGGCGTGGTGATGGCTATCATTTACACGGTCGTGCTGGACAAGGTGCTCATGCTGGGCACCACCCGCACCGAGGTAAAGATCATCAGTGCCAAGTCTGACGAGATCTGCGCTGCCATCTTTGCGCAGCTGGACCGCGGCGTGACCATCCTGCACGGTGAGGGCGGCTACCTGCGGGAGCCGGAGTCGGTGCTGCTGAGCGTGGTCTCCAACCGGCAGCTGCCAAGGCTGGAAAAGCTGGCGCATACCATCGACCCCACCTGCTTTATGATCGTGAGCCATGTTACCGAGGTGAGCGGGCGCGGCTTCTCGCTGGAAAAGGACTATCAGGCGGAGGGGTAAGCGGATTTCCCCAAGGCTCTTGCAAAACTGCCCCGGTTTGGGGTATAGTATAGAGGAACAGTAGGTTATACTGTATCTCACCCAAAACAGAAAGGAAAAGCTATCATGTTTGATATTTTCAATATGCTCAAAAAAGAGGCACACACCGCACCCAAGCAGGTGACCCGCGATACCATCATCGGCGACATTCTGGATATGGACCAGACCACCGCACCCTACTTTATGGAGATCGGGATGCACTGTCTGGGCTGCCCGGCTTCCCGCGGGGAGACCATCGAGGAAGCCTGCGAAGTGCACGGCGTGAACTGCGACGAGCTGCTGGAGAAGCTGAACACCCATCTGGCAGCCAAGAAGGCCTGAGTGCTGCCCACACTGGATGCGCGTCTGACCGCTGCGGCCCAGCTGGTGCGCCCGGGACAGCCGGTGGCGGACATCGGCTGCGACCACGGCAAGCTGACGGCGGTGCTGGCGGCTTCGGGTAAGTACCCGAAGGTCATCGGGGCAGACCTGCGCCCGGCCCGCTGGCCAAGGCAAAACAGACGCTGGAAAATGCAGGTTGTCTGGACCGCGCTGAGCTTCGGCTCGGCGACGGTCTTTCTGTGTTGTCTGCCGGGGAGGTGGGCAGCATTGTGCTGGCAGGCGTGTCGGCACAGACCACTTGGGAGATCATTGAGAAAGCGCCGTGGGTGTCCGCCGTGGGCGGGCCGCGCCTTATCATGGTGCCTGCCACCCGGCACAGCGAGCTGCGCCGCTGGCTGTGGGAGCATGGCTTTGCCCTGGTGGCCGACCGCCCCGTGCAGGCGGCAGGCCGCTGGTATGCCGTGATGGCCGCCGAGTACACGGGCGAGACACGTACCCCCACGTTTACGGAATGCCTGTTTGGCGGAACAGGGGAGTGGCCGGAGGGGGCCGGTTACGCGGCCTGGCAGAAAGCCAAGCTTCCCCGCTTCCGGCTGGGCGTGCCCGACGGCACCCCGCTGGCGGGGGAGATCGACCAAATTTTACGGGAGGATTGAGGAATGGCAACCGTCCAGAAGATCTATGAAGAGATGCAGCGGATGGCTCCGCTGGAGCTGGCCGAAAGCTGGGATAACCCCGGCCTGCTGGTGGACTGCGGCGGGGAAGTCTCCCGGGTGCTGGTGGCACTGGATGTCACGGCCGAAACGCTGGCGGAGGCCGAACAGAACGGCTGCCAGCTCATCGTCACCCACCACCCGGTCATCTTCCACCCGCTGAAAAAACTGAGCCCGGCCGACCTGCCGTTCCAGCTGGTGCAGAAAGGCATCTCCGCCATCTGTATGCACACCAATCTGGATGCCGCTCCCGGTGGTGTGAACGATGTGCTGGCAGACCTGCTGCGCATTGAGAACCGCCGTGATTTCGCCGATAACTGCGGCCGCATCGGCACGCTGAACGTGCCCACCACGGCCCAACAGCTGGCCGAAACCTGCAGCCGGATGCTGCACACCCACTGCAAGTTTGTGGAAGCCGATCACCCGGTAGAAAAGCTGGCCGAAGTGAGCGGCGCAGGCGGCAGCTATTTGCAGCAGGCCATTGACGAGGGCGCAGACTGCCTGGTGACAGGCGAAGCCGCCCACCACATTGCCATTTTGGCAAAGCAGAAAGGCGTGGGCCTGGTTGTTGCCGGGCACTGGGGAACGGAACACCCGGTGGTGTTTGCCCTGGCGGATGCCCTGACCGAGCGCCTGCCCAAAGAAGTTACTGTGGCCCCCAGCCTGGCCGATGTTGACCCTTACAGCTACCTGTAACCCCTGCGGCGGCTGAATACTATGGGGTGGGATGAACCCATCCTGCCGCGTGAGAAGAATGCTGTCGTTTTTCATAAAACCCTGCCCCAAAAGAAAAGGAGTACCACCATGGCATTGGATGCCGCGACCCTTGCGCTGGTCGCAAATGAACTGAACAGCACCCTGCTGGATGCCAAAATTGATAAAATTTTTGAGCCGACGCGGGATGAAGTGCTGATGACCCTGCGCACTCGCACCCAGACGTTCAAGCTGCTGCTGTCTGCCCGCAGCGGCTCTGCACGGGTGTGTCTGACCGAGGAGACCTTTGAAAACCCCGAAACGCCGCCCTCCTTCTGTATGCTGATGCGCAAGCATCTCACCGGCGGAAGGCTGCTGGACGTGCACATGGAGCCGGGAGACCGCATCGTCTATTTTGATTTTCAGTGCACCAACGAGATGGGCGACCTTGTGCGCAATACCCTGTGCGCGGAGCTGATGGGGCGCTACTCCAACCTTGTGCTGGTGCAGAGCGGAAAAATTATCGACGCCTCAAGCGAGTGGATTTTTGAGGACAGCGACGTCCGGCAGCTGCTGCCGGGCTTGCCCTACACCACGCCTCCCAAGCCCGCCCGCCCGGACTTTCTGCTGGTGAGCAGTGCGTCCATCGTGGCAGCAGCCTGTCAGCGGGAACTGCCGGTGGCGGATGCTCTGAACAAAACGGTGGCTGGCGTTGGGCCGGTGGTCTGCCGCGAGGCGGCATGGCGCGCCTTTGACGGGGAACATCTGCCCGCCAACGAACTGACCGATGCCCAGAAGCGCAGCCTGATGGCAGCAATCGACGAGCTGAAGGAACTGCACACGCAGGGCGGCTGTCCCTGCAGCGTCACCGCACCGGACGGCAAGCCGGTGGAGTATACCTTCTTCCGTCCGCAGCAGTATGGCGAGCAGTACACCATCCGGGAGTGGCCGTCCTTCAACGCGATGCTGGAGGGCTACTATGCCGAGAAGGACCGCGCTGAGCGGCTGCGCACCAAGAGCAAGGAGCTGCACAAGGCCGTGCACAACATGTACGAGCGTGCCGTCCGCAAGCAGGCTGCCCGGCAGGAAGAGCTGGCCGCCAGCGGCAAAAGCGAAAAGCTGCGCCTGTGCGGCGAGCTGCTCTCGGCCAACCTGTATCTGGCCCAGAAGGGCATGAAGAGCATCACGGTGCCCAACTGGTACGATGAGGGCAACGAGGTGACCATCCCGCTGGACCTGCGGTTCACCCCCAGCCAGAACGCCCAGAACTTCTTTAAAAACTACAAGAAGAAGCAGACCGCTGCCCGGATGCTGGTGGACCTGCTGGCCGAGGGCGAAAAAGAGATCGCCTATCTGGAAACGGTGCTTTACGAGGTGGAAACGGCTTCCGGCGAAGCTGCTCTCAACGAGATCCGGGCAGAGCTCAAGAGCCAGGGCTATCTGAAGTACTACAAGCAGCGGGACAAGCGCCAGAAGCCTGCGGACTTCCTGCGGTTCACCTCCAGCGACGGGTTCGAGATCCTGGTGGGCCGCAACAACGCCCAGAACGACAAGCTCACCCTGCACACGGCCCGTGGCAAGGACCTGTGGTTCCATGTGCAGAAAGCTCCCGGCAGCCATGTGGTGGTCATGAGCCACGGTGAGGATATCCCGGACACCACAAAGCAGGAGGCGGCGGAGCTGGCAGTCATCCACTCCAGCGCCTACAAGGCGGGCACCGGCGCCAAGGTGGCAGTGGACACCACCGAGGTGAAGAACATCTGGAAAGCCAACGGCGCCAAGCCCGGCATGGTGCTGTACGAGGTGTACACCACCGTCTACATCACCCCGCGGGAAGGGCTGGAGGAGCAGCTGAAGAAGAAATGATCTGAACTGCGCGCCGCGCTGCTCTGCGCATCTTCAGCGGAAGAAACTTTATAATTTCGGACTGCCGGAGCGTCTGCGGACGCTCCGGCAGTCCATTTTCACGGGAGGGAGTTCTCCTATATAATAGGTATAACCTCTGCCTTTCCCGCCCATACTGATGCTGCAAGGGGACGCGGGGGAGTTTTTCCACCGGCAAAAAGCGCTGAGATTGTGCATCTTGCACAGAAAATGCGGCCATTGGCAAAACAGAGAAAATAAAAAAGAAAAATCGTAATTTTCTGCAAAAAACACTTGCCAAATAGACGAAGATGTGATAAAATATCTCTCGGCTGCAAAGGGCTTGTGCGATACAAGTCGTGCAGGCCAGCGATATGCGTAGATGCGGGAGGTTGTCATCCGGCGATAGCTGCGATGGGTTATTTCCGCGGAGTATGTCCGATCTTAGAACCGGGCGAAAAAATTACTGACAGCGATGGAATACGTTCCCTCGGCAGAGAAGTTACTCCTCTGCGAAACGGGCGGAACCAATGTTCGGATTTGATTTGCTAATATGTTTCCGGGAGAACTGCCATGCGGTTCACCGGTTTTTATAGTGCCAAATCGAGGAACACCCGGAACTGTGTAGAGCAATTTATCGGCTCGCCTAGGGCAAAATCAATTTTTTCAGGAGGCGTAAGCAATGGCAGTCAAAGAGAAAATCAGAATCCGTCTGCAGAGCTATGATGCTCAGCTGATCGATGCCGCAGCAGAGAAGATCGTGGAGACCGCAAAGCACACTGGTGCCCGCGTGTCCGGCCCCATCCCCCTGCCCACCGATCGTGAGGTCGTTACCGTTCTGCGCGCTACCCACAAGTACAAGGATAGCCGCGAGCAGTTCGAGAGCCGCACTCATAAGCGTCTGATCGACATTCTGAAGCCGTCCAACAAGACGGTCGAGGCTCTGATGAGCCTCCAGCTCCCCGCTGGCGTGGACATCGAGATCAAGCTGTAAACCGCACACGATCAAATTCGATGCCCTCGTTTCCCGAGGGGTCATGTTGGCAGTGACGTGCGCTGCCAACCAATAACCTTTACAGGAGGAAAAGAAAATGGTTAAAGGCATTATCGGCAAGAAAGTCGGTATGACCCAGCTGTTCGATGAGAGCGGCAAGGTTATCCCCGTCACCGTCATCGAGGCAGGCCCCTGCACCGTCGTGCAGAAGAAGACTGTCGAGAGCGATGGCTATCAGGCTGTTCAGCTGGGCTTCGGCGAGGTTTCCGCCAAGAAGGTCAACAAGGCAGCTGCAGGTCACTTCAAGAAGGCAAACGTTGCCCCCAAGAAGACCCTGCGCGAGTTCCGTCTGGAAGATGTTTCCGCAATGAACGTTGGCGACGTGCTGAAGGCTGATGTCTTCGCAGCAGGCGACAAGGTTGACGTTGCAGGCGTTTCCAAGGGCAAGGGCTACCAGGGCGTTATCAAGCGCTTTGGCCAGCACCGTCTGCGTGAGAGCCACGGCACTGGCCCGGTGGCACGTCATGCAGGTTCTATGGGCGCTATTTCCAACCCCTCTCGCGTGTTCCCCGGCAAGCGCCTGCCCGGCCACATGGGCTGCGTGCGCGTTACCGTGCAGAACCTGACCGTTGTCAAGGTTGACACCGAGAACAATCTGATCGCTGTCAAGGGTGCGGTTCCCGGTTCCAAGGGCACCATCATCACCCTGGCCAACAGCGTCAAGGCGTAAGGAGGAAAGCTACAATGGCAAAGTTTAATGTAGTCGATATGAACGGTCAGCACGTTAGCGAGATCGAGCTTTCCGACGCCGTGTTCGGTATCACCCCGAATGAGAAGGCTGTCCACATTGCTGTGGTGAACTTCCTGGCCAACCAGCGTCAGGGCACCCAGAACACCAAGATCCGCATGGAAGTTTCCGGCGGCGGCAAGAAGCCCTGGCGTCAGAAGGGCACCGGCCACGCTCGTCAGGGCTCCATCCGTGCTCCCCAGTGGACTCACGGCGGCGTTGCTCTGGGCCCCAAGCCCCGCAGCTACAACTACCACATCAACAACAAGGTCAAGCGCCTGGCTCTGCTGAGCGTTCTGTCTGACAAGGCTGCCAATGGCAACATGGTCGTTGTTGATAAGTTCACCTGCGACGAGTACAAGACCAAGGCTGTGGTTGCAATGCTGAACGCTGTTGGCGCTGGCAAGAAGAACCTGCTGGTCAACGAGACCGTCGATGCAAAGTTTGTCAAGAGCGCTGGCAACATTGCCGGTGTCAAGACCACCTTTGCAGGCAGCGTGAACACCTACGATGTGCTGAACGCCGACAAGCTGATCATCAGCGTCGACGCAGCTAAGAAGCTCGAGGAGGTGCTTGGCTAATGAAAACCGCACATGATATCATCCTGAAGCCGGTCATTACCGAGAACTCCATGGCTGGCATCGCTGATAAGAAGTACACCTTCAAGGTTGCTACTGATGCCACCAAGGTCGAGATCGCTCAGGCTGTCGAGACCCTGTTCCCCGGCGCTAAGGTCGCTAAGGTCAACACCATTTCCGTGCGTGGCCGCTTCCGCCGCCAGGGCATGCATGCTGGTTACACTGCCGCTTCCAAGAAGGCAATCGTGACCCTGACCAAGGACTCCAAGGAAATCGAGTTCTTCAACAGCATGGTCTAAACCGAACCCGCCGAGGGTTCCTCTATGGGGATATGACCCCGATAATAATTCATAAGATAAACAAAGGAGAATAGCACTATGGCTATCAAGAAGTATGGCCCCACTACTCCGGGCCGCCGCGGCATGACCGTCACGGATTACAGCGTCCTGACCAAGGTCGCTCCCGAGCGCAGCCTGCTGGAGCCCATGAAGAAGCACAGCGGCCGCAACAACACCGGTCGTATCACCGTCCGTCATCAGGGCGGCGGCAACCGCACCAAGTATCGTGTCATCGACTTCAAGCGTCAGAAGACCGATATCCCCGCTACCGTCAAGACTCTCGAGTACGATCCGAACCGCAGCGCATTCATCGCTCTGGTCGAGTACACCGATGGCACCAAGAGCTACATCATTGCTCCCGATGGCCTGAAGGTGGGCGACGTGGTCGTCAGCAGCAAGTCTGCCGATATCAAGCCCGGCAACTGCCTGCCCTTCGAGAACATCCCCGTCGGTACCATCATCCACAACATCGAGCTGTACTCCCGGCCGCGGCGCTCAGCTGGTTCGTTCCGCTGGCAACATGGCTCAGCTGATGGCTAAGGAGAATGGCTACGCTCTGGTTCGTCTGCCCTCCGGTGAGATGCGCAACGTGCCCGTGAACTGCACCGCAGTTGTGGGCCAGGTTTCCAACATCGACCACGAGAACGTCAACCTGGGCAAGGCCGGCCGCAAGCGCCACATGGGCGTTCGTCCCGGCAGCCGTGGTACCGTTATGAACCCCTGCGACCACCCCCACGGCGGTGGCGAGGGCCGCGCACCTGTTGGTCACTCCGGTCCTATGACTCCCTGGGGCAAGCCCGCTCTGGGTCTCAAGACTCGCAAGCATCATAAGCGCTCCGATAAGCTCATCGTGAAGCGTGCAGGTAAGTAAGAGAGGAGTTTAAGACAATGGGTAGAAGCATTAAAAAGGACCTTCGTCCAGGCTGCTCTTCTGAAGCACGTTGAAGCAATGAACGCTTCCGGCAAGAAGCAGGTCATCAAGACCTGGAGCCGCGCCTCCACGATCTTCCCCGAATTCGTTGGTCACACCTTTGCCGTTCACGACGGCCGCAAGCATGTGCCTGTGTATGTGACTGAGGACATGGTTGGCCACAAGCTGGGTGAGTTCGTTCCCACCCGTACCTTCAAGGGCCACACCGGTAATTCTAAATAATAGAGGGAGGAACACAACATGGAAGCTCGGGCAATTCTTCGTTATGCCCGCATTAGTCCCCGTAAGGTGTCTATCGTTATGGACCTGATCCGTAACAAGCCCCTGGACGAAGCGCTGGCAATCCTGCAGTACACCCCGAAGGCAGCTTGTGAGCCCCTTCTGAAGCTGGTGAAGTCTGCAGCCGCTAATGCGGAAAACAACTTCAATATGGACAAGAACAATCTGTACGTTGCTGAGTGCTACGTGTGCCCCGGCCCCACGCTGAAGCGCATGATGCCTCGTGCACAGGGCCGCGGCTACCGCATCCTGAAGCGCACCAGCCACATGACCGTTGTTCTGAAAGAGAAAGAGTAAGGAGGGAAAACAATGGGCCAGAAAGTAAATCCGCACGGCATTCGTGTCGGCGTTATTAAAGACTGGGACAGCCGCTGGTTTGCCTCCAAGAAGGATTTCAGCGATAACCTCGTCGAGGATCACAAGATCCGCACTGAGCTGAAGGCTCAGCTGAAGGACGCTGGCGTCCCCAAGATCGAGATCGAGCGCACTGTGGATCCTTCCACTTCCGCTCCTCGCGTGACTGTTAACATCTACTGCGCTAAGCCGGGCATGGTCATCGGCAAGGGCGGTGAGGAGCGCGTTGCTCTGCAGAACAAGCTGACCAAGGAGTATGGCAAGACTGTGATCGTCAATGTCATCGAGGTCAAGAGCGCTTCCACCAACGCACAGCTGGTTGCTGAGGACATCGCTCGTCAGCTGGAGAACCGTGTGACCTTCCGCCGTGCTATGAAGCAGTGCATGCGCAATGCTATGAGCCCCCGCGATCGTTCCACCGTTCCCGCTAAGGGCATCAAGGCAATGTGCTCCGGCCGTCTGGGCGGCGCTGATATCGCTCGTACTGAGAGCTATCACGAGGGCACCATCCCCCTGCAGACCCTGCGTGCCGACATCGACTACGGCTTTGCAGAGGCTGCTACCACCTACGGCCGCATCGGCGTTAAGGTGTGGGTCTACAAGGGCGAGGTCCTGAAGAGCGCTAAGACCGCTCAGAAGAAGGAAGGAGGCAACAAGTAATGTTACTGCCTAAGCGTGTTAAGTACCGCCGCGTTCAGCGCGGCCGCATGACCGGCAAGGCTACCCGCGGCAACGTGGTGTGCCAGGGCCAGTACGGCCTTGTTGCTCTGGAGCCGGCATGGATCTCTTCCACCCAGATCGAGGCTGCTCGTGTTGCCATGACTCGTTACATCAAGCGTGGCGGCAAGGTGTGGATCAAGATCTTCCCCGATAAGCCCGTTACTGAGAAGCCCGCTGAGACCCGCATGGGTTCCGGTAAAGGCTCTCCCGAGTACTGGGTTGCTGTCGTTAAGCCCGGCCGCGTTCTGTTCGAGCTGGCAGATGTCGATGAGGCAACTGCTCGCGAGGCTCTGCGCCTGGCTATGCACAAGCTGCCCATCAAGTGCAAATTTGCAGTCCGTGAGGACTCCGTGAAGGAGGATGGCACCAATGAAGGCTAATGAACTCCGCGAAATGCAGACCGCAGAGCTGACCAGCAAGCTGGTCGACCTGAAGGCTGAGCTGTTTAACCTGCGCTTCCAGCATGCCATCAACCAGCTGGAGAACCCCGGCCGCATCGAAGCAGCCAAGAAGGACATCGCCCGCGTGATGACCGTTCTGGCTGAGAAGCAGTAAGGAGGTTAAACGATGGAAGAACGTAATCTGAGAAAGACCCGCGTCGGCGTCGTCGTGTCCGACAAGATGGATAAGACCATCGTGGTTGCCGTTAAGGATAGCGTGCAGCACCCCCTGTACAAGAAGATCCTGAAGCGTACCGCCAAGTTCAAGGCTCGTGATGAGAAGAACGAGTGCGGTATCGGTGACCGTGTTGAGATCATGGAGTGCCGCCCCCTGTCCAAGGACGTGCGTTGGCGCCTGGTCCGTATCGTTGAGAAGGCAAAGTAATCTTTGCCCGCTGCTTTGAACAGTTTGAAAGGAGATATCTGATATGGTTCAGATGCAAACTTATCTCAAAGTTGCCGACAACACCGGTGCCAAGGAGCTGAGTGTGCTTCCGCGTGCTGGGCGGCACCCGCAAGAGATACGCAAACATTGGTGACGTCGTGGTCTGCTCTGTCAAGAAGGCAGCCCCCGGCGGCTCCGTTAAGAAGGGCGACGTCGTCAAGGCTGTCATCGTGCGCAGCAAGCATGGCGTCCGCCGCGACGACGGTTCCTACATCCGTTTCGATGAGAACGCCGCCGTTATCGTTATGGCCGACAAGAGCCCCAAGGGTACCCGTATCTTTGGACCCGTTGCTCGCGAGCTGCGCGATGCCGGCTACACCAAGATCCTGAGCCTGGCTCCGGAATCGCTGTAAGGAGGTTTTAAAAATGAATAATCTTCATGTTAAAACCGGCGACAACGTTATGATCATCAGCGGCAAGGACAAGGGCCACACTGGGTAAGGTCCTGCAGGTCAGCCCCTCTGAGAACAAGGTCATCGTTGAGGGCCAGAACATGGTTACCAAGCACGTCAAGCCCCGCCGTCAGGGCGAGCAGGGCGGCATCGTCAAGGCTGAGGGTGCTATGTACGCATCCAAGGTCATGCCCATCTGCCCCAAGTGCGGCAAGGCTGTGCGCGTGGGCCACGTCGAGAAAGACGGCAAGATGGTCCGCGTCTGCAAGAAGTGCGGCGCTGAGCTGTAAGAAAGGAGTAAGGAACAATGGCTCGTTTGAAAGAACAGTATGTCAATGAAATTGCTCCTGCTCTGAACTCTAAGTTCGGTTACAAGAGCGTTATGCAGATCCCCAAGCTGGACAAGGTCGTCATCAACGTTGCCTGCGGCGAAGCCAAGGACAACGAGAAGATCCTGGAAGCTGTTATGAAGGATCTGGGCCAGATCACTGGCCAGAAGGCAGTCGTCTGCCGTGCCAAGAAGAGCGTTGCTAACTTCAAGCTGCGCCAGGGCACTCCCATCGGCTGCAAGGTCACCCTGCGTGGTGAGCGTATGTACGAGTTCGTGGATCGCTTCTTCAACGTGGCTCTGCCCCGTGTCCGCGACTTCCGCGGCATCAACGGCAACGGCTTCGACGGTCGCGGCAACTTTGCCTGCGGCATCAAGGAGCAGATCATCTTCCCCGAGATCGAATTCGAGAAGGTCGATGCAGTCCGCGGCATGGATGTCTGCTTCGTCACCACCGCAAAGACTGATGAGGAGGGCAAGGAGCTGTTGAAGGCTCTGGGCGCTCCCTTCGCAGAGAACAACTAAGGGAGGAGATTTGTACAATGGCTAAACTGTCTATGAAGCTGAAGCAGTCTCGTCCTGCTAAGTTCTCTACCCGTGCATACACCCGCTGCCGCATCTGCGGCCGCCCCCACTCCGTGCTGCGCAAGTACGGCGTGTGCCGTGTGTGCTTCCGTGAGCTGGCCTACAAGGGCGAGATCCCGGGCGTGAAGAAGGCTTCCTGGTAATCAAGCCAGAGGGCTGGATAGAATGTCGGATATCCGCCCCGGGGCAAGCATGTTTCGGGGCGGTATCATTATAAAACAAATGAGAGCTAATCTAAGGAGGTTAGTGGCACATGCAGATTACTGATCCTATCGCGGACCTGCTGACTCGCATCCGCAACGCTAGCACTGCCAAACACCCTTCTGTGGAGATCCCCGCTTCCAACATGAAGAAGGCTATCTGCCAGATTCTGGTTGACGAGGGCTACATCAAGGGTATGCAGGTCAAGAACGATACCGTTCAGGGCACCATCGTTGTCACCCTGAAGTACCAGGCTAACGGCGAGCCCGTTATTGCCGGCCTGCGCCGTGTGTCCAAGCCCGGCCTGCGCATCTACACCAACTGCGAGGATATGCCCAAGGTCATGAAGGGCCTGGGCACCGCGATCATTTCCACCTCCAAGGGCATCATGACTGACAAGGCTGCACGTGCTGAGCACGTCGGCGGCGAAGTCCTGGCCTACGTGTGGTAAGAAAGGGGTAAAAGACAATGTCGAGAATTGGAAGAAAACCCATCGTCATTCCTGCCGGCGTCACTGTTACTGTTGATGAAGCAGCACACACCGTCGCTGTCAAGGGCCCCAAGGGCAGCCTGAATTCCAACTTCCACCCCCTGATGACCGTTAAGGTCGAGGGCAATGAAGTTCTGGTTACCCGCCCCAATGACGATCCCCAGGCCCGCAGCCTGCACGGCCTGACCCGTACCAACATCGCCAACATGGTGAACGGTGTGTGAACGGCTACGAGAAGAAGCTGGAGATCGTTGGCGTTGGTATGCGCTGCCAGAAGCAGGGCTCCAACCTGGTCATGAACCTGGGCTTCTCTCATCAGGTGAATATCCCCGATACCGAGGATTGCACCATTGTCGTGGCAGGATCCCAACCACTTCTCTGTTACCGGTATCGACAAGCAGAAGGTCGGCAGTATGCTGCAGAGATCCGCGGCAAGAAGCCGCCTGAGCCGTACAAGGGCAAGGGCATCCGCTACGCCGGCGAGGTCGTCAAGCACAAAGAAGGCAAGGCCGGTAAGGGCAAGAAATAAGGTAAGGAGTGAAAGACAATGGTTAAGCAGATCGACAAGAACGAAGCTCGTCTTCGTCGTCATCGCCGCGTTCGCAACAAGATCAGCGGCACCGCAGCACGTCCTCGCCTGGATGTTTTCCGCTCCGCCAAGCACATCTACGCTCAGATCATCGATGATGAGCAGGGCGTTACTCTGGTGTCGGCGTCCACTATGGACAAGGACTTCAACGGCAACGGCGGCAACGTCGAGGCCGCTGCTGAGATCGGCAAGAAGGTTGCAGCAAAGGCTCTGGAAAAGGGCATCACCGAGGTCGTGTTCGACCGTGGTGGCTACGTTTATCATGGCCGTGTTAAGGCCCTGGCTGATGGCGCCCGTGAGGGCGGCCTGAAGCTGTAATGAGAGGAGGAAACACATTATGGCTATGAGAAACCGTGAAGACGACGGCATGATCACCAAGGTTGTGTCTATCAACCGCGTTTCCAAGACTGTCAAGGGCGGCCGCATCATGAAGTTTGCCGCTCTGGTTGTCGTGGGCGACGGCAAGGGCACCATCGGTTATGGCATCGGCAAGTCTGGCGAAGTGCCTGAGGCAATCCGCAAGGGCGAGGCTGCTGCAAAGAAGAACATGCACAAGGTTGCCCTGAAGGGCACCACCATCCCCCACGAGATCGTCGGCAAGTACGGCGCAGGCGCCGTTCTGCTCAAGCCGGCTGCACCCGGTACCGGCATGATCGCCGGCGGCCCTGTGCGTGCCGTCATTGAGGCTGCTGGCATCAAGGACATCCGTGCGAAGTCTATGCGTTCCAACAACCCCATCAACGTTGTTTCTGCTACCTTCGCAGGTCTGTGCGGCCTGGTCAGCGCGGAGTCCGTCGCTGAGAAGCGCGGCAAGACCGTGAAAGAAATTCTGGGTTAAGGAGGTAACAAACCATGGCAGATAAGATGCTCAAGATCGAGCTGAAGAAGAGCCTGATCGGCCGCGGCGCTAAGCAGATCGCTACCGCTGAGGCCCTGGGCCTGAAGAAGCCGGGCGACGTTACCGTTCAGCCTGACAACGCCGCTACGCAGGGCAAGATCGCAAAGATCGGCTTCCTGCTCAGCGTCACCGAAGCCTAATAGCAGGGGGTATACGCACAATGAAGCTTCATGAATTGCACGCCAGCAAGGGCGCCAAACAAGCCTGTGACCCGCAAGGGCCGCGGCATTGGCTCCGGCAATGGCAAGACTGCCGGCTTCGGCAGCAAGGGCCAGAAGGCCCGTTCCGGCGTGAAGCACGCTGGTTTCGAGGGCGGTCAGATGCCTCTGGCACGCCGCCTGCCTAAGGTTGGCTTTAACAACATCTTTGCTACCCAGTATGCCATCGTCAACGTGGCTGATCTGGAGGCTGCTTTCAATGCCGGCGATGTCGTCGATACCGAGGCTCTGAAGGCTAAGGGTCTGGTCAAGAAGACTCTGGACGGCGTTAAGGTTCTGGGCAACGGCGAGCTGACCAAGGCTCTGACCGTGAAGGCCGCAGCCTATTCCGCTTCTGCCAAAGAGAAAATCGAGAAGGCAGGCGGAAAGGCTGAGGTGATGTAAGGTGTTCCAGACATTCCGTAACGCATGGAAGATCCCCGAGCTTAAAAATCGTCTTCTGTTCACGCTGGCGATCCTCGTGGTGTATCGTCTGGGCAGCGCCATCCCCGTTCCGTTCATCACCGGTTCTGCACTGAACCAGATGTTCTCCAACGGCAATATGCTCTCATATCTTGATATGATGAGCGGTGGTGCCCTGTCTCGGTGCACACTCTTCGCGTTAGGTGTGACGCCTTATATCAACGCTTCCATCATTGTGCAGCTGCTCACCGTTGCGATCCCCGCCCTGGAAAACATGGCGAAGGAAGCCGACGGCCAGCAGAAGATGCAGCAGATCACCCGGTATGTCGGCGGTGTCATCGCTCTGGTGATGAGCCTCGGCTACTACTTCGTGATCCGCAATATGGGCGCACTGAAGTACACCAGCGGCGCGGCTGGTATCTTTACCGCTGTTGTCATCATTGCCACCTTTACCGCAGGTGCGCAGCTGATCACCTGGTGTGGTGAGCAGATCGACGACAAGGGTATCGGCAACGGTATCTCCCTGTTGATCTTCTCCTCGATCGTTTCCAACTGGTCCGGTGTCTACACCACCGTCACGGGTCTGCTGACCCGCGCCGCTGCAGGCGAGACCCGGTTCTATATCCTGCTGCCCCTGCTGCTGGTTCTGGCACTGGTGGTGATCGTGTTCATCGTTGTTATGACCAACGCTGAGCGCCGCATCACCATCCAGTATGCCAAGCGTGTGGTGGGCCGCAAGCAGATGGGCGGGCAGAACAGCTACCTGCCCCTGAAGCTGAACATGAGCGGCGTCATGCCCATCATCTTCGCTTCCGCGATGGTTTCGATCCCCGGCACCATCGGCAGCTTCCTGCAGATCGATCAGGCAGCACATCCGTTCTGGTATGCTTTCTTCCATACCTTCAACTACACGTCGCTGCTCTACATCGTGATCTACCTGCTGCTGATCCTGGCCTTCAACTACTTCTATGTGGCCATCCAGTACAACCCCGTTGAGATCGCCAACAATCTGCGCCGCAACAACGGCTCGATCCCCGGCTTCCGTCCCGGCAAGCCGACCAGCGATTTCCTGACCCGCACCCTGAATAAGATCACCCTCATGGGTGCCATCTTCCTGGCTGCGGTGGCTGTACTGCCGATCATTCTGGGCAACCTGACCGGTATGAGCATCCAGCTGGGCGGTACCAGCCTGCTGATCGTGGTTGGTGTGGCACTTGATACCACCCGCAGCCTCGACAGCTTTATGACGATGCGCAACCACAAGGGTTTCCTTGGTTGATCTAAAACAAAAGCACTGATGTGAGAAAGCACTGGAAAGGGGAGCATGCTCGTACTTTTCAGTGCTTTTTTGCTTTGAAGGGGCGTTAGTTTCTTCAAACATCAAAAAAGGCTCCTTTGATAGAAGAAAGGAAGAATACCTATGAATCTGATTCTGTTAGGCGCACCCGGCGCGGGCAAAGGCACCCAGGCCGAGATCATCTGCGCAAAGCTGAACATCCCCTCCATCAGCACCGGCAACATCCTGCGCGCTGCTGTCAAGGAAGGCACCGAGATGGGCCTGAAGGCAAAGAGCTTCATGGACGCTGGCGCTCTGGTGCCCGATGAGGTCATCATCGGCATCCTGAAGGAACGCCTGGCACAGGACGACTGCGCCAACGGTTTCATCCTGGACGGCGTGCCCCGCACCATCGCTCAGGCCGAGGCCATCGAGACCATGGGCATCCGCATCGACAAGGTGCTGGAGCTGTCTGTGGCGGACGATGTCATCGTGGAGCGGATGAGCGGCCGCCGCGTCTGCGAGAAGTGCGGCGCAAGCTACCACATCATCAACAAGAAGAGCAAGGTCGAGGGTGTGTGCGACCTGTGCGGCGGCAAGACCGTCATCCGCAAGGACGACCAGCCCGCTACCGTTCTGGATCGCCTGAAGGCTTACCACGAGCAGACCGAGCCGCTGGTCGAGTTCTATCGCCAGCGCGGCAAGCTTGTGGAGGTACCCGACCAGGGTTCCATCGAGGCCACGACTGCGTTCCTTCTCAAGCTTTTGGAGGCTTGATCATCCATGATCCAAATCAAAAACGCTGCCGAGCTGCAGAAAATGCGCAAGGCATGCGGCGAGTCAGCGCTGCTGCCTTGAAGGCTGGCGGCGAAGCGATTGAACCCGGTATCACTACCGCAGAGATCGACAAAATCATCCATGACTTTATCGTGCGCCACGGTGCAAGACCCAATTTCCTGCACCTGTACGGCTTCCCGGCCACGGCGTGCATCAGCGTGAATGACACGGTCATTCACGGCATCCCCAACAAACAGCAGCAGATCCGCCCCGGCGACATCGTCTCGATCGACACCGGCTGCAAGATCGACGGCTTCAACGGCGATAATGCCTGCACCTATGCGTGCGGTAAGATCGACCTCGAGGCCCAGCGGCTGCTGGATGTTACCAAAGAAAGCCTGCATCGCGGCATTGAGATGGCGTGCGGCGGCAATCGGGTAGGGGATATCGGTCACGCTGTACAGTCCTATGTCGAAGAGAACGGTTTCTCCGTCGTGCGTACCTTCGTCGGCCACGGTGTCGGCAAGGAGCTGCACGAGGACCCGGAGGTCCCGAACTTCGGCAAGTCGCCGGACGCGGTCCGCGTCC
>ENA-OQIP01000111-OQIP01000111.1-human-gut-metagenome-genome-assembly--contig:-NODE-111-length-16974-cov-3.571140_pt1 | contig 16974 bp, 20 predicted proteins | sample MGYA00242585_ERZ504750 | MGnify/ENA primary metagenome ERZ504750 (study PRJEB26092, sample SAMD00036441) | human gut metagenome | host: Homo sapiens | study: EMG produced TPA metagenomics assembly of...
CTGCAGATATACTTCTTGCCCTCTTCCTCTTTCTGATCTTTCTCTAAGCCTTTCTCTGCTGTAATTGTCAGATAACCATTCTCTAAGGAAGCCTTAATCTCATCCTTTTTGAATCCCGGAAGATCCATCTCAAGCTCATAGCCTTTATCGCTTTCCTTGATATCGGTGAGCATCATTCTCTTTCCGTTGTGTCCGTATAATTTCTTCTGTGCCTTCTGTACGTCCCTGTCATCATACCAAGGATCATTGAACCATGGATCACTGAAAAATGTATCAAATAAGTTGTTGTTTGTAGTTGTTAATAACATAGGTCATACCTCCTTATATACCTGTAACTTTCCTTTTGGAAATTTGCTTTCTTTTGTTTACAAGTATGTTATAGCACCATTATTAGCACTCGTCAATAGTGAGTGCTAATAAAAATTATAAATTTTTTATTAACTGAAATTTCTTATGTTTCCCAGCTCCATTTCATATACTTCATCACAAAGCAGCTCGATATCTGCTGGATTGTGGCTTGCCAGAAGTATGAGCTTTCCCTGCTTTTTAAGCTCCATCAAAAGCTCACGTATATCAGCCACACCGTGTTTATCGAGTCCGTTCATCGGCTCATCCAGTATCAGTATGTCCGGCTGCTCCATGATTGCCTGTGCAATCCCAAGGCGCTGCCTCATTCCAAGACTGTACTTGCGCACCGAAAGTCTGCTGTCCGGATCAAGTCCTGTTATCTTAAGAGCCTTACGTATCTGATCATCCGTAACCTTTCTGCGTATTCCGGCAAGCAGCCGTAGATTTTGCAGCTCGCTGTAATATGGTATAAATCCCGGTGTTTCAATGATTATTCCTGCATTTGGCAAATAATCCACATCTTTTCCCACACGCCTACCGTCTGTTTTTATCTCTCCCTCTGTCGGATGCACAAATCCGCAGATGCATTTCATCAGCATTGTTTTGCCGCTTCCGTTGCTGCCAACAAGTCCATAGATTTTCCCCGGTTCAAGTGTCAGCGAAATATTATTTAAAATTGATTTGCCATCCAGTCTTAGTGATACATTTCTTATTTCTATCATGCGCGGTCCCCCTATTCCTTTACCTGATAATGTCCTGCCCTTGCAAAGCAAAGCACAAGAAGCAGCGCACTTATGGCTCCCAGATAAAGATATGATCCCCACATCGGAAAATTCATCCTGTCAAGATATTCATCATAGTGCAGCCACGGTATCGTATGCGCCATCGGAAGTATCCACATCTGCTTCATTCTGACCTCACAGGTGACTGCTCCGAGTATGATTGCAAAGCCATTTACGAGTATCCCCACATATCTGTGATTGCTGACAGCCGAAAAAAGCAGCACATATGATATGAGCATAAAATATAAAAGCAGCAGACAGAATGTGTGTATAAGTGCCTGTTCAAGTGTCATCTGCTGATACAGATTTCCAGGAAGAAGCTGCACCATATAATCTCCCGTCCTATCCGGATAAACTGATGTAAAATGTGTGACCGCATCAGAAAATGAAAGACTCCATCTGCCTGTCCCTATCATAAGAACGCACGATGACACCAAAAGGAATAAAAGCACAAAACAGGATGCCGCTGCCGCAAAAACTGCCTGTCCAAATATCCATGTTCTCTTTGTACAGCGCATCTGATAAAACCTGTCAATTCCCGTCCTCTGTGGAAAATCAGCCATCAGCACAAGAAAAAGTATAGGTATTATAAGAAGGATAACTCCCGAATTTCCCAAAGCCACAAAAGCCTCAGGTATAGAAAGCATTTCTCCCATAAGCATTTTGCACTGTCGAAGCGGCCCGATCACCTGCACATTCACAAATACGAGCATGACAAACAGTATGATTATCCTGCTGCTGCGCAGCCACTGCCTGAATTCAGCCTGCGCAATGTGCACTGCTGCCCGAAACGAAAATCTATCCATCGCAATGCCTCCTTTTCACCTGTGCATAATACAGCAGAACAAGTATCACATAACAAACTATCGTAAGTCCTACCGTCCATTCCCAGCCGCTCTCACACGACACATTCATCAGGTTTGATAAGTTAATCCTCGCCACTGCCAGGTTTTCAAGTGTAAGTCTCTGCAGAATCTGCGTGTATATGTAATTAAGTAGAAACGGAAGGCACAGCAGCATATACCGATCCCTAAAAAATATTGCTGCTCCTATTCCAAACATACTTGCCGCCATACCATATAAGAAAGAACCTATAAGCCGTTTTACCACATATATGAGCACCATACTGCCTGTTCCGTACCAGTCTGCATACATCATCTGCTCATCCACGGAAAATGATATATATGCCGGAAATGCAATAAGCATCATAAGTCCGAAAACAATGTTCGCTGTCATGAAAAGAATTCCACCTGTAAGCACTCCTGCTGTCACCTTTGTGGCACAATACTTTGCATTTTGCGACCTTATGAGCAAAAAACCTGTCATGCCGTTGTGCCGTTCCGCGGAAAGCACTGCGATATATCCAAATGACATTAAAAGCGGCAGTATAAGCGGAAGCCAGCCATTCATCCCTTTTATCCACATAAAAAGTGCGCTGTATTCTATCGGCTGCTCACTTTTATGTGCAATGCCGGTTATTGCAAGCCTAAATACCGACACGGCACTGCCTGACGGATCATAATCCGCATTTGCGCTAAAAGCAAGTACAACACATCCTATGACCGCAAGAAGCAGATACGGAAAATACAGATATTTTTTCATTTCCGCCCTTATCATACTAAGCCGCCTCCCCATAGGTATAGTAATAGACCTCTCCTGTAAATGCATCAAGATACATCCTGATATTTTCGTCCTTAGTCCTGTTTATTCCGTCAAACTGCCATGCCGGAAGATATATTTTGCACTCAGAACCATCTCCAAAATTAAGCGGTACATATGTAAGACATACACTTTGTACATCAACATTTAAAAACTTTGCCATCTTCCCGCTTAAAATATCTGCGGCATCCTTTATTCCCAATATCTCATCCGACGAATACAAATTTTCCAGCGGTTCCGAATCGTTAACTCCCGCATAAGCACTGACTCCATCAGAATCCACTACATATGCATGTTTGATATCCTCTTCAAAATTGTACTCATTTCCATATATCTGATAATTTCCATAATCATGATATGCTATTGGAACACCATGGTACTGCCTTTGAACCATATAATCATATCCATACACCTGTCCGAGCCTGAACACGCGAACCTCAGGAACTGACAATGTAATGCCATCTGTGGGTACAAACGGAGTACCTTTTTCAAAATATTCCCCTGTAAGCTCTGCCCCCTGTTCAATGGTCAATTCACCATTTATAAGCTGATAGCTTTCTTTTCCAAGCTCGTCTATTGTCCCCGATTTTACAACATCATCTGTGTATGTTCCAAGAGCGTCACTGCTCGCATGCGCATCCGTATTCAGATATGCTCCTATCTTTCCATCACTCATTGATATATGCCATTATCCGCTATCTGTATATGACACTCATTCGTATTTACAAGTGCTCCTGCCCCTGATGCAAGATCCATATGATCCTTAAGAGCCGGATAACTGTATGGTGTTTCCTTTGTATCATCCATTCCAAGGTCACTGTTTACGATCCTTACCTCCGAATCCATATCAGTTGTATCGAGCTTACCGATTGATTCAAGCCAGTCCTTTATTGTATCCCAGCTCTCCTGTGTAGTAATGCCGTGTACTCCACCCTCCATGACATACAGCTCATCCGTTTCCGGCATATCTTTAAAAGTACAGTTTGTAAACGATAAATTCCTGTAATCCGTGTTTTTTACCATATCGGTATCTGTGCTGTACTGCTCACAGCCTAGCTTATAATTCTCCCTGTTATCGGCAAGCTTTTTCTCATACGCAGCTATATCAATCCCCTGCTGCGTGTCTGATTTATCCGCTGTATTCTTCTGCTGTGTATCTGCCATTTTGCTGTCTGCACATGCAGACATGGTAAAAAATGCTGCAATGCAAATGGCTGGTATTAGTATTGTTTTGTGATGTTTGTTCATATATAATTCCCCCCATTTTGTAACACAATTAGCCGGTATGGAAAACATACCGGCTAACATATTTTTATCTTTTTTATACGACTTTATAAATCATACCTTTTGCATTGCATCTTTTCCCCATAGACTTCTCCTTTACTATACTATGTTTTAAGTTACTTAATAACAATAATTATTGTTATTAGAAATCGATTACAATTTCAATTATATTCATTTTCCCATTTTTTTCAATACAATTTACATGAGATGATATTTTTTATTCACTTTTGGTACATTTTATATAGATCAATTAAAAATCAGTTACAACACAACCTTATCTTCTGCGGATAATACTGCAGCACCATATACAGCTTCATCTTATCTCCCCTGCTCCAGTCTTTCTTTGAAACCAGACCCTCATTCATTGCATACGGTATCACAAATGACGTCTCCTCACCGGCATTAAGCTTTATCTCCAAAGCTTCCAAAGTAGGATTTAATTTAAAAAACAGTTCCATGTCATACTGATTACCATTGGTTCCCATTTCAAATGCAAGGCTTGTAAGATCAAGTGATGTTGTATCGTCCTCTACTTTGGTAACTGACAACGTTATAAATCCCACACGCACACTGTCTAAAGGATACTCTGAACCATCATCCATCTGATCATATACATAATCAGGACATTTTTCTTTTAGGAGACTGCCATCGCCCCACTCCCATCCGGTCTGCTTTATTTCATAATTTCCAAGCTTAATAGTGTCATTTTCTGTATATGTGATGACCTTTGGGGATGGATAGCAATGATTCAGATAAACAATCCTTGCCAAAACAGCAATCATCACAATTCCTATGAGCATTCCCGAAAAAAGTCTTACTTGTTTTGATTTCCTTTGCTTCATAATAAATTCTCCTCGTTACTTCAATTTAAACCTTCCGCTGTCCACCAGATAGATTACATCGGATAGATTTTCAAGCTCATCCTTATCGTGAGAGCTAAGCAGTATAAGACTTCCTTTATCACGCATATCCCTTATGATTTCTGACAGTTTTTCCTGTCCCTCCTTGTCCAGGGCGTTAAAAGGTTCATCCAGCAAAAGAAGCTTTGGTTCCTCCATAATGGCACAGGCAATACCCAGTCTCTGCTTCATTCCAAGAGAATATTTTCTATACTTTCTCTTATCGTGTGGGTTCAGTCCAACCGTTTCAAGTGCCCTGCTTATATCAACTTCACCTTTATTTATTGAGGCAAGCATTTTTAGATTGTCATAGCCTGTATAACTATCTATAAATGCAGGATTCTCAATAAGCATACCTATCTTTTCCGGAAAAGCCATATTTTTTCCAAGTACCTTGCCATCAATACTGATGGTACCGCTTGTAGGATACATAAGTCCGCTTACCGCTCTCATCAGCATTGTCTTGCCGGAGCCGTTTACGCCCTGAAATCCATATATATTACCACTTTCCAGTGTCATACATACATCATCGAGTACCAGAGCATCCTTTATCTTTTTAGAAACATGTTCTATCTCTATCTTCATAAAATACCTCACAAAATATTTTTTCTGTTAAAATACACACTTCCGGACACAATAGAAACCACCATCACAATAATGCAGCTTATTATTCCGGCAGCCGCATCCATTCCGCCCGCACAGAGCCTGTTGTTTCTGATGATCATAAGATAATTTCCCATAAGAAACGGACTCACCCAGTAAACAGACACCACAAGATAAACTATGGAAACAATATATCCAGCGATCGCACCGGCAAAAACACTGATAGTAAGCTGCACCACCGCAATTGTACAGGCACATAGCATTGGCAGTATCAGCCATACAAGCACTTCATTTCCGGTCGAAAACTGCTGCATATCTATTCCCATTTCCATGAGCATATCATCAGGCTTTGTGCTCCACTTCCCGATTGCACATGTCACAGCCGCAAGAACCAGTATCATTGCAGCATAATACATAATCACATTTATGACCGTCCATATGTACTTACTCCATAACCACTTAAACCTGCTGCCAGACAATATCAGTGTCTTTTTGCCTGCACCATACAGATCTGACAACGGATAAAATCCTACCATAAAAAATAAAACGCAATAAAACAAAACCACGACACCGGAATGGTAAATACGCTGTCATCTGTCTTTATGTATGGCGGCATACCCTGAAGTATATTTGTAAAGTATGCCAAAAAATCCAAGCTCCGGTGAATTTACACTAAAATCACTGACGGTGATAAATGAAAAAAAATACAAATATGAATACTCCGACTATCCATTTTATCTTGTTTTCCCTAAATCCTTTTCTGATATCATATAAGATCAGATTTGCAAAAATTCTCCTATTCATAAGCAACAAGCTCTTTCTTTACCGCGTGTATGTAAAATATAATATTTACCACTATAAGGATAATAAACGCACAGATCACAACCCAGATATCATTTCTAAACGGCGCACTTGGTCTAAGAAACATTACCGGTGATAAACTTACCCTGTTTACAAAGTGAACCATACAGAACACAAATATGTATATGATAAACGGTGTCAGCAATATCCAGAACCGGTTTCTTACAAAATTAACCGCCCACAACACCGCACAATTTAAAAGTCCCCAGAAGCAGCCATCAATCAGCACAAAAATCAGATTGTATACAAGTGGATGTGTATAAAATACCCCTGACATGATATCCATTGCCGTTACCGGGAATGTGCCTGTTCCTACCTGTGGTATTACCATCGGAAATACCATTGCAGTAAGCAGAAAGTCAAACACCAGTGGTATCATTCCAATAAGCGCACCGCTTACAAATGCAGCCCCATATTTTTGCTCTTATATAATCGCTCTTCTTTCCTCTTGATATGATCTGGGCAGCATACCCTGATTTAACATCAAAATAAAAGCTTCTGCCATATGGTATAGCACACAAAGCGGGCATTATCAGATAAAGCAGCAACGGCTGCACACTTGCATTATCCGCACCTATCCATTTCTCATATGCAGACAACGGATACGTGTCAGAGTAAACATACATCCTCCATATCCACACATTTTCCATAAAATGCCATACACATATCGCAACCGCAACACACACTGTGGCAGCGAATAATCTATTTCTAAAAGCACGTTTGATTTCGAGTTTAAATATTCTATTCATAACTACAGCTCCAGTTTAAAATATTTTTGCACCTTATCATTGGTTTTTGAATCTATACCCTCTATACAATAATAAATATACTTAGAGTCTTCTGACATCCATTCATCCTGAATAATATATCCAACCTCTGATGTAACACTTTCTCCTGCACCAAGTACATAATGATATCTCTCGTTTCTTTGCCTTCTGTCCAATAGTTGTCTATATAAATCCCACCGGGATCACCAACCTGTAATCTCTCCAGATCATCATTTATAATATAAAAAGCTCCTGCATTTCTTAATATCTCAACCTGCTCATCTGTATTATTTGTATATGTCATAGTGACAAAAATGTAACTATAGCCATTGCTCAGATTATAATTTTCATCTATATTTCCTTCATAGCTATCTTTCAAAGACTCTGCAACCGTATCCTTATTTCTGTTTTCAAACTCTGTGGTATGCTCATATGAATCAATTTTTCTTCTCCTTTGCTTGCTGATGTTTAATTGTTATGATAATTATAAACCTGTGATGTGTCATAGTTGTAAAATACTTAGACAATCTGCCCTCGTATTGTTAATTTAAAATTTTTCATGAACAAAAAAATCCATTGCAATATTAAAATTGCAACCTTTTACCAACTAAAAAACCGAATCCACAGTTTCATGGATTCGGTATGCGTAGTATAGAAAATATTGTTAAGAAGTATAATGGTGAAATGACTTTTTACTTTGATGATCCTACCAAGACATTCCATACGATTATTATGCTTCGGCACTGAAAGCTGTTTCTTTTTCGTTTACAAAGCTATTTTCATCAGCAGAAGCCATTCCATAACCTTACTTTGCGTAAAGTCTTTAATGTTGCGCGTAATAATATAGTCTGCATGAACATATTCAGCAGTTGCACTTTGTATGGCATCTTCAAAATCTTTCCACTTCATATTTACAGCCATCTCAAGCACAACTGAACTAAAATCAGCGAACTCAAAAAGCCGAATCCACACTCCCATGGATTCGGCTTTTGTATACACACTTCTATTTTCTATTTTGTATGAAGCTGTCAATCATCGCAATCACACCATCTACACCGAGCTTTGCCACATTCAGGCACAGGTCATAGTTTTCTGCCTGCCCCCACTCCTGTCCGGTATAGTATTTGTGATAGGTCTTTCTGTTGTCATTTGTCTCACGCACAACAGTCTTTGCCTTTCTCGCTGAGACTCCATGTGTATCAGCCACAGTATCAACGCAGAAGGCATCATTCGCTGTCAGGAAAACTGAGACAACATCATCTCTTCCCTGAAAGGCAAAGTTTGCACATCGTCCCTGAATCACATATCCCTCACAGCCGTCCTCAAGCGGCAGCCTGTCTATAAATGTAAGAGCCCTCCCCGGAGTATCATGCAGCACATTATCCTCCTCCGTCTCCATCACAATAGAGTAAAGCAGAGAATTAACCGGTCTCTCACTGTAAAACTCCTCATACTCATCGTAGCAGCCTGCCTCTTTGGCACCGGCCGCAATAGCCTCTCTGTCCATGAAATGTAAATGATATTTCTCAGCGACTGCTCTACCGATAGTATCTGCATCGCAACCGCACTTTCTAGCAATAGTAATTATCATATAAATATAGCTCCTTTCTGTAAAAAAGCCAACGCGCAGGAAGCGCTCAGACAAATCAATAAAAGTTTGCAAACACCGATGCAAACACCACCGTAAGTATTCCTGCCACCGCGATAGCAAGAGAGCTCATGGCGCCCTCTAATCTCGCCCATCTCGATTGCCTTCGCTGTTCCGATGGCATGTGATGAAGCACCAAGCGCCAGTCCCTTCGATATAGGCTCAGTGATTCTGAATATTTTGCAAACAAACTCTCCGAGTATATTTCCAAGCACACCTGTCACGACGATAACTGCGACAGTGATAGTCACATATCCGCCGAGCTCCTCTGATACGCCCATACCGATAGCTGTCGTGATGGACTTTGGAAGCAGTGTGACATAGTCCTCGTGTGAAAGCCCCATAAACACTGACAACACAAGCACTGTCACAAGGCTTGTTATGACTCCTGCTGTAAGTCCGAGCGCGACTGCAGCTATATTTTTCTTGAGCAGTGTCCACTGCTCATAGAGTGGTATCGCAAGGCATACCGTGGCCGGTGTCAGAAACCAGCTAAGGTACGATGCTCCCTTATTGTATGTGTCATAATCCACATCTGCCACAACAAGCACTATGATGGTCAGTACTATTGAAATGAGAAGCGGATTGAGTATTGCAAGCTTAAACTTTTTCTTTAAAAGCATACCTATCAGATATGCAACCAGACTTACCGTGACACCGGCAAAAAGCGATGTCTGAAACAAATTATCCATTATGATTATCCTCTATCTTATTTATTTTCTCCAGCATCAGCCCTCTTGCGCTTCTGCATACGGATTACGAGCTGTGAAACATATCCTGTAGCAATCATTACAGTTAGAAGTGCCACAACCGTGATTACAAGTACCGGTACAAGCACCGGCTTAAGATTGCCCCAGGATGACATGAGCCCCACTCCCGCAGGGATAAACATTACAGGCATTATCTCTATCATGAATTTGCCTGCACTCCTTACAGAGTTAAGCGGTATCAGGCCTGTCAGCAGACCTATGAAAAGTATAACCATGCCATATATGCTCGCCGGAACAGGCAATGGCAGTAAATATTTGAGTATCTCACCTACAAACGAAATCGCAAGTATGATGAGAAATTGCTTTAATAATTTCATTTTATATTGTATCTCCGTTATATATATTTCGTGACTATTTGTAACTGTTTATCTGTGTTCCCTGACCATCATTGTACATACAATGGCAAGCAGCACGCTTGAAGCCCATATAGCGCGTATTCCTATGTGCAGTGAGCACACTCCGCCGATACCTGCTCCTATTGCAAATATCAGAATAATTCCATAGTAGTGCGCGGTCTTTTTCAGTGCCCCGATATTTCTGTCACGCAGATATATTGACAGGCTCTCTGTGCCGCTTCTTAGGTTGCCGATGCACATAGTGCTGGCATAGCCGTAGCCGTTTACCTTTCTGAAGGACTGCACCTGCATAGAACAGCTGAATGATACAAGCATAGTCGCTATCATATCGTACCTGTGTGGTATGAAGCCCACCACAAACAGTATGATTATCTCTATCATCACCACTATCTGACGCCAGTGGATGCGCTTTGCCTTCTTATATCTATGCCCGATTCTCTCTGCCACAAGCACACCGAATGCAAATGAGAGGATTGGGAAAAGATACGATAGTCCCTTCATCCATTCACCCATCATCAGATGCTGGCTCATCAGCACCACGTTTCCTGTCTGCGCATTCGAGAATACCTCATTTCTCACATTATAGGTGTAGGCATCCTGAAAGCCTCCGGAAAGTGCCAGAATCGCACTCAGCAAAAAGGTCTCTGATGTCTGAATCCTTATTTTTTCTTTTTCAGTCATTTTTTCGCCTCTTTTTCTCATATTCGCTGTTATCTGCCACACCCTCGTGTGACCCACAGCAATTGCATATTTACAGCAATCCACACGGTTTATTATTATAGAAAAAAAGGGCGGATATTTCAATACCCGCCCCATATATACAGTGTATTAAATTTTGCACAATACATAAAATATATATTGGATATACATGATAGATATAATGGATTTATCTTATTAGTCCAGGTGTTCTCTATAAGCATATATGTGCCCAGCACCGCAAATATCATGGAAGCAGGCAAGTACTGTAACAGTGTGCCCCGGCACAAATGTAAAAACAAAAAAGAGGTTATCATAACCCCTTTTTTGTGATTTGTTAACATTTATTATTTTCCTGAAGTTGCTTTCAGTCGTGTCATGGCACGGGCCAGCGAAGCTCTTGAGTGATAGTACTCCTGGATACTCTGCTTCTGGCGAAGCTGTTCCTCAGCTCTCTCCTTTGCCTCTCTTGCCCTTGCTATATCGATTTCCTCCGGATGCTCGGCTGTCTCGACAAGCAGCGTCACACGGTTGTTGACTATCTCTACGAAGCCCATTCCCACTACCGCGTACTCCCAGTTGTCACTGCCCTCCGGCTGAAATCTCATCTCGCCCTCATCGACGGCTATGACCATATCCTCGTGGTGGGCGAGGATTTCCTTCTGGCCATCGAACTCAGGGACTATTATGGAACGACATCTTCCTGAGTAAAACACTCTGTTAGCAGCTATTACCTTTAGATAAAATGTATTTGTTGCCATACGATTTGTCCTTCCTTATGCTTTTACTGCTGCATAGTCTTTGCTTTTTCCTTGACGTCCTCGATTGTTCCGACATTGAAAAATGCGTTCTCAGGATACTCGTCCATCTCACCATCTATGATGGCCTTGAAGCCCTTGATAGTCTCCTCTACAGGCACATAGACACCCTGGATACCTGTGAAGTTCTCGGCTACGTGGAATGGCTGTGAGAGGAACTTCTGGATTTTTCTTGCTCTGTATACAAGTACCTTGTCCTCATCTGCCAGCTCCTCCATACCGAGGATTGCGATGATATCCTGCAGCTCCTTGTACTTCTGGAGAATCTCCTGTACCTTTCGTGCTACCTGGTAATGCTCCTCGCCTACGATATCAGGCTCGAGGATACGTGATGTAGACTCAAGTGGGTCTACTGCCGGGTAAATACCCTGTTCAACAATCTTTCTTGAAAGAACTGTTGTGGCATCCAGATGTGCGAAGGTTGTAGCCGGAGCCGGGTCTGTGAGGTCATCGGCAGGTACGTATACGGCCTGTACCGATGTTACCGAACCGTTCTTTGTAGATGCGATTCTCTCCTGCAGCTCACCCATCTCAGTAGCCAGTGTAGGCTGATAACCTACGGCTGAAGGCATACGTCCTAAAAGTGCTGAAACCTCTGAACCTGCCTGTGTGAAACGGAATATGTTGTCGATGAAAAGCAGCACGTTCTGGTGCTTCTCATCCCTGAAATACTCTGCCATTGTAAGTCCTGTCTCAGCTACACGCATACGTGCTCCTGGTGGCTCGTTCATCTGTCCGAACACTAGGGCTGTTTTTTCCAGAACTCCTGATTCCTTCATTTCTGTCCAGAGATCATTTCCCTCTCTGGAACGCTCTCCGACTCCTGTAAAGATTGAGTAGCCGCCGTGCTCTGTTGCGATATTGCTGATGAGCTCCTGGATGAGGACTGTTTTTCCTACTCCGGCTCCTCCGAAGAGTCCGATTTTTCCACCCTTTGCATATGGGGCAAGAAGGTCGATGACCTTGATACCTGTCTCGAGGATTTCCTCTGCAGGGTTCTGCTCCTCAAATGTTGGTGGTTCTCTGTGGATTTCCCACTTTTCTTCTGTATCAGGCTGTGCTCCGCCGTCAATAGCTTCACCGAGCACGTTGAACAGTCTGCCGAGAGTCTGCTCTCCGACAGGTGTCTTGATGCCGGCGCCTGTGGCTGTTACTTCCATATCTCTGTGAAGTCCCTCACTGGAAGCAAGCATGATACAGCGTACTGTATTATTTCCAATATGCTGTGCGACTTCCATCACACTTTTTTTGTCACCATTTAAAACTTCTAGTGCGTCTCTGATTGCCGGCAGGTTCTCATCCTCGAACTCTACATCGACAACAGGACCCATAACCTGGATAATTTTTCCTGTTTTCATCAAAAAGCCTACTTTCTCTTTTTCTTCTGCGATTTAGCACCGGCTATTACCTCTGTAATCTCCTGTGTAATCGCTGCCTGTCTGGCACGGTTGTAAAGAATGTCAAGCTCTGCAAGCATGTCCCTCGCACTGTTTGATGCGGACTGCATCGCCATCATTCTGGCGTTCTGCTCACATGAAAATGACTCTACAAGAGCACCGTAGACAAATCCAACAACGTAGTTTGGTACGATACGATCCATAACTGCCTCAGGCGATGGCTTGAGTGCCAGCTCCTCCCTCGGTATGTCTATAGGAATCTGCACAGTGAAGTCTGCCTTTTTCAGTGGCAGAAGCTGTGACATCTGTGTTTCCTCCTGAATCGCATTTATCATGCTGGTATAGATAATATAAACTTCGTCCAGCTCGTTATGTAGATATAGCTCCAAAATTTCTTCTGCAATATTTCTGGCACGGTTGAGTGTCGGATTCTGAACTGTGTAGTGGAACTGTTTTTCAATCTCAATTCCACGCTGTTCAAAATAATGACGTCCTAGCTCTCCGAGTACGAAAAGTGAATGGTTCGGATGATTCTTTAAGTGCTCCTCAGCCATTTTCAGGATATTGTGGTTGTATGAGCCCGCAAGTCCTTTATCGGCTGTGATTACGATATATCCGACCTTTCTGTCCTCAGGCAGCTTATCCTCGTTGGTCTTGAAATAGATGTCCTCCATATCAGGCAAATGCCTGAGTATTCGGCTCATCTCTGATTGCAGTGTGAAGAAATACGGCTCTGTATCTGCCAGCATCTTTTTGGACTTTTTCAGCTTCGAAGAAGAAATCATATACATGGCATTTGTGATTTTAAGCGTATCATTGATACTTTTTATTCGATCCTGTATTTCCTTCGTGTTTGCCATAATACTACCTGTTACCCTTTATACTCTTTTACTGCATCCATGATTTTATTTACGAGCTCTTCATCAATGGCTCTGTTCTCTTCGATCTTCTGTCCGATTTCCGGATAAGAAAGATCCATGTATGAGAGGATATCGCCCTGATATTTCTTGACCTCTTTTGTCTCAATTGTGTCAAACACACCATTGTTTGCCATGATAAGTGTCATTACCTGCTCATGCAGTGACAGTGGATGGCAAAGCGGCTGTTTTAAAAGCTCCATAAGTGCTTTTCCATGTGCAAGCTGTGCTTTTGTGGCATCGTCAAGGTCTGATGCAAACTGTGTGAAGACCTCCATCTCCCTGTACTGTGCCAGGTCGATACGGATGCTTCCTGATGCCTTCTTCATGGCCTTTGTCTGGGCAGCTCCACCAACTCGTGATACTGAAAGACCTACGTTTACGGCCGGTCTCATACCTGCGTTGAAGAGGTTGCTCTCTAAGAATATCTGTCCGTCTGTGATAGATATTACGTTGGTAGGGATATATGCTGATACGTCTCCTGCCTGTGTCTCGATGATTGGGAGTGCTGTGATTGAGCCTCCGCCCAGCTCATCGCTCAGACGACTTGATCTCTCGAGCAGTCTTGAGTGAAGATAGAATACGTCTCCTGGATATGCCTCACGTCCCGGTGATCTCTCGAGCAGCAGTGAAAGTGCTCTGTATGCTACCGCATGCTTTGAAAGGTCATCATATACGATAAGTACATCCTTGCCCTGATGCATGAAATGCTCTGCCATGGCTGTTCCTGCGTATGGTGCGATGTACTGCAGTGATGCAGGATCGCTGGCTGTTGATGAAAGCACGATTGAGTAATCCATTGCGCCGTGTTTTGTCAGAGTTGACACAATTTTTGCTACTGTTGATGCTTTCTGGCCAATTGCTACATATATACAGATAACATCCTTGCCCTTCTGGTTGATGATGGTATCTGTGGCAATTGATGTCTTTCCTGTCTGACGGTCACCGATGATAAGCTCTCGCTGTCCACGTCCGATTGGGAACATTGAATCGATTGAGAGGATTCCTGTCTCAAGTGGAGTATCTACTGACTTTCTGTCCACGATACCCGGTGCCTCATTCTCGATTGGTCTGTAATCTTCCTCTTTGATATCGCCTTTTCCATCAATAGGCTCACCTAAAGCATTGATGATTCGGCCGATAAAGCCTTTGCCTACAGGGATTCCGGCTTTTTTCTTTGTTCTTACTACTTTGGTTCCTTCATGGATTCCGTGGTCTCTTCCGAAAAGGATTACACCGATTTCATTCTGACGGATATCCTGAACCATTCCTTTTACTCCATTATCGAATACTACGATCTCACCATACATGGCATGGTCGATGCCGTATATTGTGGCGATTCCGTCGCCGACGTAGATTACCTCGCCGGTCTCACGGCTCTCGGTATCAAAGTCGAAATTCTCTATCTCGCTCTGGATAATGGAGATTATGTCTGTTGCACTGATTGCGCCCACAGGGGTCACCTCCTGGTCAATTTTCTTTCAAGCTCACGAAGCTTTCCTTCGTAGCTTCTGTCATACTCTGTATTAAGAGTCTTAATCACATATCCACCTAAAAGTGTTTCGTCCACTTTCTGTGTAAGGGATATTTCATATTCCGGATATTTGCTTTGTAGCAGCGCCTTGGCGTCATTTGCTTCCTCGTCGGTTGCGGCCTCTGCACTGATAAGCTCAGCTCTTATGATATGGTTTTTCTCATCCCAGTATCTGTAATATGCCTCAAAGATTTCATTCATTTCAGCGGCATATCCAAGCTTTACCATTTCCTTTATGAAGCTTGTGATAAGCTTTGGCTCACTCTCAAATCCGTATACCTTTTCTATGATGTCATACTTTTTGGTCAGCGGTATAAGTGGATTTGCGAGCGTCTGTGCAAGCTTTTCTGTCACAAAGTATACTCTCTGTGCTTCCTCCACATCACGACGCTCTACAGCCAGCCTGTACAAAACTATTGCATTATTTACTGCTGCCTGTGTCATTAGCTTCACCTGTCTTTACAATCTTTCTCGCTGCTAAGATGGCAAGTTTTGCAATTTCAGCCTCAGCGGCCTTTGTTGCCTTATCCTGCTCGCTAGCAATGTCCGCTTTTGCTTTTTCAAGCATACTGTCTGCTTCCTGTCTGGTTCTCTCAAGAGCCTTCTCCTGCTCAGCCTCGGCTCTTTCCCTGGCATCGAGGATTATCTGGTCTGCCTGAGTCTTTGCACTCTCGAGCTTCTTTTTATAGTCGCTCTTTAAGCTTTCTGCATCGTCCTGACTCTTCTTTGCTTCCGAGAACTGCTTCTGAATCATTTCGTCTCTCTGATTGATCACGCCCATCACGCGGTCAAAGAGGAATTTCTTAAATATCCAGTACAGGAAAAGCAGATTGACTACTGTCCATATTATGTTCCATGGATCAATTTTTAACATTGCTCTACCTTCCTTTCTGTTTCACCTGGTTGTAACTGTTAGTTACGCTGCCTGATTATTTAAGGAAGAGGATGATAAGTAATGCGATAACGAAACCGTAAATAGCTGTTGCCTCTGCAAGGGCACATCCTAAAAGAAGTGATTTAGAGATTTTGCTCTCAGCCTCCGGCTGTCTTGCGATTGCATCTACTGCGCTGCTTGTTGCCTTACCGATTCCAAGTCCGGCTCCGATTCCTGTTAATACTGCGATTCCAGCTCCGATTGCTACTAATAATGTTGATGACATAATGTGTTCTCCTTTTCTTGCTTATATGCTTTCTTTTGGTTAGCAATTATTTTGTTTCTTTTGTAAGCGAGGTTACATTTTCCATGCTTACGATGTGAAATTAAATGATGTGGTGTTTCATGCCTCATCAGGTCTTCTTACTCGGTTGCCTCCTTGATGAAAAGTCCTGTCAGGAATACAAATACATATGCCTGTATAAGTCCATCAAAGATATCAAAATAACAACTGAATACTGCCGGAACGATTGCCGGTACGACCATCTTTAAAAGCTCCATGATTACGAATGAACCAAGGACGTTTCCAAATAATCGCATACACAGCGATAATGGTTTGATAAAGATCTCAAGGATATTGATAGGTAGTATTACCGGCATTGGCTCTGCAAAGCTTTTAAGCCTACCTTTTGGTGCCCTTTGCCCTGATTCCTGCCACCTCGATAAGAACTATGCTCATTACAGCGAGTGCTGCGGTGACG
>ENA-OQIP01000112-OQIP01000112.1-human-gut-metagenome-genome-assembly--contig:-NODE-112-length-16918-cov-2.192186_pt1 | contig 16918 bp, 27 predicted proteins | sample MGYA00242585_ERZ504750 | MGnify/ENA primary metagenome ERZ504750 (study PRJEB26092, sample SAMD00036441) | human gut metagenome | host: Homo sapiens | study: EMG produced TPA metagenomics assembly of...
CTATGGCAACATCACGCTTAAGCAGGCGACGGCATACTCCTCCAACACCGGCTACATCCAGGTGGCGGAAGCCGTCGGCAACAGCAAGATCATCTCGCTCGTCAAAAAGCTCGGCATCGATCCCGCCAAGGACAACATCGAGGACGTTCCCGTCATGACGCTCGGCACCGGCTCGATCTCGCCGCTCGAGATGGCCGCCGCCTACGCGACGTTTGCCAACGGCGGCTACTATCGCCAGCCGATCGCCATCACCGAGATTGACTCTCGTACCGGCTCGGTGCTGTACCAGCACACTGACAATCCCTCACAGGTGCTTACCGAGGGCGAGGCCGCCGCGGTCACCGATGTTCTGTCCGGCGTCATGCAGGGCGGCGGTACGGGCGCTGCCGGTGCCCTAAGCGTCAACCAGCCCTATGCCGGCAAGACGGGCACCACCGACAACACCACCAACCTGTGGTTCTGCGGCTATACCCCGCAGCTGGCGTGCGCCCTGTGGACCGGCTATTCCGCGGGCGAGATCCCCATCCAAAAATACGGCACGGACCTGCTGGGCGACAGCACCAACCTGCCTGTCTTTAAGCGGTTTATGAACACCGTTCTGACCGGTACCGAGCGCGAGGAGTTTGTGACCGGAACGGCTCCCACCTATAAGAACAACAGCGTCTGGAAGTTCTACGGCACCAACAACACCAAGAAGTCGGAGAACGACGACAAGGACAAGGACGAGAACGAGGACGAGGACGAAGAGGAAACCACCACAACGACTACCACGACGACCACGACCACCGAGACCACGGGCGGCGACACCACCGGCGGCACCGGTACGACCGGTGGCTCGACGGGCGGCTCCACTGGTGGTTCGACCGGCGGCGATGGCGGCACGCCTACGCCTACGCCTACGCCTACGCCCACTCCCACTCCCGACCCCTCGCCCACGCCTGACGATACGGTCGGCTAAGAAGTACGCGACTAAAGCCAACAAGGCCCTGAGCAGCTTATTGAACTGCTCGGGGCCTTTTAGTTTGAAGCGACCTGGTGGGCGGTCTTTATACCGGCAAACAAAAAGGGGTACCGACCAACGTCGATGCCCCTTACAAGCCACTATGTCAGCGCACACAATGCCGAGCGCACGACCCGCACACCTACTTGCGAGAATTGCTCAACTTATTGATCAGCGCCTCGAGACGCTCGCCGTCCTCGGCCGTCTGGGCAATAACCAAAATCGTATCGTTGCCGGCAAGCGAGCCAAGCACATCGGGTAACTCTGCCGCATCAACGGCGGCGGCGATGCCGGAAGCCGTGCCAGGCTGAGCCTTGATCATAACCAGATTATCAGTACGCAGAACGCCCGTTACGAGCTCGGAAACCATACGCTGCAGGTGCAGGTCCTCTGCCAGAACATAGATGCCCTCAGGGAGCTTACGCAGCCCCATATCGGCAATATCGCGAGAGACAGTCGCCTGCGTGCAATCAAAGCCCATAGCACGGAGCTCATCGACCAGCACGCGCTGCGTGCGGACATCCTTATTGCGCACAATATCTCTAATGGCATCCTGGCGCCCATTGCGTTTTTTAGCCATACAAACCCTCTCTCCAAAAGATGGCGGAGACAATCAATCAGTGATTGAATAGTTTAACGCTATTTGAAGGCTTTTGTGTATAAGAACGCATTTCGAAACAATTCTATGCAAGTTTGTTTCGTAATGAGCCGTTTAGGCGGTTTTTGCGCCCGTCCGGTTAAGAAAAGCTGCCAGATGCGTACACATCACGCAGCGCGCGGGCTTGGCGCTGGCGATCGGCCCAAACAACAGACCGAGTCCCCGATGGTTATCCTTGAGCGCGGCGACCATCTGACGGGTTCGAGGCGCCTCGAGCATATCACGCATGCGGGCGGAACGCTCGATTGACGACACCCCATGCGGGCTCAGACACAAATTCTCGATGCAGGCGACCAGTCCGGCAAAGTAGAACTTTTGGCTTGCCAGCTTGAGCCGACCACCGCTATCTGCTTCCGAGAGTGAGTCCGCAAGCTCGTCGAGCGCTCGAGTGTCATCGGATATCCTGGCATACATGGTGGGATCAAAGGCATCTGTAAGCTTAGGTGCCGCCGCGTGGAAACAAGCGTCGCCGCAGCCGGACACGAATCGTGCCTGCGAGAGCGCATAAGCCACTAAACTCCCAACCGTACGGTACGCCTTGCCGCGCGACAGGCATGCCTCAAACAGCGGACGGCTATACATCACGCCAGAGGTCTGAGCGACTAGGCCGCCCAAAATCAACTGGGGCAGCCCAGTCACCATAGAAGACTCGTCTTCTATGGCAATAGAGGCAGCATCCAAGCACGCGAAGTGCGCTCTCGATGTGCATCATAGCGGTCGAGCGACACCGTGGGGAACACTATGTCTGCCGCAGTATCGCACGCGATATCGACCATCTTGGAAAGGGACTGCGGAGCAAACCACCCATCGGCGTTCATAGCGATGATTTGAGAGCCGCGCGAGGCAGCAAAACCGGCACGAAGACAAGCGCTGTGCTTCGCGTCCTCGACGTCAATCAAATCAATATGGATGTCCCTGTCGGCAGCAACTTGAAGCGAATGGCGCACACCGGGCGCAGTATCGCGACAGACAACGACAATCTGCAAATCGTAGAGGTCTTGGTTCTGGATACTCTCGAGCGCACGCATCGCATAGCTGGGCGAACCTTCTACCACAAGGATCACCGAAAGTCGCGGATGCGAGCCACGTCGAACCAAGTTTTCCATCCTCTCGATAGCACCAAATCAAACTGTCGTTCATGGTACACCCGAGCTATAAAAGCAACGAGCCGCCTAACATGTTGCACGCCAAGAACAGATGTTGCACACGCGCAGCTCACACATAGTATGTGCAAGGCACAGACGCGCCGAGCACTCCCCTAGTCGAGAACGACAAGCTCGTCGGGGCCGTAATCCACACCCATAAACGTAAGGCCGCAGGCAGGCGCCGTGGGACCCGCAGCGGTTCGGTCACGGGCGTCAATAACCTCGCGCATCCACTGGGGATCGCGACGATGCATGCCAATCTCCACGAGCGTTCCTACAATGGTACGCACCATCGAGTGCAAAAACGCATTGCCCTCGATAGTGAAGGTCAGGATATCCTCGCCAAAAGCGACCTCGTGGCCAAACTCCGCACGCATCACGCAGCGGTGCGTGGGCTTGCCCACAGCAGAGGCAACCTTGCAAAAGCTCTTAAAGTCCTGCTCGCCCAAAAGCGCAGGGCAGGCGGCCGCCATCGCATCGACGTCGAGGGGATAGCGATGCCACCACACCGCACCGCGCGAGAGCACGGGGCGCGCATCGCGATCGGCAATACGGTACGTATACGTACGGGACCGCGCGTCAAAGCGGGCAGAAAAGCCCCTACGGGCCTTGTAGACCTCGTTTATGGCGATATCTTTGGGCAGGAGGGCATCCATAGCCCTCAGCCACCTACGGCGCGTCAGAGCAAGCTCAGCGTCCGTTACGGGCACGCTAATGTACTGGGCCACCGCATGCACGCCGGCATCGGTACGACCCGCACACGTCAGATCGATCGGGCGGCGCAGCAGCGTCTCGATAGCGCGGCGCAACTCGCCCGCAACGGTCGTCTGGCCCGGCTGCTCGGCAAATCCGCTATAGGACGAGCCATCATAGGCAACACAGAATACAAGCGTGGCATCGAGCTCAGGAATCGAATTGAAATCAGACGGCGCGGTCATGGGCGCTCCCAACAAACAATCAACGGTATCGCGACAAAAAAGAGGGGTACGCGAACGTACCCCTCGAATATAGCCTATGCAGACGGATTGTCTACTCAGCGGTCTCCTCAGCAGGAGCCTCCTCGACGGCCTCGACCTTCTTGGGAGCAGCGGCCTTCTTGGGGGCCGGAGCAGCCTTCTTGGCCTTAGGCGTGCAAGGCTCGGTGACGAGCTCCATGATAACGATAGGAGCGTTGTCGCCCTTACGGTTGCCGAGCTTCATGATGCGGGTGTAACCGCCGTTGCGGTCCTGCCACATGCCCTGGGCAGCCTTGTCGAAGATCTCGGCAACGAGCTGCTTATCGCCGAGCTTGGCGATGGCCAGACGACGAGAGTGCAGGTCGCCCTTCTTGGCCCAGGTGATGATCGGATCGACGACCGAACGCAGCGCCTTAGCGCGGGTCTCGGTGGTCTTGATGCGGTCGTTCTCGAAGAGGGCCTTGGCCAGGCTCTTCTTCATGGCCTTGGTGTGGCTCGCATCGGTGGCGAGCTTCAGGCCCTTCTTAACGTTGTGACGCATGGTCTAGTTTCTCCTCAAATATGCGAAGCATTAAGCCTTCAGGCTCAGGCCCATGGACTCAAGCTTGTCCTTCACTTCCTCGATCGACTTAACACCGAAGTTACGGATGTTAAGCAGATCGTTCTCCGAGAACTCAACGAGCTGACGGACCGAGTGAATGCTGGCGCGCTTAAGGCAGTTGTAGGAACGGACGGAAAGGTCCAGATCCTCGATCTGCTTGTCCAGCTCGGCGTTGTCGTTGGTGACCTCGGGAGCGAAGATCGAAGCCTCCTCCTCGACCTCGGGGGTCGTCGGCAAGGTTCATAAAGGCAGCCATATGCTGGTTGATGATATTGGCAGCCTGGACCACGGCGTCGCGCGGAGCGATGGAGCCGTTGGTCTCGATCTCGAGGACAAGGCGGTCGTAGTCGGTGTGCTGACCGACACGGCAAGCCTCAACGAGCTTGGCGCAACGGGACACCGGCGAGTACAGCGAGTCGACGTGGATCACACCGATGGGATCGTTGTCGCGCTTGTTAGCCTCGCCAGAGACATAGCCGCGGCCATAGCCGATGCGCATGCTCATGGTGAGATGGCCACCCTCGGTAAGCGTAGCGATGTGCTGCTCGGGGTTGACCAGCTCAAACTCGGACGGAATAAAGAAGTCCGCACCGGTGACCTCGCAGGGGCCGTCAACCGAGATGGTGGCGGTCGCCTCGTCGGTCGTGCCGAGAGCCCTGAAGACAAGACCCTTGACATTCAGGACGATGTCGGTGACATCCTCGACCATGTTAGGGATGGTCATGAACTCGTGCTGTGCACCATCGATCTGAATAGCCTCGACGGCGGCACCCTCGAGCGAGGACAGAAGTACGCGACGAAGGGAGTTACCCAGCGTATCGCCGTAGCCACGCTCGAGCGGCTCGACGGAGACACGAGCAGACGTCTCGTTGATCTCTTCGACCTGAACCTGAGGCCTAATGAATTCTGACATGTATTACCTCCAGCCTCAGCAGCCCGGATGGACTACTTAGAGTAGAGCTCGACGATGAGCTGCTCGTTGATATCACCGCTGATCTGCTCACGCGTCGGCAGAGCGAGCACGTTACCAGACAGCTTCTCGATATCGACCTCGAGCCAGCCAGGGACCTCAAAGCGCTCGGAGGAAATCAGAGCCTCCTTGATGGGGAGGAGGTCACGGAACTTCTCGCCGACAGCGACGACGTCGCCGGCCTTGACGCGGTAGGACGGAATATCCACGCGCTTGCCGTTCACGGTGAAGTGACCGTGACGGACGGACTGACGAGCCTCTTTGCGGGTGCGGGCGAAGCCAAGACGGAAGACGACGTTGTCAAGGCGAGACTCAAGGATGATCATGAGGTTCTCACCGGTGACGCCGTTCATCTTACGGGCCTTGTTGAAGTAGCCGTGGAACTGCTTCTCCAGAACGCCGTAGATGAACTTGACCTTCTGCTTCTCGCGCAGCTGCATGCCGTACTCAGATTCCTTGCGACGGCGCTTGGGCTGACGGATAGATTCCTTCTTGCTGCTGTAACCGAGCTCAGCGGGATCGATCCCGAGCTGACGGCAGCGCTTAAGAACAGGAGTCCTGTCGATTGCCATATTGATACGATCCTTTCAGTTACACGCGGCGACGCTTCTTGGGGCGGCAGCCGTTGTGCGGAATGGGGGTCTTGTCCTGGATGCTCGAGACCTCGAGGCCAGCAGCCTGGAGGGAGCGAATGGCGGTCTCACGACCGGAGCCGGGGCCCTTGACGAAGACGGAAACCTTCTTCATACCGTGCTCCATGGCCTGCTTGGCAGCAGCCTCGGCAGCCATCTGGGCAGCGAACGGCGTGGACTTACGGGAGCCCTTGAAGCCCACCTGGCCAGCCGACTTCCAGGAAATGACGTTGCCCTGGGGATCGGTGATCGAAACGATCGTGTTGTTGAACGTAGAACGAATGTGAGCCTGGCCCACGGAAATGTTCTTACGGTCCGCGCGCTTCAGACGGGCAGCGCGAACGTTCTTCTTAGCAGTAGCCATCTATCTAGCGCTCCTTATTTCTTCTTCTTAGCACCGATCTGACGCTTCGGGCCCTTGCGGGTACGAGCGTTAGTGTGGGTGCGCTGGCCGCGGACCGGGAGGCCCGTTGCGGTGACGAAGGCCGCGGTTGCAGCCGATGTCCATAAGGCGCTTGACGTTCTGGTTGCGCTCACGGCGGAGGTCGCCCTCAACCATGATCTGGTTCTTATCGATATAATCACGGATGGCGTTAACCTCATCCTCGGTGAGGTCCTTAACACGCGTATCCACGTTAACGTTGCACTCGACGCAGATCTTCGTCGCAGTGGTGCGGCCGATGCCGTAAATGTAGGTCAGACCGATCTCAACGCGCTTCTCACGCGGGAGGTCGACACCATTAATACGGGCCAACGTAGTCTCCTCTCTTAACCCTGACGCTGCTTATGACGGGGGTTCTCGCAAATGACGAGGACCCTGCCATGGCGCCTAATGATTTTGCACTTATCGCACATCTTCTTGACCGAAGGACGTACCTTCATCGTTCTTCCTTTCGGTAGCGCTCAAACTACTTCCCTACTATCTACTCGCCCAGCCGCAGGCGTTTAAAACTATGGCTGGTCTTCACACACAATCCGACCGTAGGTTGAGCTAAGCCTGCAGCCGGAAATGGAGTGCGTGTATGCGTGCCGCTATTTGTAGCGATAGGTGATGCGGCCGCGGGTCAGGTCGTACGGGGAAAGCTCCACGACAACCCTGTCACCGGGGAGAATACGGATGTAATTCATTCGGATCTTGCCAGAAATGTTGCACAGAACCGAATGACCGTTCTCGAGCTCGACCTTAAACATGGCGTTGGGCAGCGGTTCCTTTACCGTACCCTCGAGCTCAATTGCGTCTTCCTTCTTCACAAGCAATCATCTTTCTCTAGAAAACGACAGCGATTGAGTATTCTACAATACGCATGCACGTATCGTAATATCTTCGTAATGGCTCCACAACTAAGCGGAACTTGTTACTTTACAGAAATGTAGATGCCGACGTATTTGAACGGGACCCCTACATTTCACCGCCCTGCAAGGAACACCAAGCACCTTGGGCATCCGTGGTGAGAATCACCGGTCCGTCATTGGTAATGGCGACGGTGTTCTCGTAGTGCGCGGCGGGCAGGTGGTCGTTGGTCGTGACGATCCAACCGTCGGAGCCCGTGCTCACATGGTTGGAACCCATCGTAACCATCGGCTCGATGGCAATGACCATGCCAGCCTGGAGGCGAACGCCTCTCCCCTTCTTTCCATAGTTAGGAACGTTGGGGTCCTCGTGCATCACACGGCCAATGCCATGGCCCACATAGTCGCGAAGCACGCCGTAACCGTGAGACTCGGCGAGAGACTGAACGGCATAACCGACGTCCCCGATATGGTTACCGGGAATAGCCTGCTCGATGGCAGCCTTAAGGCAATCGCGCGTGACCTCGCACAGGGCCTTGGCCTCGGGCGTAGGGGTGCCGACGAAAAACGTCCAAGCGTTATCGCCAACCCAACCGTCGACAACGGCTCCCGTATCGATGGAGATGATATCGCCATCGCGCAGGATCATGTCGGGGTTGGGAATACCGTGGACCACGGCATCGTTAATCGATGCGCAAATGGTACCGGGGAACCCGCCGTAACCCTTAAAGGCCGGGGTGCCGCCATGCATACGGATAATCTGCTCCGCGAGCTGATCGAGCTCAAAGGTCGAAACACCAGGGCGCACCATGGCTCCAACGTGGCGGAGCGCCATCTTAGATAGCGCTCCTGCCTTCTTCATCTGCTCGATTTGCGTTGCAGACTTAATCTTGATCATAGACCAAGAGCCTCTTTGACATCCCCGTACACGGTCTCGCGAGCCTGGTCACCGTTGACCGACTGAGCAGACCCTGGCCACGATAGTAGTCGACGAGCGGGCTCGTGGACTTCTCGTAGACGTCGAGACGGTTCTTGATGGTCTCGGGCTTGTCGTCGTCGCGCTGATACATCTCGCCGGCGCACTTGGGGCAGGTAGCATCGGCAGCGGTGCCGGTGTAACCGCAGGCGCGGCAGGTGCGACGCGAAGACAGACGATCGATGATGACCTCGGGGGCCACGTCGACCAGAAGGGCGCAGTCGATCTCGCGACCCATGGCGGAGAGCTCGGAATCGAGCGTCACAGCCTGGGCGGTGTTGCGCGGGAAGCCGTCGAGGATGAAGCCCTGCTGGGCGTCATCGGCAGCAAGGCGCTCCTTGGACAAGGGTCGATCACGAGCTGGTCGGGAACAAGCTCGCCAGCGTCCATGTACTTCTTAGCCTGAATACCAAGCTCGGTGCCACCCTTGACGGCAGCACGCAGCAGGTCGCCCGTGGAAATGTGAGCGACGCCAAACTCGGCGACGAGCTCCTGTGCGACGGTGCCCTTACCGGCACCCGGAGCTCCGAGCAATACGAGGTTCATGAGCAATCCTCCTCTAGCCTATTTAAAGAATCCATCGTAATCATACATCTTGATCTGGCCTTCGAGCTTATCGACCGTGTCGAGCACGACGCCGACCATGATGAGGATGGACGTGCCGCCAAATGCCTGGATCAGATGGTTACCCGTGAAGGAGAAGATGATCGAAGGCACGATGGCGATGAGCGCCAAAAAGACAGCGCTGGGAAGCGTGATCTTGTTGAGCGCGTTCTTGATGTAGGCCGCGGTAGCCCTACCCGGACGGACGCCCGGAATAAAGCCGCCCTGCTTCTTAAGGTTGTCGGCCGTGTCATCGGGGTTGAACACCATGGAGGTGTAGAAGTACGCGAAGAACACGATGAGGACAACATTAAGCACCCAGTTGAGCCAACCGGTCGAAAGCGCAGAGGCAACTGCCTGAATCCAGCCGATGCCGGGGAAGAACACGGCAATCTGAGCCGGGAAGTACAGCAGCGCCGAAGCGAAGATGATCGGCACGACACCCGCGGTATTGACCTTGATGGGCAGGTAGGTGGTCTGGCCACCCATCATGCGACGGCCCACGACGCGCTTAGCGTAGGAGACCGGGATGCGGCGCTGGCCGCGCTCAAGAAAAAACAATCAGCGGGATAACCAGCAGGATGATGGCGCAGATGATCACCATGGTGATGATGCCACCGGCATTACCCTCGGTGCTGGAGAAGATCGCCTGCGGCAGGCCGGCCATGATGTTCGCAAAGATGATCAGGGACATGCCATTGCCGATACCGCGCTGGGTGATGAGCTCACCAATCCACATGATCAGCATGGCGCCCGCAGTGAGCGTGCCGACGATCATGAGGTCGAAGATGATCTCGGGAGCGCCAGCGCCATTAAAGCTGATGCCGAAGCTCTTAAAGAGGAAGAGGTAACCCACGGAGTTGAGGATTGCCAGAGCCAAGGTGAGGTAACGCGAATACTGCGTAATCTTGGTCTGACCGACCTCGCCCTCGCGGGCAAGCTCATGCAGGGAAGGCACAACGGCCTGGAGCATCTGGAGGATGATCGAGCTGGTGATGTAAGGCATGATGCCCAGCGAAAACACCGACACATAGCTCAATGCGCCGCCAGAGAAAAGATTCAGGAGGGCCATAGCACCTGCGGCGACCGAATTGTTATCGGTCGAGAAAAGGCCCAGCATCCCCTGGAAGGGAATGCCGGGCACAGGAACGTGCGCACCAATGCGGTACACGACGAGCATAGCTATGGTAAAAAGAATCTTTTCGCGCAATTCTTTGATGCGGAAAGCATTCTTAAGACCATTTAGCACGGCAGCTCGACCTTTCCGCCGGCGGCCTCGATCTTGGCCTGCGCAGAAGCGCTGACCTTGTCGACCTTGACCGTGAACTTCTTGGTGAGCTCACCATTGCCGAGCACCTTGACGGGCTCGAACTCGCTCTTGGTGATGCGAGCGGCCTTAAGAGCGGCACCGTCGATTACAGCGCCGTCCTCGAACTTACGCTCGAGACGCTCAACGTTAACAGCGGTGTACTCGATACGACGGGGGTTGCGGAAGCCCGGAAGCTTGGGCAGGCGCATAGCCAGCGGAGTCTGGCCACCCTCGAAGCCGGCACCCTTGGTGCCACCAGAGCGGGAACCCTGGCCCTTCTGGCCGCGGCCAGAAGTGGTGCCGTGACCCGAAGAATTGCCACGGCCGACGCGCTTACGGTTCTTGGTGGAACCGGGCGCGGGAGTAAGATCGTGAAGCTGCATTTGCTACTCCTCTACAATCTCGACAAGGTGCTTGACCTTGAAGATCATGCCGCGGACGGACTCGTTGTCAGCAATCTCGCGAACCTCGCGGATCCTGTGGAGACCGAGGGCACGGACAGTACGGACCTGGTCCTGCTTGCAACCGTTGGTGCTGCGGACCTGCTTGATCTTGATGGTGTCAGCCATGCTTAGTTCTCCTTACCGACGAACATCTCGGAGACCGTCAGGCCACGGCGAGCCGCGACGTCCTCAGGGCTGGAGAGCTCCTTGAGGCCCTCGACGGCAGCCTTGATGATGTTGAGGCCGTTGTCGGTACCGAGGGACTTGGACAGGACGTTCTTGATGCCAGCAAGCTCGAAGAGGGGACGCACAGCGCCGCCGGCGATAACGCCGGTACCCTCGACAGCGGGCTTGATGATGATGCGGCCGGCACCAAAGTGGCCGAGAACCTCGTGCGGGATGGTGCCCTGCTCGGTCACCGGCACGTGGAACATGTTCTTCTTGGCATCGAGAGACGCCTTGGAGATGGCCAGGGGCACCTCAGCGGACTTGCCCATGCCAACGCCGACGTTGCCCTTGCCGTCGCCAACGACGACGAGAGCGACGAGGCTCATGCGACGACCACCCTTGACGGTCTTCGACACGCGGTTGATGTAAACGACGCGCTCCTCGAACTCGGAGGCCTCGCGCTGCTGCTTCTGATTACGAGCCATGTGCTACATACCTCCTAGAACTCGAGACCGGCGGCACGAGCACCGTCGGCGAGGGCCTTGACGCGGCCATGGTAGATACGGCCACCGCGATCGAAGGCGACCTTGGTGATGCCGGCCTCGATGGCACGCTTGCCAACGAGCTGACCGACCTTCTCCGCAGCCTCCTTGTTCGAGGTGTGGGTGCCCTTGAACTCGGCCTCGAGGGTCGAGGCAGAGACGAGCGTCAGGCTAGAGCCCTTGCTGTCGTCGATGATCTGGGCATAGATGTTGGCGTTAGTACGGGTCACGCGAAGACGCGGACGCTCGGAGGTACCCGAGACCTTGCCGCGAACACGACGCTGACGACGCTTGAGGCCTTCCAGCTTCGCCTTATGCTTGTTCATACGTAAACTCCTAAAAAGGTTGATCTTGCCAGCACCTGACGGGGTGCTGGTCTTATGCGAGTGAGTCGGTTACGACTACTTGGCGGCCTTACCCAGCTTGCGGCGGATGTGCTCGCCAACGTAGTGGATACCCTTGCCCTTGTAAGGCTCGGGAGGACGATGGCCGCGGATCTCAGCGGCGATCTGACCGACCTGCTGCTTGTTGATACCCTTGACGTTCACGTGGGTGTTGTCGGGAACCTCGAAGGTGATGCCCTCGGGAGCCTCGACGATCACGGGGTGCGAGAAGCCCAGGGAGAACTCGAGGTTCTTGCCCTTCTGCTGCACGCGGTAACCGACGCCGGCGAGCTCGAGCTTCTTCTCGAAGCCCTCGGAAACGCCAACAACCATGTTGTGGATGAGGGCACGGGTGAGGCCGTGGCGGGCACGGGTCTCACGCTCGTCGTCGGGACGGGAAACGGTGAGGACGTTGTCCTCGATGTTGATAGCGAGCTTCTCAAAGACATCGAGCTCGAGCTGGCCCTTGGGGCCCTTGACGACAACGTTGTTGCCGTTGACTGCCACTTCGACTCCGGCGGGAATCTGGACAGGCTTATTACCGATACGAGACACGGTGATCTCCTTTCCTTCTACCTACCGAGCGAATTACCAGACGTAAGCGATGATCTCGCCGCCGACGTTGTGCTTGCGAGCATCGCGGTCGGTCATAACGCCATGGCTGGTGGAAATAATGGCGGTACCAAGGCCACCGCGGACGCGGGGCATGTCGGCAACGCCGGTGTACTTACGCAGGCCCGGCTTGGAAATGCGGCGGATGCCGTTGATGACCTTAGCCTTCTTGGGACCATACTTAAGCGTGATGTGCAGAGTCTTCTGGGGAACGGTGTCCTCGACATCGTAGCCCTCGATGTAGCCCTCCTCGTGCAGAACACGAGCGATCTCGACGAGCTTCTTGCTGCTCGGCATGGAGACCGTGGCCTTGTTCACAGAGTTAGCGTTACGGATGCGCGTAAGCATATCTGCGATCGGGTCTGTAAGGTTCATACAGATTCTCCTTCGTTCTTGATGAACACGTGCTCTTGGTTCTTCGCCGCCCTTAACGGCAAAGCCTAACTAGCGCGTTTTCCCTGTTCCAAACGGATGCTTGAAACGCTGGTAGTGACTTACCAGCTGGCCTTCTTAACGCCGGGAAGCTCGCCCTTGAGTGCAAGCTCGCGGAAGCAGACACGGCACAGGCCGAACTTGCGGTACACAGAGTGCGGACGGCCGCAGCGCTGGCAGCGCGTGTACTCACGAGTAGAGAACTTCTGCTTGCGATTGCACTTGACGATCATCGATGTCTTAGCCACTTATATCCTCCTCACATAGAGTATTGTTCGCCCAAGCGCCGCCCCCTTCTGGGAACGGCGCTCATAGGGCAGGTGAACCTATTTCGTTGAACGGGAAACCGAAGGCGTCCAGAAGGGCCTTGGCCTCCTCATCGGTATTGGCGGTGGTCACGAAAGTGATGTCCATACCACGCTGGTGATCGACGGAGTCGAAGTCGATCTCGGGGAAGATGAGCTGCTCGGTGACGCCCATGGAGAAGTTACCACGGCCGTCGAAGCTCTTGGCGGAGATGCCGCGGAAGTCGCGGATACGGGGAATCGCGACGGAGGTCAGACGATCGAAGAACTCCCACATACGGTCGCCACGCAGGGTAACCTTGCAGCCGATCGGCATACCAGCGCGCAGGCGGAAGGTAGCGATGGACTTGCGGGCACGGGTGATCATCGGCTGCTGGCCGGTGATGGCGCGCAGGTCGCGCACGGCACCGTCGATGGCCTTGGAATCGGTAGCGGCCTCGCCGACACCCATGTTCACGACGATCTTCTCAAACTTGGGGATCATCATGACGTTCTCGTACTGGAACTTGTCCTGAAGCTGCTGCTTGACCTCGTTGTTGTACTTGGTCTTCAGACGCGGCACATACTTCTCTTCTGCCATTGTTCACTCCTTCTTGGGGTTTTAAGCACGGGGCGTGGCCACGATGGGTTGTCCTCGTGCCTCCTGGCTGCATCCGCGCCGCTCATGGCATTTCGCGGTTTGGACTCGACACAGCAGGAGCCGACAAAACAATCGGTACTATACGCGCATCGGGAGCGTTTTTCCAGAAAAACCTCGTCTGCCTGCACAACTCCACAACTCCCCCGCACAAACCGATCCGCATGCGACGGAGGAAAATGGCAGTTGCGGTGAAATAGGGACTGTTTGACGGCTTAACTGGCTTAAACAGCCCGCATTTCACCGCAACTTATTGATGGGGATGCGACTAGCGCTTGCGGGGGACGAGCTTGGTGCGGCGCAGGTGGATCATCTCGGCAGCGATGGAGATGGCGATCTCCTCGGGGGTCCTCGGCCTCGATGGCGACACCAATCGGCAGGTGCAGCCCGTCGATCTGCTCCTGCGTAAAGCCCTCCTGCTCCAGGCGGGCGCGCACAAAGGCGGTCTTGCGGCGCGAGCCCAAGCAGCCCAGATAGGCGGGTTTGGCGCGCATGGCCTGAATCACCACATCGATATCGGACTTGTGACCCGCCGTGGCGACGACCACCAGGTCGCGCGGGCCGATGGGGCACAGCTCGCTCAGGTTCTTATAATCGACCAGACGACGGTCGTAGACGCCGGGCACCCATTCGGGGGGTCAACGGTGCCGGGGCGGTCGTCGCAAGCCACGACGGCAAAGCCCGCCGCCGTGACGCACCCGGCGCCGTCGCAGCGCCCACGTGGCCGCAGCCAAAGATATAGGTCAGGCCCTCGGGGCAGAGCGTCTCGATGTGCGCCGTGGGAATCTCGGAGGCGGCGTTGGTGTAGGTGACCTTACTCCCCTCCTCCACCAGCGAAAGCCCGGGGCAGCCCGCAATGGTGCGGCGCGATTCCTCGCCATGGTACTCGGCCACATCGCCCTCGAGCACGCTCGCGATAAACGGCTCAAAGTCGATGACGAAGTCGCCGATGCGCCGATAGGCCAAGATGTCGGCAACCGACTGGAACAACGGCGCCTGCGATACATCCAGGCGCAGATAGCACAGGCAGATGGCTCCGCCGCAGATCATGCCGGTATCGGAGTTCTCGCCGCCCATGGTGTAGCGGACCAGACGCGACTGTCCCGCGCTCAGGAGCTCGCGCGCCTCATCCAGCGCAAAGAGCTCAATCTTGCCGCCGCCGATAGTGCCCGCCTGGCTGCCATCGGCAAAGACGGCCATCCAGGCGCCCACACCGCGCGGGGACGACCCCGCCGTACCGGCCACGACCACCAGCTCGCACGTCTCGCCAGCACGCAGGGCGGCAAGCGCCGCATTCACAACATCGAGCTTTTCCATTGCCGCCTTCTATCCTCTAAAGACATCGGTGAGCATAGCGAGTGCCTCGAGCACGCCGCCGCCGACCGACGTCGCTTTGTCCGAAATGTAGTTGATATAGCTGGCATCGCCGCGCGGGTCGACATCGGCGCATTTAAAGCCCTCAGTCACCTGCACGCCGTTCGCCAAAAGCCCGCGCAGACAGCCATCGATCTGCGTGCACATGGGCGTATCGCCCGCGTAGCCAATCACGTCTCCGGCGCTCACGATGTCGCCGATTGCGCGGTCGGACCGAAACACGCCGGCGGCGGGGCTGTGGATAACACGTTCCTTGCCATAGCCGGCGATAATGCCCGGCACGCCCGTGTTGGGCTGGGGCGAACCTTGGGTAATGACACGGCCGAGAAAATGCCCGCGCATGGTCTCGACCACGGCGTCGCAGTCAACCGGCGCGGTAAAGCCCGGCCCCACAGCGATGACGGCAGGCGCCATGTCGCGCGTGGTGCCCAAGTTGCGCTTAGCCAAAATCGCGTCGACCACAGCCGCGGGTTTCAGCTCGCCGAGCATCTTGGCCTGAGGGTCCACCACAACAGCGACGTCTCCAGCCTCGGTAATCTCAAGCGCCTCAGCCGGCGTCCGTGCCAAGCGAGCGCGAATGCCTTCGACCTCGACCTCGCCCAGGCGAATGGCCTCGCAAAAACAGATTGTGCGGCGGATGCACGTGGGAACCGCGATATCGGCCATAACGACCGAAACGCCGGCGCGCACCAAGCGAGCGGCGACGCCCGTGGCGATATCGCCGGCGCCGCGAACATAAACGAGCATTCCCGGGGCACCTCCCTGTGCTACGGTTTGAGCAGAGCAAAAGCGGTTCGGCCGCTACTCTGATGATTATTTATTATCACAGTATTATACGGCGGTGAACAGATGGAAACGGTTAGCGGCAATCTTGCCTCCGCGCTCAGGATCGAGTCGGGCATTACCGCGATTATCGGCAGTGGCGGCAAGTCGACGCTGCTGAAGACGCTGGGTCTCGAGCTCATGCGCGCTGGCGGCCGCGTGCTCCTCTGTACCACCACGCACATGTTTCCCGTCGCCGGCGTGCCATGGGACGGGTCGAGCCGTCGCCTGGACGCCGCGCCTTGGAAGCCGGGGACCCTACATGTTCCCGGCTGCACCTGCGAGGCATGCGCGGGACTTGTCCGCGGAAGCATCTGCCAGACGGGTGTTTGACCCGGAGACAGGCAAGCTCTCGCCCCCGCTGAGCCGCTCGACCAGCTGGCGCAGCGCTTTGACTATGTGTTGGCCGAGGCAGATGGCAGCAAGCGACTCCCGCTCAAGGCACATGCCGCCTGGGAGCCGGTAATTCCCGCCGCCGCGACAAACGTTGTCTGGGTCGTCGGCGCCTCGGGGCTGGGCAAGCCCGTCGCCGAGGTTGTCCACCGCCCCGAGCTCTTCTGCGAGCGCTGCGGCTGCGAGCCCACCGACGCTGCCACCCCAGAGCGCGTCGCCCAGGTGCTCAATGCCGAGCTGCAGATGCTGAACCTCAACAATGCCCGTATCATGCTCAACCAAGCCGACACGCTTGCCGACCCAACAATGGCAGATCGCTTCGAGGCAGCCCTCAACCGCCCCCTCATCGCCACCAGCCTCCAGGGGTAGCAAATTTGGGACGGGGCTCTTTTTGCTACCCCGTCCCAAAAAATCATCTCCCAAATTAGCTACCCCGGCGGTCTTCCCGTTAGCGGGGCACGTAGCGGCCGGGTTGGGCTCCGGTGGGCTCGCCGTCGCGTGCCGCCAGCACGCCGTTCACAAACACGGCCTTGGCGCGGCCATGTGCCTCAAAGCCCTCGAGCGGCGTGTAGTCCACGGCCTGATGCTGCGTCGCGGCGCTGATCGTCCAACGCGCGCACGGATCCCACACGCACACGTCGGCATCGGCGCCCTCGGCAAGACAGCC
>ENA-OQIP01000114-OQIP01000114.1-human-gut-metagenome-genome-assembly--contig:-NODE-114-length-16754-cov-2.215433_pt1 | contig 16754 bp, 18 predicted proteins | sample MGYA00242585_ERZ504750 | MGnify/ENA primary metagenome ERZ504750 (study PRJEB26092, sample SAMD00036441) | human gut metagenome | host: Homo sapiens | study: EMG produced TPA metagenomics assembly of...
CTGCCAGTAAATACAGTTCCGACTGCCATACCGATCATGGCATTTTTCTTTGTTTTCTGTGTTTTGTAGATCCATGCGGCCGCATAACATACGCGCAGCCGATCAGGAAGTTTGCTACTTCACCAACACCTGCGGTGGTACTCCTTCATAACAAGGTTCAGCAGAATCTTAATCAGCTCAATCGCAGCTCCGGCAAGAGGTCCCATCGCAAAGGCTCCGATCAGCACCGGAACTTCGCTTAAATCAATCTTGTAGAAACTCGGGGCAAACGGAAGCGGGATGTCAAAAAACATCAATACGACTGCGGCGGCGCCGAGCATTGCCACCTGTACCATGTAACGGGTTTTTCCGATTTGCGACATCTTTGATGTCTGTTTTGCTGTTGTCTGTGCATTCATAACTGTATTTCTCCTTTTTTTCTGGAGATCTTGACCGGTTCTGCCGGAAGTAACGAGTCCAAATACGCTCCACGAATTTGAACTCGTTTTCGCGGCAGTCGCCAAGGTCTCGTGCAAGCACGGACTTTGGCTCGTTGCCCGCGAAAAAAAGTGCCCTGAATTCCTTTCTTGAATTCAGGGCACCAAAAATATTTCCATGCAAATAAATTTTATTTCATCTTCTTTCATCCAGACTTTAACTGTTGGTCCCGGAGTTGCACCGAGTCAGCCGCTGTTTGATATCGCAGCGGGTCGCGGACTATACCGCCAGTAGGGAATCACACCCTGCCCTGAAGATCTCCGTATTTTGTTTTTACAGGAATATTTTATTCATATTCACACAATTTGTCAATACTTTTTTCAGACAATACATGATCTGGTTAGTTTGCTACACCCATATGAATTTTTCCTGTGCTCTTATTTTGCAGCACACGCAGATAGCAGATCCGCATATCTCCCGTCAGGACGAGACGGATCTCAGATGCGCCATCCGTCTGCGGTCTGTCTGCGAGGGAAATTTCGATATCCTCATAAACCGGCTCACGGTACCGATTGCGCTCTTTTACTTCGTCCTCCGCATAACGGTCCAGTTTCGGAGCGCTGCGTAACTCGCAGGTTCTTGTGTCACCGGTAAAGCTTCCCATCGAAATACCGTCCACAAAGGCTTCCACACTGCCGCCACGTTCACTCTTCACATGAAGTGCCAGAACAGCAGCATCGGAAAGATCACAGTCACGGTAAACGAGAACACCTTCTTTCGTCTCATCCTGCACGCGGACTGCCTTGAAATTGAAGTGGCCTTCCGTCAGATACATGTTCTCGTAATCATCGTAGTGGTCTGCCGCGGTAAATGCACTCAGATCGCGTACTCCCCTTTTTCCGCCCGGAATAAAGATTTCTGCGGAAACGGCTTTATCCTTGCAGGATGCGCCCGCATAGATTTCATACGTTCCTTCTTCTACCATCAGTCTGCGGCTGATGACATCGTAGAAGCGAAGCTCCTCCACCGGGATTTCCAGTGCGATGTGTCTCGTCTCGCCCGGGGCAATGTTTTTCACACGGACAAAATCAAGCAGCTGGCAGATTGGTTTCTTTACGCAGGATTCCAGAGCGGAACCGTAGATCTGGACGACCTCGTCGCTTGCGGTAGCGCCCGTATTTCTCACATCGAGAGAGATCTGCAGCAGACGGTCATCTTTTAAGGAAATCTTATAGTTCTCATACGCAAATGTGGTATACGTCAGGCCATAGCCGAATGGATACAATTCCTTCCCGTCGAAATAGCGGTACGTTCTTTTTCCTTTGATGATGTCGTAATCATCAATGTCCGGCAGCTGATCGATACTCTCATACCAGGTCATATTCAGACGGCCGGCCGGTGCATAGATTCCAAGCACAGCCTCTGCCATTGCGCTTCCCATATCCTGGCTTCCCGTTGCAGACATGATGATCGCCGGCAGTTTTTCCATCGCTTTCTGAAGTGTGTACGGATAATTCGTAAACAGCACCAGAACGGTATTCGGATTGACCTCTGTGATCCGGTCAAGCAGCATCTCCTGCTCCTCTGGCAGCTCCAGTGTGTTGCGGTCGATCTCCTCTTTCGCATTGATCACGGAGTTACAGCCGAGCGCAAGTAAAACCTGCTTTTTGCCCCGGACTGCAGCAACTGCTTTTTCAATTCCGTTTTCGACAACCTCCATCGTAATCGGAATTCCCTCCGTCTGCTCAAAGGAGAAAAATCCCTCTGCATCCTTATAAACCGGGTAATGGAAACGGTTGGTCAGCACAACGCTGCCATCCTCCTGCGGCTCCACGTGGAAAATCTCCATCACAAACCAGTCGAAGGCTTCCTCCCGGTCTGCCGCAATCTGTCCCATTTTCGGCTTTTCTCCCTGCGACTCTGAGAGTCTTGCGCCGAGGTATTTTCCGGTACGGACACTCTTGAACGTATAGCTTCCCTCACCCCAGTATTCCTTGATAAACACATCTGGCTCATCTGCCATCTGAAGTGTTCCGTCTTCTGCTACGGCAAGACCTTTTCCATCACAGCGGAAAACAACGCGATCCAGACCATCCGCGAATGTAATGTTCTCCTGCTTCAGTACTTCCATCCCCTGCAGGAAGGTTGTGCGGTACGGTGCCGTTCCGCCGTACCAGTCCTGATACCATGCATCACCAAGCGGTCCGACAATGGCAATATCTTCTGCTTTCAGAGCTTTGTCAAGCGGCAGCGCTCCGTTCTCATTTTTTCAGAAGCACGATCGATTCACGGCTCAGCTCTTTGCAGATTTCACGTGCCTTCGGGGAATCGATATCGTCCTCGGTCACACGGTCATACGGATTCAGATTTTCCCGATCATAAACGCCGAGACGAAGCTTCGTCTCCATCATACAGCGAATGGAGCGGTCCATATCCTCTTCTTTCAGAATGCCAAGCTCATATGCCTCGCGTGCCGCCTGCTCTACCATACGCGGATCGTCAGACATGGCATCCACACCGGCTTTCAGCGCCGTTGCGATCGTCTCCGCATGCTGTCCGAAATAGTGATGCAGATTCACGACAAGTCCCATCGCACCGCCGTCGCTGACAACGTGACGGAGACCGTACTGTTTTTTCAGAATATCGGTCACTTCCGGATTCAGGATACCGATCGTTCCGTTGATCTTGTTATATGCCGTCATAATGCCCTCTGCGCCGCCATCCTCAATACATCTGCGGAATGGCTCCAGATACAGCTCATATTTGTTCCGCGGGTCAATGGAAGAATTTTTCCATCCGCGGCCGACCTCCGTATTGTTTCCATAGAAATGCTTTAAGGTCGCTGCACAGCGCAGATACTTCGGATCATCGCCCTGCATTCCCCGGATATAAGCACCGGCCATTTTTCCGGTCAGCACAGGATCCTCTCCGTAACCTTCTTCGTTTCTTCCCCATCTCGGATCGCGCTCAAGATCAACGGTCGGAGCCCATCTGCTGAGTCCGTGGCCCTGATGGCGGTGCCATACGACACGCGCCTCCGTTCCTGTTATTTCACCGGCCTGTCTGATCAGCTCCGGGTCCCAGGATGCACTCATACCGATCGGCTGTGGGAAGGATGTTGTCACATCCGGTTTTCCAAGACCGTTCTGATCGTTTCTGCCCTCAACGCCGTGTGCCGCCTCACCGCCCACAGAGACTCCCGGAATACCAAGGCGCGGCAGATCCGGGGAAGAGCTGGCGAGGTATCCCAGTTTTTCTTCGACCGTCATTTCTTTTAACAGCCAGTCGATTCTTTCCTGATCCGTCAGTGATGCATCCCAGAACGGTGTGTTTTTGTTTACCTGAAACTCCTTCTTTTCTGTCATTTTTCAAAAACCTCCCGATGATTTTGTCTCATGAAATTGTTTGCAGATTTTCCATATACTGTTATCTTTTTACAATGTTTCACATTTCCCATTACTGTCGCTGTATTTTAAAACATGGCCTGACATTTAATAATATCAGACCATGTTTTTGTGCCGCCTTCCGTTCAACGGCAAAACCTTATGTTTTTATGTTTTTGCTTTACTTACTCTACATCAACAAGTTTGGTAGCAAGGAACTCTGTCATAGCTTCTTCTGCATCTGCCAGACCATTGTCTGTCAGCTCCTGTACCATGCTCTCCCAGTTTGCATCAAACTCATCTTCTGTACCAGTTACGCACTTAACCAGTCCCGGCCAAGCAATTTCGTCCAGAATTGTCTGTTTCTCAGCAAGTTCCTGTGGCTGCTGATATGCCCACAGTGCAGAGTATGGAAGAAGGTCAAACTCCTCCGGCTGTGCAAACATGTCGGTCAGCATTTCAAATCCCATCGCTTCGCATCCTTCTTTTTCTGCTGTATTGTAGTTTGCAATAACAGACTCTTTGGTAGTTGGAGTGTATGGGAATCCGTCTTCAGAGTAGGAACCTGTTCCGTAGATCGGGAATCCAGTGTAGTTGTCAATACCGGTGTTCTTTGCATAATCCGGATCAGACTGAGCTTTTGCTACTTCTTCGTCAGTACGATATGGCTGTCCATCATCATCAAGGAAGTAGTTCTCGCCTTCGATACCCCAGTGATACAGGATCTGTCCTTCATCGGAGCACAGATAGTCAAGGAATTTGATGGCACGAACCGGATCTTCACAGCTCTTGGTAATTCCAATACCCCAGCCAACGGTAGTTCCCTGATACAGAAGGGCTTTTTCTACCTGATCTTCTCTTAAGGTTACAGGAAGTCCAACATAAGTCTGATCTACTTTTCCGTCTGCTACCAGAGTAGCTTCGCACTGGCTGTAATGCCACTCAGCATCGGTGATGGCAACAACACGGCCGCTGGCAACTTTTGCAATATAGTCATCATCTGTCTGCGTTGCAAAGTTCGGATCCAGGATACCTTCGTTGTACATACGGCACAGCCATTTGAAGTATTCTTTCTCTTCATCTGTTACATGTTTGTAATGTACGTTGTACTCGTCGTCAATGATCCACTGTCCATTATCCGGGGATGCATCAGCGATCAGTCCTGCCGGGTTTCCAAGGGTAATCATCCAGTGCCAGTCAGAAGCACTCATGGTGATACCGATCATATCCAGACCATCTTCTGTTTTTGGATGTGCTGCAAGATAGCTCTTGATCATTTTTTCATACTCATCCAGTGTCTTCGGATATTTATAATCGTTCTCTTTTAATGCAGCCCACTGAATCTGGCAGCTTCCGCCTGTTGTCAGGGTTTTCTGGTTTACACCTGCGTAGGAAAGCTGATAGATTCCAGGATCATCCTGGCTCCATTTCAGTTTTTCCATCTCTGCTCCGTACATTTTTTTGATGTTTTGGACCATATTTTTCAATCAGGTCTGTCATATCAATCAGCGCGCCTGCCTGATACAAATCTGTTGCTGAGCCTTTTGCATAAATCATGTCCGGATACTCATCATTTGCGATCATCAGCGCAACATCTTCTTTTGCATCACCCTGGGATGCTACCGGATAGGAAACATCAAGTGTAACGCCTGTTGCCTCTGTGATTGCTTTTGCTACCGGGTTATCCCAGTTGCCGTTTTTACCATCAGCGTTAAAATACTCAAAGGTAATCGGAGATTTGTCATCTGCATCATCTGCTGTCTCGCCTGAAGAACTTGCCTCTGCCGCTGATCCAGTCTCTGTGCTGGAACCTCCCTTGCTGCTGCCACTGTCGGAACCGCATCCTGCGAGCATTCCGGCCACCATAGCAGATACTAACATGAGTGATACTACTTTTCTTTTCATAAAAGCCCTCCTTAAAATGGTTTATGTCATCCTGCACTCTTTCTTTCGCCTGGCAGGAATAAACATCATCTTTTTCTAAAAATTTTTTAATACTGTTTTTTATCAGTCTTTAACAGAACCAAGTGTCATACCGCCGATAAAGTATTTCTGAAGGAACGGATATACAATAACGATCGGCACAGTTGCTACAATCGTTACGGCCATACGTACGGACATTGGTGTTACGGCCGTCTGTACATTGGTTCCTGCATGAACGTCCATTTTCATGGTCGCCTGGTTCATAATCTCATACAGTTTGTACTGCAGAGTCGGGAGTTTTTTCGCATACAGGTAAGTATCCATGAAGGAGTTCCACTGTCCTACTGCATAGTACAGACCTACGGTTGCGATAACCGGTTTACAAAGCGGCATAACGACTTTATACCAGATCTGAAAATCGTTTGCTCCGTCGAGCTTTGCTGCCTCCTGCAGAGCCATCGGCAGTCCGTCGATATAAGAGCGGACCAGAATCATATTATAAACCCACATCAGACCAGGCAGAATGTATACCATGAAGTTATTGCCCAGCTTTAAGGTACGGATAATCAGAAGGTATTCCGGAATCATTCCGCCACTGACATACATGGTAACAACGAACAGAAGCTGGAATGGTTTGCGGAGTACGAAGTCTCTGCGGCTTAATGTGTAAGCAACCATCGAGGTACATACAATACCTACGATTGTTCCGATGATGGTTCTTGTTACAGAAATCACAGCCGGCATTGCAATGCCGCCGTCTTTAAATACATATTTATAGTTGCTTAATGTAAACTTTCTCGGAATGATAAAATTTACGTTTTTGATGGTATCCGTTGAATCATTAAACGAAATCGCCAGTACGTTCAGGAACGGATAAATCGTAATGATGACAAGGAATACGAAGATTACTGCCAGTATGTAGTCAAATGTTTTTGCTCTTTTTTTCATATTCGCGTCCTCCTACAGAAGTTTGTCTTCGCCTACCAGACCGGCAATTTTATTGGCGATCAGCAACAGAGTAACGCTGACAGCAGACTGAAATACACCGATTGCGGTACCAAGACCGTAGTTGCTGTTTCCGATACCTCTCTTATAAGAGAACCAGGAAAGTACCATCGTGTGATCCTCAACCAGCGGGTTACTAAGAAGCATCTGACGCTCCATACCTACGTTCAGGGCGCCACCGATGCTCATAATCAGCAGTACGATGATGGTCGGTCGGATACCCGGCAGAGTGATGTGCCAGATCTTCTGCAGACGGCTTGCACCGTCCATATCAGCGGCCTCGTAAAGACCAGGATCAATACCTGCCATGGCGGACAGATAAATAATTGCGTTCCAGCCAACCTCTTTCCAGCAGTTGATCAGGATAATGGTTACCCAGATAAGCGGTGAGTTGGAACTCATCAGGTGCAGGTTCTTGCCGAAGATACTGTCAACAACACCGCCGTCGTTGAAAATATTCTTTGCAATACTTGCAATGATAACCCAGGATACAAAGTGCGGCAGATAAGAAATGGTCTGCGTTACTTTTTTGAACTTCATAAAGAACATCTCGTTCAGAAGAACCGCAAATGCGATTGCTGCGATCGTTCCAACCGCGATGTCAAGGAAGCTTACTCCCAATGTGTTGATTAATGTCTGTGTGAACAGACGGTCTTTAAATGCATCTGTAAAGTTCTTAAATCCAACCCAGGTTCTCTCCCAGATCGGAAGTGCGAACGTTGCCGGTTTTACCTCCTGAAATGCCATGGTCCATCCCCACAGCGGAATGTACTTGAAGATAATCAGCCAGATTACAAATGGTACTGACATCACAAGCAGCCAGCGCTGTTTCCATAAAATTGCGGGGGCGATTTTCTGCCCTTTTTTCTTTTTCATTTTTTTCCTTCGCCATACTCCCCATCCTTTCCGTTGTTTTGTGCGTTTTTATTACGCATTTTCTTTGCTTATTTGTGATATTTACACTATATCAAATAAAATCCCCGTTTGATATTGTGTATTTTGTCCACTTATATTGACTTTTTTTATCTTTTTCCACATTTTCAGTTGCTATGGCAGGCATTTTTACTAATTTATATGCGTTTGTTTTTATTTTTTACACCAGCTTACAACTCTACCAATCAGTGTTTTTTTTGTAAAAAAAAGCAGGAAAACGTAATGGGGGATTACATTTTAAGAAAAATGTCAGTTTTTTATCCAAATATCTCCGTTTTCTCTGCTATGATAAACACCATAGAACCAAGAGGGGAAAACGAGATGAGCCAATACAACATATTAGTCGTAGACGACGACCGGGAAATCGTAAGATCTCTCGGCAAACTATTAGAACTGGAAGGCTACAGGGTAAAAAAGCCTACAACGGCATGGAGGCACTCGACATCCTCATGACCGAACCGATCCATCTGATCCTGCTCGATGTCATGATGCCCAAAATGAACGGCCTTTCCGCCCTGATGAAAATAAGAGAAAAAAACAACATCCCGATTATCATGCTTTCCGCGAAAACCGAAGAGAGCGATAAAGTCATCGGACTTTCGATGGGCGCCGATGATTACGTGACAAAGCCGTATAATACCGCCGAACTCATGGCCCGTGTTAAATCCCAGCTCCGCCGTTACTTCTCCTTAGGCGCCGCAAACGGAACCACACAAAGCCAGGATATCCTGAAAAACGGCGGTCTGCTGCTGAACCGAAACACCAAAGAACTCCTGGTGGACGGTGAACCTGTTCGCCTGACCGCAACCGAGTACAAAATTATGGAGCTTCTGATGGAGCATCCCGGCTATGTATTCTCAGCCGAAGAAATCTACAGCCAGGTCTGGCAGGAGGATGCTTACAGCGTAGAAAATACCGTCATGGTTCATATCCGGCGCATTCGTGAGAAAATCGAAATTACGCCGAAAAATCCAAAATATTTAAAGGTGGTGTGGGGAATTGGATACAAAATTGAAAAAATTGACGGAAACTGAAAAACGCATCCTGCTGTGGATGCTTACCGATCTTTCTATGGTACTGATTTTGTGCGGAAAGCTTCTGCGGAAATGGGCCAGTGAATTCGAATGGGGAATGTGGCGCAACATCGAATGGGGAATCGGCATCGGAGTGACGGCAGTCGGTATTTTGGGCATAGCCGCAGCTTTGTATCTGGTATGGAAATTCCGAAAAAATACCGGGAACTCGAAAATGACTGCTTTTGCCGGCAGCGAACCGGAAAAAGCGGGAAAAACAGCAAAAAGCAGCGAAGGGGCAGCCGCAGATAAGTCCGAGACAAATGAAATAGAAAAATCCCGGCAGATGCAGTTTGAGGCAAGAGCCGCTGCGGAAGCAGAGAAAGAGCAGCTGTTTCTGAAAAAATCCGAAAAGGTGCCAAATGAGCTTCTGGTTCTTGTCGGAGGATTTGCTTTTTTCGAATGGCTTCAGCCGCTCCGGCACAGTTATGCCAGATACCGCATTGTTGCCGAATGGGGTACTGTAATAGAGTGTGTGCAGACAGGTCTTCTGTTTTTTGGAATCTGTGGCGTTTTCCTTCTCAGTGCCGGCATTCTTGTCTGTCGCTATGAAAAGAAACAACTGAGAGAAATGTCCTTTTTTTGCAGAGAAAGGAAGCGTTACAGAGATCGGACCAGCCTGGAACGGCAGCTTGCCGGTCAGAGTAAATGGCCGTTCCGTGTGGCACTGATTGCGGAACTTCTAATCGTGATTACCATGATCACCGGACTGATAAACGGAATGGATGGCGAGGTACTGTTTGTCATTCTTCTTGGGCTGACCACGCTGATTTTAATTCTGTTTGCCTGGAAAACATACCGCAGTCGCCTGAACCGGGAGATGGGTCTTTTGATGGAACAGATCCATACGATGGCAGAAGGCAGCATGGAAAGCCGGATCCATGAAATATCCGAAAAATCTCTGCTGTATCCGGCATTTGCAGAGCTGGAAAATATTGAGAGCGCTATGCAGAAGAGCGTAGAAAAACAGATGCAGGCGGAGCGTCTCAAAATTGACCTGATTACCAATGTATCGCACGATCTGAAAACACCGCTCACCTCGATGGTCGGCTATACGGATCTTCTGAAAAAAGAGGATCTGACACCGGCGGCACAGGATTACGTCGAAGTGATTTCTGTGAAACAGGAACAGCTAAAGGAGATGATCCAAAGCCTCTTCGAGCTCTCCAAATCGACAAGCGGAACCGAAAAATTCCAGATGGAAAAAATGGATATGAAACGGTTGATCGAGCAGACCCTCGCCGATATGGACGATGCGATTGCGCAGAGCAATCTGTCGTTCCGTACGGCGCTCGGAGAAGAGCCGCTGCCGTTCCTTGGGGATAATGGGAAAATGTACCGCGTGATACAGAATCTCGTGGAAAATATCCTGAAATACAGCCTGGGCGGAACGAGAGTTTACATTGACGCAGGGAAGGAAAAAGGGGAGATTTTCGTGACGATGAAAAACATTTCCGCCTATGAGATGAATTTTGAAGCGGAGGAATGATGGAACGCTTTGTGCGCGGCGACGAATCACGGACGAGCCAGGGTCACGGCCTTTGGCCTTGCGATTGCATCAAGCTACACGGCCAACATGGGCGGCCGCATGGAGCTTGCGGCAGACGGCGATCTGTTTAAAGTCATCCTGCGTTTCCCGGAGGCAGGCGAGGATTCTGCAGCGGGAGAAACAGCCACAAAAACCTGACTTGCATAAGAATGAGACAGAAGCGGGATTGCAGCAGGAAGGATCTGCAGAAGGATTCTGAGAGAGTATGTAATCCCCGGGAGGAAAAAAATGGAGACAATCAGTATTATCATACCATGCTACAACGAAGAGGAAGCAATTCCGGTTTACTACGAGACGATGGTACGTCAGATGGATGAGATGGAAGAACAGCAGAAGGTTCAGTTCGAGCTGATCTTTGTTGACGACGGCTCGAAGGATCACAGCCTGTTTGAGATGCGCCGGCTTGCGCAGAAGGATATGCGCTGCCGTTACCTCTCGTTTTCGAGAAATTTCGGAAAAGAGGCAGCCATGTACGCCGGACTGCAGGCGGCCAAAGGCGATTACGTAACGGTGATGGATGTCGACCTTCAGGATCCGCCGTCCCTTCTTCCGAAAATGTACGCGATGCTGCAGAGCGGCACCTGTGACTGTGTAGCGGCACGCCGCAGTTCACGGGAGGGCGAGGGAAAAATCAAATCCTTCTTATCAAATGCCTTCTACGGTGTGATCAACCGCCTTTCCAGAACAGAGATTGTAAGCGGTGCACGGGACTACCGTCTGATGAGCCGCAAAATGGTGGATGCCGTGCTGGAAATGAGTGAGTACAACCGCTTTTCCAAAGGGATTTTCGGATGGGTCGGTTTTCACACAGAATGGCTGGAATTTGAGCATGAGGATCGCTGCGCCGGAACATCAAAGTGGCCACTTCGAAAGCTCCTTGCGTACTCAATCGACGGCATCACAGGTTTTTCCGTAGCCCCGCTGTCACTCGCATCCGTCATGGGCGTGCTCTTTTTCCTGATTTCGATGATTCTGATCGTGTTCATTATCGTAAGAACGTTGCTGTTCGGCGATCCCGTTGCGGGCTGGCCGTCGATGGCATGCATCCTTTTTCTGGTGAGCGGTGTACAGCTTTTCTGCACGGGCATTGTAGGCATTTATCTTTCCAAGACATATCTTGAAACAAAGCACCGTCCGATCTATCTTTTAAAGGAGACGAGTGAAGAGACGGTCAAGATGCACAGTGTGCAGCCGGTGAAAAAGCAGGAGAGTGCTGCAAAGAGAAGAAAAGATGCCCATACGGCAGAAAAGAAAAATGTGTATTTTCCAGAGTATGCCGACAAACGCCATGCTTCTGAAAGAGGAGAAATCCGGGCATGAAAAAGGAAATCTTAAAGGAAATAAGAGAGCCGGGAAAATCACGGAAAAAGAAAGGCCAGCCGAAAGGACGGCGGAACGGCTTCTTGGAAGGTCTTACCGGAAAGGATTTTACGGCGGCTGGTCTGTTTTTCTTTTCTTTGCTTTTGTGCCGGCTGTTCGTCCTGCAATACGGCGTATTCGGCTCCTCGATTGACTGGATCAGCCAGCACAGCACCCTTGCCGATTACTTCCAGAAGCGGTTTTACGCGACCGGAAACCTCTTCCCGGATTTCGCATGGAATCTGGGAGGAGGTCAGAATATTTACCTATTTTGCCTACTACGGACTGCTGAGTCCGACCATGCTGTTATCCTACCTTTTTCCCGTTCATCCCGATGGACCTGTGGGTGATGGGTTCCTCCGCGCTGCTGTATGCGGCGGATGCAGTGCTTTTTTATCAATGGATCAGCAAAAAGGGTCTGCATTACGGCAACTGTCTTTTTACATCACTTTTCTTTACGTGTTCTACCGCACTTCTGTATCATTCCTATAATCAGCTTATGTTTGTCAATTATATGCCGTTTCTGCTGCTGGCTCTGCTGGGCGTGGACCGCCATTTTCAGAAGAGAAAGAGCGGTCTTCTGATTCTTTCCGTTCTTGGGATGATTCTGACCAGCTTTTATTTTTCTGTCGGCGGGCTGCTTGCGCTCACGGCGTATGCGGTGACGGAGTATTTGAAATGCGGTACAGAAAATGCTGCGTATGAAGCGGAACAGGAGAATCGAAAAGTGTCGCGGAATCAAAAGGCCGGGGCAGAGAAAAAGCAGATGGCAGGTGAAAAATCTTCAGGAACAGTTGAAGCTTTGGCGGGTTTGCGGAGCTTTTTTGGCGCAGCAATCCGCTTTGCACTTCCGGTCCTCGCAGGAATCCTTCTTTCCGGTATTCTGCTGATCCCATCGGCTGCCGCCTTGTTCGGCGGCAGCGGCGAGGGCGGACGCGGCACCGCAGCGGGCGGCATCGCAGGACTTTTTACCGATCCGGCGATGTGGAAACCGCAGTTTCTGATCCTGCGTCTCTGCTACACGCCGTACGGCATTGGCCTCTCCGCATTTGCGGGGGTGGCGCTTTTGGGCAGAGTGATCGGAAAGAGCCGGTTGCGTGAGAAACTGTTGTCCTTCCTTTTGCTGGTATTCTTTTGTATTCCCCTGTTCGGCTATCTGCTGAACGGCGGCCTGTACAGCAAAGATAAAGTATTCATCCCGTTTCTTCCGGTCCTCTGTGCAGAAGTCGGGCTTTATGTGGAAAACCAGCTTGTCCGGAAGCGGGAGTGTGGAAAAAATCGAAGCACCGGGAATTTTAAGCGCAAAGTCATGACAGAGCTGCGAGAATTGCTTCCGTACCTCATAGTTCTGATTCTGATGTGGAATGCAAAGCAAGAGACATACTTTGAACCATACTGGCATCTCGGCATACTGGATGTGATTTGTGTGACTGCGTGCTATCTGGCATGGCGGTGGTTTCCGGCAAAAAAACGGCTGCGGGGCAGAGAGCTTCCGTTTCTGCCGCTCGTCTTTAGTGCTGTGATTCTTGCATTTGCCGGAAAAGCAATCAATCAGGAAAAGCATGTGATGATCCCGCGTAAAACGTATGAAGCTCTGACGGACAGCAAGATTGCAGCGGCAATCCGCGAGATCCGTGCGGAGGATCCCGGCTGGTACCGTATGGAGCAGTATGGAGACGGCGGACAGAACCTTGCGAACGTCAACCGGATATGGGATATTGGACAGAATGTTTCGACGATTTATTCCTCGGCATACAATGCAGAATATAAGAAATTCCGGGACGAGACGTATGGGATTAATGAAGCCTTCCGCAACCGCATGATGCAGACGGTTTCCGATGATCCGCTGTTCTGGCAGCTCATGGGCGTGAAGTACATTCTGGCAGAAACACGGCCGGAAGGGTATGAACTGTACCGGGATTACGGGGACTTTCAGGTTTATCGTGCCATATCCGCAGCGCCGGTTGCCTACGTGACAGACCAGGTGGTTTCCGAGACGGAATACAAATGTTACCCCTTATCCGCAGAACCAGGAAATACTGGAGACGGCAGCCGTGATCCCGGATCAGGAAATGCGGAAGACAACAGCGGCAATCACGGATCAGGAAAAATCGGCGAAATCTGTGGATAATTTCAGAGCCGCTGCAGATTCAGATACAAAGAATGGTTCTGTAGGACCCCTGTTTCACAGTTGTTTTCAGAAAGTAAACCTTGAAATTCCAGAGACCGATCAGGAAGATCTGCGCATTCAGAAGACAGCGGACGGATATGAGATTGAGACGAAAAAATCCGTGACCGTCTCAGCAACGCTGCCGGGTGCCGCAGAGGGAGCAACGCTGCTCGCCGTTTCTTTCGAGGTGGAGAATCAGAAAGCGAGTCATGATATGTTTATCCGCATCAACGGCCAGACCAACCGCCTGACCGGCATCAACCATACGTATGCCAATGGGAATACACAGTTTAACTATCTTGTAACGATGAAAGAAGATGGAACCGCATTCATTCGGATGGGAAAAGGCCATTATATCCTGAAAAATTTTGAGACATGGACTGGTATGGCACAGCCGTTGGAAAAAACGGAGCAGCTGTACAGTCAGGCGGTTACCCTGATTGGCGGAACAACAGCAACATACGGCGGCGACGGCATCACAGGTGTGGTTTCCGCGGAAAGAGACGGATACCTCATCACCAGCATTCCATACGATGAAAATTTTGTGCTGAAAGTGGATGGGAAAGAAACAATGCTGTTCCGCGCAAACACGGCATTTCTCGGCGCAAAAAATCCCATCAGGCGAGCACAAAATTGTTCTTGTGTACCATGCGCCCGGACGGACGGCTGGCAGTTGGTGCAGCCTGATGGGAGGAATGCTGGCACTCATCCTTGTGATCTGTGAAAAAAAGAACAGCAAAACGGCAGCGAACGGGCAGGAGAGAGCAAAATGTTGCAAAAACAGCGGAAATATTATATCATCAGAGTGTAAAAATAGTTGTAGTGACACTTGGTGGAATGGAGCATATCTTTACAGCCGCAGGAAGAACTGGCAGCGTTTGCCCGGTTTGGAAACGCCGTTGCAAGCCTTTGTGTGGAGAAAAAAGGTGCTAGAGCGTGTCTGAAAAATCATTTCCGCAATCTGCAAGCTCCACTTTGCGGTATATTTTACCCTCATTCGGTTGCCGTAGCCCGCTACGCCGCCCTTATTCGGATAAAATCTCCCACGAACTGGGACTCGCAGCTCACGAAAAGCCTTTTTCAGACACGCTCTATTCCGGCCATGCCGGATCTGGCACAGGTAGAAAAAAGACTGGGGGATAAGAAATGGAATTAAGAGAGCAGTTAAATGGAATCCAGCATGTCGGTATTCCGACCAACGATATTGAGATGACGATTGCGTTTTATGAAAAGCTTGGATTTGAAATTGCATTCCGCACCGTAAATGAGGCGGCGGATGAGAAAGTGGCATTCTTAAAGCTTGGAACACTTGTGATCGAAACGTACGAAAACAAAGCTGCAGCACTGAAACCCGGAGCAATCGACCATGTGGCGATTGACGTAAAGAATATTGAAAAGGTTCACGAAATGATTACCGGGGCCGGTCTGAATACGACGCAGGATGAAGTACATTTCCTTCCGTTCTGGGAAAATGGCGTCCGTTTCTTCACGATCGAAGGACCAAATAAAGAAAAAGTGGAATTCAGCCAGTATTTGTAACGATTCCAAGCCATGCGAAATGGAAGAAAAATCGCGAATCATGCTTGCATGAATATCCGTTTGACCAGCAAAGCCTCTGCCGGAAAGCAAAATTTTTGCCCGGCAGAGGCTTTTTTTACTTACTCTGAAACAAATACTACCGGATAGTCAAAAAAAGCGCAAATTATCCCTATAGAGTAAAGGAGATGCAAAATTTATCTGCAGTTACAAAAACGGGGTGGAGTTTTTATGGAAACAGGGCAGGAAATCATTGTGCTTTCTGCACGTGAGTGGTAAAATAGAATAGATAATATATAATCTGTTTTGAATAAAAACAGGATATTTTAGATAACATATAATCTGTAACAAGAAGGGGAAAAATGGAACAATTTATATGGGAAACTCCGGAAGAACTGGATCAAAAACTTGCGCAGCGAGTGAGAAAAATCAGAAAGAGACGTTCAATTACGCAGGAAAAATTAGCATCTATAAGCGGAGTGAGTTACGGCTCAATCAAAAGATTCGAAAACGACAGGACAAAATTTCCCTGTTATCTTTAACGAAAATTGCAATCGCACTGGATCTTGCAGATGAGCTCAGAAATATTTTCACGCAGGTACCGTATAAAGATATTCAGGAGGTTATCAATGAAACAAGATAAAGTACTGCAGGTGTGTTATGAGGATCAAACGGTGGGAACATTAGCTATGACGGCAGACCACAAAGTGGCATTTCAGTACAGTGATGAATGGCTGGAAACCGGATTTTCGATCAACCCATTTTCATTGCCTTTGCAAAAACAGGTATTTGTTCCAGTTAAGGATCATTTTGAAGGATTATTTGGGGTTTTTGCGGACAGTCTTCCAGATCATTGGGGCAGATTACTGTTGGATCGCCTGTTACGGGCACATAAACAAAATCCGGATGAACTGACCGTACTGGATCGTCTGGCGATTGTGGGCACATCGGGGATGGGAGCGTTGACATATCACCCGGAAAAGAATTTTCCAGAGGAGCAGAGCAGTGCAGATCTGGACAAACTAGCGGAAGAGTGTCAAAAGATACTGAATACAGAGTATTCGGATAAACTGGACGAATTGTATCTGCTGGGAGGTACCATCGGCGGAGCAAGACCTAAAAATCATGACACCCATTGATAATGAAGAATGGATTATCAAATTTCCAGCGCATGTGGACGGAAAAGATGCAGGAAAAATGGAATATGACTATTCCTGCTGTGCCAAGGCCTGCGGAATTATGATGAGTGAAACGAGATTGTTTCCATCAGAAAAATGTAAAGGATATTTTGGAACTAAAAGGTTTGACAGGAGAAACTGTTTGAAAGGGAAAAAGAAAGTGCACATGTTGACGACAGCTGCAATTCTGGAATTGGATTTTGAGCAGCCAAGTCTGGACTATCATGG
>ENA-OQIP01000115-OQIP01000115.1-human-gut-metagenome-genome-assembly--contig:-NODE-115-length-16627-cov-3.550364_pt1 | contig 16627 bp, 17 predicted proteins | sample MGYA00242585_ERZ504750 | MGnify/ENA primary metagenome ERZ504750 (study PRJEB26092, sample SAMD00036441) | human gut metagenome | host: Homo sapiens | study: EMG produced TPA metagenomics assembly of...
GGTCAAGACGATCGGCACGAGTGGCGATGCCGTTTTTCTACCTCATAGCCGACTGATTCGGCACGAGCACGGGCATATGAAGTGACGAACGAATGTCATCACGGCCACCGCGGCGGCGGCGATACCGATCATGCTCGTATAGTCAGGCGTGTTGTCGATGGCCGTATGCCACCAGTCACGATGCATAAGAAAGAAGATGATCACGCCTACGAGCATCGCCCAATCAGCGATGCGATCGAGCGTGGAGTCGAGAAAAGCCCCGAATTCGGTCCCACCCGTGGTAAGCGCGGCGATCGAGCCATCCAACGAATCGGCAAGCACAAGCAGAGTCAGAACAACCGCTCCCCCAAATAGCCATCCGGTCACACCGGTGGCGATGGCCACGACGATGGTGCCGACAGCACCAATCACCGTCACCGCATTGGCGGTCAGTCCTATGGCGATCAACGCTTTGGCTATTGGCTCGATGAGTTTTTTGAACGGCGCACGAAGATGCTCAAGCATGTGTTACTTCCTTCTCGATGAGAAAATGAGAAACGGCGCACAAACCTCTTGTCGAGATTCGTGCGCCGTTTCACGGTTCATGGTCGCGTGCGACTTGTTGCCATCGGTCTCGCTCAGTCGGCGAGGGCGGCCTTGAAGTCGTCTGCGGTGTTGACCTGGACGCGCTTCTTGATTACGGTCAGAATGTTCGCCTTCGCCTCATCGACCGGCACGCCGTTCAACTGGCTGCCGTCGCGGAAGCGGAAGCTGACCGCGTTGTTGTTCATATCCTCTTCGCCGACGATGAGGATGAACGGCGCCTTGGACTTGGATGCGTTGCGGATCTTCTTGCCGAAGCGATCGTCGGACAGGTCGATCTCGCAACGGACGGTCTCCTCTTCCAAGCTGGCGATGAACTTCTGCAGGTGCGGGGCGAACTCGTCCGCGACCGGCACGCCAAGCACCTGGACCGGGGCGAGCCACGCCGGGAAGGCGCCCGCGTAATGCTCAAGCAGCACCGCGAAGAAGCGTTCGATGGAGCCGAACAGCGCGCGGTGGATCATCACCGGACGCTGGTGCGTGCCATCGGCGGCGATGTATTCGAGCTTGAAACGTTCCGGAAGGTTGAAGTCGAGCTGGATGGTGGACACCTGCCAGGTACGTCCGATGGCGTCACGGGCCTGCACGGAGATCTTCGGACCGTAGAAGGCTGCGCCGCACGGATCGTCGACCAAGTCCAAACCGGATTCCTTGGCGACCTCGGCCAGCGTGTTGGTGGCTTCCTCCCAAATCTCGTCGGAACCGACGTACTTGTGCGGATCCTTGGTGGACAGCTCCAGATAGAAGTCATCCAGACCGAAGTCCTTCAACAGGCCGAGCACGAAGGTAAGCAGGCTCTTAAGCTCGTCCTTCATCTGCTCGCGGGTGCAGTAGATGTGGGAATCATCCTGAGTCAAGCCGCGCACGCGGGTCAGGCCATGCACTTCGCCGGACTTCTCATAACGGTACACGGTGCCGAATTCGAACAGGCGCAGCGGCAGCTCACGGTAGGAACGCTGGCGGGACTTGAAGATCAGGTTGTGCATCGGGCAGTTCATCGGCTTCAGGTAGTAATCGAAGCCTTGCTTGATGACGTTGCCGTTCTCGTCCTTCTCCTCGTCCAGACGCATCGGCGGATACATGCTGTCCTTGTACCACTGCAGGTGGCCGGAGGTCTCATACAGGCCGCCCTTGGTGATGTGCGGGGTCTGCACGAAGCTGTAGTGGTGCTTGCGGTGCATCTCACGGGAGTAGTCCTCCATGGCGTTGATGACGGCCGCGCCCTTCGGATGGAAGACGGCAAGGCCCGGACCGATCTCATCCGGGAAGGAGAACAGGTCCATTTCCGCGCCGAGCTTGCGGTGGTCGCGCTTGGCGGCCTCCTCCAGACGGGTCTGGTATGCCTTCAGGTCCTCCTTGGTGGCGAAGGCGGCGCCGTAAATGCGCTGCAGCATCGGATTGGCCTCGCTGCCGCGCCAGTATGCGGCGGCGGAACGCTCGATCTTGAACGCCTTGATGTAACGGGTGTTCGGCAGGTGCGGACCACGGCACAGGTCCTTCCAAACCACATTGCCTTCACGGTCGACGTTATCGTAGAAGCTCAGTTCCTTGCCGCTGATTTCGGTGGCGGCTTCCGGGTCAAGATGCGCTTCCTTATCCTTGATAAGTTCAAGCTTGTAGGGCTGGTCGGCTTCCTCGGCAAGAGCCTCTTCCTCGGTCACCACGCGGCGGCGGAAGGACTGGGAGGACTTGATAATGCGCTGCATGCGCTTTTCGATTTCCTTGAGGTCCTCCGGAGTGAAAGGAGTCTCGACATCGAAATCGTAGTAGAAGCCGTCTTTGATGACCGGTCCAACACCAAGCTTGGCGTCAGGGCGAATCTCCTGCACGGCCTGGGCCATGACATGGGTTGCGGAATGGCGCATGATGGCCACACCGTCCTCGCTATCGAGCGCGATGGGTTCCACAACGTCGCCGTCGTGCAGCTCGGTATAGAGATCGCGGGGTTCGCCGTTCAAACGCACCGCGATGATGTTCTTGTCGTCGGAGAAGAGCTGGACGCCGGTTTGGTCTGCCGCCACCTCCTTCTTTTCGCCGTTGAGTGTGATGGAGATGGTCTGTTCAGCCATGAGTTGTCCTTTGCTATCGGGGTCCGCGTTACCAATGTGCAGGCCTGGACTATATATCAACGATGAACAAGATAGGGTCAAGCGCAGACAACGGCACGCCATTTCGGTGAACGGAAGAACAACGCTGATTGAATGTCGCGAAAGGAAAGGTCCTTTACTGTTTACTGTCCGATGACGTGCGCATATGTATACTGCGGAGCCTGACGTGTGGACTTGATCATCACTTTGTCAGAGGGGCTGACCGATACCGTAGCGCCATACTTCACTTTGAGCCGCGACCCGACGCCACCGGCCAGATTGACCGCGTTCTGCAGATTGTCGCTGTCGCCGATCGCGCGAATGGTGAATGGGGATTTCAGTTTGGTGCCGTCGCAGACGAGACTGCCGGCCGTGCCACTGATGTAAGTACTGGTTACCACGCGGACATTGTTGATCTCAATGACCTCGGCACCACTGTTGCGCAATTCCTCAAGCAACGTGAACAATATCGCGGAGTCAATCTTCTGTTTGGAACCCTGCGATATGCGGATGACCACGCCTTCTCCCGTAGCCGCGAGACGGCCGGATAGGATGCCGTTGGTCTGTGCGTTCTGCTTGGCGATTTCCGCGGCCTTCTCATTTTTGTCCGCGGTGTCTTTCAAAGCGTTCAGCTGGCTGGAGAGTTCGTTCTTACGCTGTTCGAGCTTTTGGACCTGAGCATTGGTCTCGCTGATGAGCTTGGTTAATTCATCTTCGCTCATCGTCTCATAGGTGGATGTCGTGTTGTTTATCTGGATCACATAGCCGAAGCCAAGCAAGGCGCACAATATCGTGACCAGAATGCTGGAATACAGTCGGGTTCGTGTGACCTTCGCATCAAGTGAGATTCGCTTCTTGGCCTTGACCATGGGGAACGCACCGGTTTGGGTGCTGTCATTGTTCTGGTCCTTGACCCTCTGCTCATGAATTCTGGACAGCATGTCCTTGCTGTTCGCGTCTTGTCCGCTCATACCGCATCAACCTTTAAAGATGAAGCGTCGGATGGAGGACACATTGGTAAAGATTCGTATGCCGAGCACTACGATCACTGCGGTCTGCAGCTGGGAGCCGACTCCCAACTGGTTGCCGAGGAACACCAGCAGCGTCGCGGTGATGACATTCGAGAAGAAGGAGATCACGAACACTTTATCGGAAAAGCTGCGTTGGAAATACGCGCGTGCGGCGCCTAGCAACGCATCCAACGCGGCCAATACCATAATCGGCAGATACGGTTGGAGCTCGATGGGGATGTCCGGACGAACGAATACACCGATTACCACGCCGATGATAAGTCCCAAGACAGCTGCCATTACTTGTCCTTCCTCACATGCGTCGTGTCGCCAGCCACTGCAGCATCAAGTGTAATCGATTTGCTTTTGCTTATCTGCGGATAGATGCCGGCCTTTTTGAAATCGTCATACAGTTGTTTCTGCGTTGTCTTGCTTACCGATTTCGCCAAGGTCGCCTGATTGCCTATCGCCTCGATTCGATATGGGCTTTGCACCGAATTGACTCCGATGAGAATCGTCGATCCGGCGGTTCGAATCGAGGTTTGCACGCCAAGGCGGTTGCCGTTGATCGCGATCGCCTCCGCTCCGGATTGCCATAGCAAGGAGACAAGCAGCTGCAAATCGGAATCGGTGACGACTCGAACCTGGCTGCCATTTTCTCTTGGCAGTGAGGAGTCGGCATTGTCGCCGCTGACGGAAAGCGGGTTGGCTACGGTCAGGACAATGCCTTCCCCTTGCACCGGAAGCGTTCCATTGACCATTTCATCATCCTGCATCGTCTGGTTTAGGGACCAGCTTGCCAAGGATTCCGATTCAGATTCGATTTGCGACCGCAAGTCGTTGACATCCTTGGTGAGGTCGCCGACCCGCTTCGTTTGTTCGGTCAGCTGGCTTGCCAACTGCTTGCGTACTTCTTTGCGTGGGTCAGTGCTCAGCTGGCGCACGAAAACGCTTCCCGCGGCACCCACAGCGATGCAGATGAGGAACACCAGAATCCTGGTGGCCCAAATCGAAACCGCCGAACGTTTTTTAGTGGCCAGGCGGGAGTCCGAATACAGGACGTCCATCGGACGATTGGTCAAATCGTCAATAAGCCGAAGCGAATCGTCATCGACATGTCTATGGCGTTGCGGCATGGCGGGCATGGAGGCCGGTTGCACATGATGGGATGACAGGCCGGCGAAGGATGACGAAAAAATGGCACGATGCTTTGTGGGTACGTTCTCCGGGGAAACGGGGAACGACGCGAAACGTGGAGCATCGGACTTCATATATGCGTCAATCCTTGCTGTTTGTATCGTTCTTCAACAGTTGGATGCCTTGGCGCATGTAGATGTACCCTGCAAGCCAATACAGTCCAACGCCCCAGATTCCGGTGGCAAGACCGCATAGATGCAGTGTATCCGCAGCGGAGTTGGACCAGATGTCGGCGAAGATCAACGCGACGATGGCGATAAGCAGCATCGCGGTACCGGCCTTGCCTACGAAATGAACAGGCAATGGGCCATAATCGTGCTGCGCCAAAACCAGTATCAGAACAGCCATGATCAAATCTCGCAGACCGACGACGATCAGCATCCACCATGGAATGATGTTCGCCACACCCAAAGCAAGAATGCTGCAGAAGATCAGCAGACGATCGGCAATCGGATCGAGAATTTGCCCGATTTTGCTCACCTGATTGAATGATCTGGCGATCAGTCCGTCCAAACCATCGGATATCGCCGATAGCGCAAGCACGACCAAGGCGGTCACCATCCTGTGATGAGAGACCAGCATCGCGATAAAAGGAATCGAAATGATTCTCAGCAGGCTGATGAAGTTCGGAACCGTGAAATAGATGTCTCGCGGTTCCGGACTGTATTGCTTCTTAATAATCAGTTTGCTCATATTACGTGCTACACTACATTCTCGAAGCCTGCAACGCGGTGACTATTATGCCACGGGCACCAACTTCATACAACTGGTCCATAAGCTGGTTCACCTTCGCCTTCGGAACCACCACACGCACAGCCGCCCACTGCTTATCATGCAGAGGCGAAATCGTCGGGCTTTCGAAACCCGGAGTGATATCCACTGCGGCGGACACCTTCTCGACCGGAATGTCGTAGTCCATAAGCACATTACGCTGGGCAGTGAGCACGCCTTGCAGACGCCTGCTCAGAATCGTCAGACGCTCGTCATCCGCCTCAAGACGAGGGGAACGAATCAATACGGCTTCAGAGTGCATCAGCGGTTCAGCGAAAATGCGCAGTCCCGCATTACGCAGAGTGGTCCCTGTGGAAACCACATCGGCGATCAGATCGGCGACGCCAAGCTGGACGGACGATTCGACGGCGCCGTCAAGGTGCACGGTTTCCGCGTTGATGCCATGCTCGACCAGATAGTCGTGTACGAGCTTGTCGAATGTGGTGGCGACTCGCTTGCCTTCAATATCCTCAAGCTTGGTAATCGGCGAATCGTTCGGGGCTGCGAAACGGAACGTGGAGGCTCCGAAGCCAAGCTGCATATGCTCCTCCGCATCGGTGCCGGAGTTCACGAGCAAATCATGCCCGGTGATTCCAACGTCGATGGTGCCGCGACCGACATAGACCGCAATGTCGAGGGGACGCAGGTAGAACAACTCAACATCATTGTCGGGATCCTCCACGACCAACTGGCGAGGGTTGCTCCTCAAACGGTAGCCGGCTTCCGCCAGCATGTTCCAGGCGGGTTCGGACAGCATGCCCTTATTAGGCACAGCGATTCTTAGCATGTTTCTCCTCTAAAAAAGGCCACACCTTCAACTGGCATGGCCCCGGGTTTCTCACAGGTTCTTGTAGATGTCCTCGAGTGTGATGCCACGATCGATCATCATGACCTGCAGATGGTAGATGAGCTGGCTCATTTCTTCGGCCGTACGATCAGCACCCTCATATTCGGCGGCGATCCAGGTCTCTCCAGCCTCTTCGACAATCTTCTTGCCGATGAAGTGCGTGCCTTTGGCAAGCTCATCGACGGTCAGGGAACCGGCCTGCTTGGTGGCGGCTTTCTCGCTCAATTCCGCGAACAGCGATTCAAAAGTCTTCATAGTCGTATGCTTCCTTGTATGGTGGGCGTTCACGCCTTGAAGGCTGCTTCGGCCTTCTCGCGGATGGAGTCGATAGCCTCGGCCGGATTCTCGGCACCGTACACGGCGGAACCGGCGACCAGCACATCGGCACCGGCTTCGGCAACGATATGGGCGGTCTTGGGGCTCACGCCACCATCGACCTGGATCTTCGTCTTCAGGCCACGGCGGGTGATTTCGTCACGCAGACGACGGACCTTGGCCATCTGGTTGTCAAGGAACTTCTGACCGCCGAAGCCCGGTTCGACCGTCATGATAAGCACCATGTCGAATTCGTCAAGGATGTCGAAGATCGGCTCGACCGGTTCGGCCGGACGGACCGCGAAGCATGCCTTGCAGCCCATGTCGCGCAGCTGACGCGCAAGACGAACCGGAGCATGCGTCGCTCCCATATGGAAGCTGACGGAAGCCGCACCAAGCTTGGCGTATTCCGGAGCCCAACGGTCCGGATCCTCGATCATCAGATGCACGTCGACCGGAAGGTCAGTGACTTGGCAGATGCGAGCCACAATCGGCTCACCCAACGTCAGATTCGGAACGAAATGATGGTCCATCACGTCCACGTGAACGAGATCGGCGTTGGAAATGGCCTTAAGGTCACGTTCCAGATTGCAGAAGTCAGCGGACAGGATGCTAGGTGCGATTTGAATAGTCATGGTTCTCATTCTATGGAAGGTAATCGACTTGATGTTACTTGTTGTCGGACTGGTCATCGGCATATGAGACGGATGAGCCATCGTTTGCCGTGATTTCATCCTTGGTTTTCGTAAGGTTGGCCTTCGCGGTCGGGAGACCGGTTTCTCCATCCTCGACGAGGCTTAGCTCAATCTCGGTGACGGTGCGCAACTTCTCGGCAAGCAGCTCGGTGGACTTTCCCATCTGCTGAATAACGATGAAAGCCACCACGCCAAGCACGAACACCGCCATGGACACCCATACGTTGATGCGCACGCCAAGGAACTCGTGCGCGAAATCAATGCGCAGAGCCTCGATCCAAGTGCGTCCCGCCGTGTACCACATGATGTATATGGCGAACAAGGACCCGGCCTTGAGTTTTTTCATGATTTTGGAACCAAGGAAAACGATGAGCGCAGCACCGATGAGATTCCAAATCATCTCATACAGGAAGGTGGGGTGGAACAGCGTGCCTGTCGGGCAGGTCGCTCCGTCATAGCATTGTTCGCTGTGACCGATGGCGCTTCCCTCCATATTCAACTTCAAACCCCAAGGCAAGGTCGTCGGCGCGCCGTAGAGCTCTTGGTTGAACCAGTTGCCCAGACGTCCCACGGCCTGCGCCACGAGCAATCCTGGCGCGACGGCGTCACCGAGCAGAGCCATTGGATAATGCTTGTGACGACACCATGCCCAAGCGGCAAGCGCTCCAAGCAGGACGCCGCCCCAGATGCCCAGTCCGCCATTCCAGATGCGGAACATCTCCACCCAATCGCCGGTCGGTCCGAAGAAACGTTCCGGAGTGGTGATGATGTGGTATATACGCGCACCGATGATGCCGCTCGGCACCGCGACAAGCGTGATGTCGAGAATCTGATCGAAATTACCGCCATATCGTTTCCAATGAACGGTTGTCATCCATACCGCCAGCACGATGCCGAGCAGAATGCACAGCGCGTAGAAATGGATGGTCACCGGCCCGATGGAAAACTGCGAAATGGTGGGTGACGGAATGTAAGCAAGTGTCATAGTTTCCTGATGGTAGTCCACGTATACGATATGGTACGTGGACTACCAGTATGTTGTCTTTGGACTGGTTCAGTTGCGGGCGTTGTGGATGCCTTCGGCAAGCTCCTCAGTCTTCTCCGCCAAGGCCTTGAGACCGGTGGCTTCGTCGACTGCATGCTTGCCGGATTCGTCAAGCATGGTATGCACCAGAGCCGAGCCTACGATGACACCGTCCGCATACGATCCGACACGAGCCCCCTGTTCCGCGGTGGACACGCCGATGCCTACGCACACGTTTTTCGCACCGGCCTTGCGGGTACGGGCGACCAGTTCCTTCGGGGACGCATCGATGGTGGAGCGTTCTCCGGTGACGCCCATGCGGGCGGCAGCATAGACGAAACCCCGCGCATTGTCCGCAACGACTTTCAGACGGTCTTCGGTGGAATCCGGAGATACCAGGAAGATGCGGTCGAGTCCGTGACGGTCGGAGGCTTCGATCCACTCGCCGGCCTCGTCCGGAATGAGATCCGGGGTGATGAGACCGGCTCCACCGGCGTTTTCGAAATCACGTGCGAATCGTTCGACGCCGTAATGGAAGATGAGGTTCCAATAGCTCATGACCAATGGCACTCCCCCGGCGTTCGCCACTGTTTCCACCGCTTTGAATACGTTGGCGATTTTTTCACCATTGTCGATGGCGATTTGCGATGCCGCCTGGATGACGGGACCGTCCATGACGGGGTCGGAATACGGCAGCCCGATTTCGACCGCGTTCACGCCGTGTTCGACCATGGTGCGGAAAGCTTTGAGCGAATAATCCGGATCAGGGAATCCGTATGGCAGATATCCGATGAATGCCGGCTTGTCGGCGGCTTTGAATTCATCGAACATGGTTTCCGTCGGGCTTGGCTTGTGGCTGATGCCGAGTGGCTGGCCGGACGGCGTGGATGATGTTGCGTTCGTCATGATGGTTGCTCCTTTTCTCACTCGCCGTCCGCGTTGTTGCCTTGCGCGCCGTTGGCTTCCAAGGCTTTGGCCTGCTCGTCGGTCAGGTATCCGAACCATTTGCCGGCGGTGTTCATGTCCTTGTCTCCACGGCCAGAGATGTTGATGATCATGACCGGATGCTCATACCCTTTGGCCTTGAGGTCTGCAGCTGCCTTGTACGCGCCGGCCACTGCGTGGGAGCTTTCGATGGCAGGGATGATGCCTTCGGTTTCGCACAGATCCTTGAACGCGCTCATGGCTTCCTGATCAGTGGCCCAGGAATAGTTGACGCGGCCGATATCCTTGAGCCATGCATGTTCGGGGCCGACGGAGGCGTAATCCAAGCCTGCGGAGATGGAGTACGTGTCAAGGGTCTGGCCTTCGGGGTTTTCCAACAGATAGCTCTTGGCTCCTTGGAACATGCCCAGTTCACCGGTACCTGGCGCGAATCGAATGGCATGGCGACCGGATTCGGGCCCGTTACCGCCGGCCTCGTAACCGTACAGGTTTACTCGTTCGTCATCGAGGAAGGCGTTCATGATGCCGATGGCGTTGGAACCGCCGCCGACGCATGCGCAGATAGCATCGGGATGGTCGATGCCATACCAATCCTGCAGCTGCTGTTTCGCTTCCTCTCCGATGATCTTTTGGAAGTCGCGCACCATGGATGGGAACGGATGAGGCCCTGCGACCGTGCCGAGCAGATAATGGGTGTCTTTGACGTTGGTGACCCAGTCGCGCAGCGCCTCGTTGATGGCGTCCTTGAGGATGCGATCACCCAAGGTGACTTCGACGACCTCCGCGCCAAGCATGCGCATGCGGGCAACGTTCAGCGCCTGACGGCGGGCATCGATCTGTCCCATGTAGATGCGGCACTTGAGTCCCAGCATGGCACAGACCGTGGCAGTGGCCACACCATGCTGGCCTGCACCGGTTTCGGCGATCACACGGGTTTTGCCCATGCGCTTGACCAGTAGGGCCTGTCCAAGCGCGTTGTTGATCTTGTGGGCGCCGGTGTGGTTCAGGTCTTCACGCTTGAGGAACACACGGGCATCAAGACCGGTTTTCTCCTCGAGCCTCTGCGCGAAACGAGGCGCTTCAGTCAATGGGGACGGACGTCCAACATACTGCTGGTTCAACCGCGCCAATTCCTTATGGAATTCAGGATCGGCCTTGGCTTCCGTATACACGCGTTCAAGCTCGTCGAGCGCCGTGATCAGCGCTTCCGGAACATAGCGTCCGCCAAACTGTCCGAAATATGGTCCTTCATGGCTTGCCAACGGGGTCTGTTCGGATGCCTTCACTCTTGCTCCTGCCTTTACTAATCGTTCCACTGCCTGCTCATGGTTGGCCGCGGTGGCCACGCCTTCTCCCACCAGCACCGCATCCGCGCCGGCACGGGCGTAATCCTCAAGCTCAACCGAACCGAACACACCGGATTCCGCCACGCGAATCACATCGTCCGGCAAATCCGCGGCCAGTTCGTTGTACTTGTTCACATCCACCTTGAGGTCTTTAAGATTGCGGGCGTTGATGCCAATGACCTTGGCCCCGGCATTGATGGCCCGTTGAATCTCCTCACGGGTGTGTGTTTCCACCAGCACCGTCATATTGAGGCTATGCGCGAGATCGAGCAGCGACTTGAGCTTGACGTCGTCCAATGCGGCGACGATGAGCAGCACCAGATCGGCACCATGCGCACGTGCTTCCCAAATCTGATATTCGGTAACGATGAAATCCTTGCGTAGCACGGGAATCCTCACTGCGGCGCGCACCTTGTCGAAATCTTCAAGAGAGCCAAGGAACCAACGGCCTTCAGTCAACACGGAAATCGCGCTTGCACCTCCCTGCTCGTATTCGCGGGCCAAAGCGGCCGGATCCGGAATATCGCTCAAATGGCCTTTGGATGGGGAGGCACGCTTGATCTCGGCGATGACCGGAATGCCATCCGCCTTTTTCAGCCACTGACGCGCATCGATTGGCGCTGAAGCCTCGAACGCCATCCGCTTGACCTCAGCGAGCGGCACGTTGTTTTCTCTTGATCGCTGATCCTCGACGGCTCCCGCCACCAATTCATCGAGCACAGACATTACTGCTTCCTTTCACAACACAATTGAACGGTCAGAATGTGACTCACAACTGGCGAAGCTGCGCGGCGATCTGTACCGCTTCAACGCTGGCTTCGGCCTTGTTGCGAGTCTCCTGCCACTCACTGGCCGGCACGGAATCGAGGACGATTCCAGCTCCGGCCTGCACGCTCGCTTCATGGTCGCGAATGAATGCAGTTCGAATGGCGATGGCCATATCGAGGTTGCCTGAAAAATCAAAATAACCGACGGTGCCGCCGTAAATACCACGGTCGGCCGGCTCAAGTTCATCGATAATCTCGATGGCGCGCGGCTTCGGCGCTCCGGACAGCGTCCCCGCGGGGAAGGCGGAAGTGAACACGTCGAACGCCGTCATATGCGGATCGACCTGCCCGGTAACGGTTGAGCAGATGTGCATGATATGGCTGAACCGTTTGATGTCCATCAAGGAAACGACTTCGACGCTTTCCGGACGGCACACGCGGCTCAGATCGTTGCGGGCCAGATCGACCAGCATGATATGCTCGCTGCGTTCCTTCGGGTCTGCCAATAGTTCCTTGGCGAGACGTTCATCTTCCTCAGGAGTGGCGCCTCGTGGTCTGGAACCGGCGATTGGGAAAGACATGGCATGGCCGTTGTCCACCTTGATCAGTGTTTCCGGGCTGGAACCGATGACGTTGAAATCACGTCCTTGAGCATCGGTGAGTGCCATGAAATACATGTACGGGCTCGGATTGAGGGTACGCAGCACACGATACACATCAAACGGATCGGCGGGAGAATCAATATCCAGTCGCTGCGAAATGACCACTTGGAACACATCACCATCGATGATATGGCGTTTGGCCTCTTCAACGGAACGTTCGTAATCGCTTTTCTCCGTGCGGAATCGCAGTTGGGGCTGGCCGACCGACTCGTCGAGCACATTGACCCGGGCTTCGTTTTCGACGGGTGCGGCAGCCTTGCGCTGCATATCATCCAGACGTGCCAGCGCTTCATCGTAGGCGGCATCGGCACGAGTCGGACGGTCATCGACATTCACGGCATTGGCAATCAGCCATACCGAGCCAGACACGTGGTCGACTACTGCGATGTCCGTGGCGAGAGCCAGAACGGTTTCCGGCTGTCCGGTCTCATTCGGGGCTTCGGCACGGAGCGTCGGTTCCCAATGTCGGATGGAATCCCATCCGACAGTACCAACGAGGCCACTGGTCAGATTCGGCAATCCCTCGACGTGCGGAGCCTTCAATGTCTTCAGCGCGGCATGTGCCACTTCGACAACATCACCGTCGGTGGGCACTCCGACAGGCACCTGTCCCAGCCAATCGGCTTTGCCGTTGTTCGAACGCAGCTGCGCCATGGAATTCACGCCGATGAAGCTGTATCTACTCCACGCTCCGCCAAATTCAGCCGATTCGAGGATGAACGTACCGGAACGGCCTCCTGCGAGACGCTCGTAGAAGCCGACTGGGGTCAATGAATCAGCCAGCAAACGGCGTACGATGGGGATGACACGGTAGCCTTGGTCGGCCAATTCATGGAACTGCTCACGGCTTGGCCATGTAGCACCCCACTTGAGGGTCTGTACGCTGCATTCGCTCACCGCTGACCCTCCTGTTCTTTGGTTCGATGGCCCACGACCACAGGCAGCTGTCCGCCTTCTTCAAAGCAGGAACGTTTGCCGGTATGGCAAGCCGCTCCCACTTGGTCAACTTCTACCAGAATGGCATCTCCATCGCAATCCAGCGCGAAGGACTTCACATACTGGGCATGTCCCGACGTATCGCCCTTACGCCAATACTCCTGCCTGGACCTCGACCAGAATGTGACGCGTCCGGTGGTGAGGGTACGTCTGATGGCTTCGTCGTTCATATAGCCGACCATCAGTACCTCTTTGGTATCGAACTGCTGGATGACGGCCGCGACCAAGCCTTTGTCATCGTGCTTGAGACGCTGTGCGATGCGCGGGTCGAGAGTGGTGGTGTTGTCGTATGCTTCGTTGGTCATGATGGTATTGCGATTCGTTGTTCAGTACTACAGGGTTGGTTTGCGTAGTTTCCGTGGTTCTATTCAGCGTACGGTGTATCCGGCTGCCTTGATGGCGTCTTTGACTTCACCGATGGTGACTTTGCCGTAATGGAAAATCGAGGCAGCGAGCACGGCATCGGCGCCCGCCTCGATTGCCGGCGGAAAATCCGAGGCTTTGCCGGCGCCGCCAGAAGCGATAATCGGGATTTTGACTTCCTTGCGGACAGCTTTGATCATCTCCAGATCGAAGCCTTGTTGGGTGCCATCGGCATCCATTGAATTAAGGAGAATCTCCCCCGCACCAAGTTCTTGGGCGCGCTTGACCCACCAAATGGCGTCAATGCCAGTGGATTTGCGCCCGCCCATGGTGGTGACTTCGAAACCTGACTGCGTATGTCGTTCTCCCTGTTCGCGACGTGCATCGACGGACAGCACAAGCACCTGATTGCCGAATCGTTCGGCGACACGACTGATGAGGGTAGGGTCATTGATGGCCGCGGTGTTGACGCCGACCTTATCCGCACCGCAACGAAGCAGGGAATCGACGTCTTCAGGGGTACGTACGCCGCCGCCGACAGTCAGTGGAATAAAATCTGTTCGGCGGTGCGGCTCACCACATCGACCATGGTCTGCCTATGGGAGCTTGACGCCGTCACATCAAGGAACGTCAGTTCGTCCGCGCCCTGGCGGTAGTATTCCGCGGCGAGTTCGACCGGGTCTCCTGCATCGCGAAGATTCTCGAAATGCACGCCTTTGACCACTCGTCCCGCATCGACATCAAGACATGGAATGACTCGGACCGCCAGTGACATGCTGCTCTACTCCTTCACGCATAACGGTTGCAATGATTGCAAGAGTAACCGCAATACGTTACGTCGGTTCATGCGGATTCCGAGTAGCGGACAGAACCGGGCCTTTCGGAGGAATCAGTCACGTTCTTTGGCTGCAAGCTGTCCGCATGCGCCATCAATGTCCTGTCCTCTGGTATCACGCAGCGTGGCTGTGATGCCAGCGTTATGGAGAATCTCAAGGAATCTACGCTCGTCTTCTGGTTTGGACGCGGTCCACTTCGATCCCTCGATCGGATTGAGCGGAATCGGATTGACATGCGCCCAATCATCTCCATAGTGGTTCAGACGCTTCGCCAGCAATTTGGCATGTTCCGCCTGGTCGTTGATGCCGCGCATCAAGGCGTATTCGATGCTGACTCGCCGTTTGGAAGCCAGATAATAATCATGCGCAGCGTCGAGCACCTGTTTGGTGTTGAAACGCTTGTTCATGGGCACAAGTTCATCGCGCAATTCATCGCTCGGCGCGTGCAGGGATACTGCGAGACGTACTGGGATGCCTTCTTCGGCCAGTTTCCTGATGCCAGGCACCACGCCAACGGTGGAAACCGTGATGTTACGTGCGGAGATGCCGAAGCCTTCGGGAGGCATGGAACTAATTTGGCGGACTGCGCTCAAGACGGATTTATAGTTGCCCATTGGTTCGCCCATGCCCATGAACACGATGTTGCTCAGTCGTCCGGAGCCTCCGGCCACTTCACCGTCACGCATGGCCTTCGCGGCCACACGAACCTGCTCAACGATTTCGCCTGCGGACATGTTCCTGGTCAGTCCCAGTTGTCCAGTGGCGCAGAATGGGCAACCCATGCCGCAGCCGACCTGGCTGGAAATGCAAAGCGTGGTTCTGGTGGGATAACGCATCAATACGGATTCGATCAGCGACCCATCAAACAGGCGCCACAACGTTTTGATGGTGGTGCCTCCATCGGCGACTTGGCGTGTCACCTCATGGATGAGTTCCGGGAAGAAAGCTTCAGCCGCGTCGGAGCGTCTTGCCGCCGGAAAATCGGAAAATTCTTCCGCATTGACATCAAAATGGCCATAGTAATGATTAGCCAGCTGTTTGACCCTGAATTTCGGCAATCCAAGTTCCTTGGCCTTACCGATACGTTCCTCTTCGGACATATCGGCGAAATGCAGTGGCGGCTTGCCACGGCGGGCATGGTCTTTCGACAGCACATCCCGGAAGGCGCCCGAAGTGCCTCCAGGAGTGATGCCTGTTTCCGGCTGATCATTCATGGAATTCACGGTTATTGGCCCTTTCTCACATTCCGGTGGTCCACAGGAGCACGCACACGAAAGGAGCGCACAGGAGGATGGAGTCGACACGATCCATCACTCCGCCATGACCTTTAAGCAGATGGCCCATATCCTTAATACCAATGTCACGCTTCAGCATGGAAGCGCATAGGTCGCCGAAGGTTCCGGCTATACCGATCATGAAACCAGCGACAATAGGCACCCACCATCGAACCGTCCAAACGGATGGCTCGTAAGTGCAAAACATCACCACAAAAGAACCGGCCATGGCGAACAAGATGGATCCTGCCAGGCCCTCCCATGATTTCTTCGGTGAGATACGGGGGACTGAGTTTATGTTTGCCAAGCCATGCACCTGCAAACAGACCACCGGTGTCACTCAGCGCGGGCATGAAGACAAGCATGATGGCATGTGCCACCGGATGACCGTTGAACGTCAACGGCATGATCAGGCAGGAGGCAAGCAGCGGAATGTACAGAACGGTGAACATGGAGACTGCCACATGGCTCAGTCGGCTGTGGCGCACTTCACCCTGTTCATGATTGAACGACGATTCGAGACGAGCACCTGCATCGGTGTGCGACAGTTTGTCCGCCACGGCCAGGGAAAGCCGACTGCCGAACGTCACCTTGGCACTTGCGGCGATCGCTACAAGCAGCAAGGAGGCCAGTACACAGACCGTCATAGCCACAATATGATGCTTGCTGTAGTAGGTGGCCAGCAAAGTCACCGCGGAACATGCCCACAGCACCACCACGGGAATATGCAATCCCGCGGTGGCGAAATCGACGCGCAGCTCCCACAATGCGAGCACCATGAACAGCACGACAAGATAGACGAACAAATCAACGCTGATCAACAGGCATGCCAAGATGATGGCGATCAGGACGACCGCCGTGGCGATGGCCTGCGGCATGTTGCGTCCGGTTTTCTGTTGATGGCGTTAAT
>ENA-OQIP01000116-OQIP01000116.1-human-gut-metagenome-genome-assembly--contig:-NODE-116-length-16620-cov-2.980537_pt1 | contig 16620 bp, 16 predicted proteins | sample MGYA00242585_ERZ504750 | MGnify/ENA primary metagenome ERZ504750 (study PRJEB26092, sample SAMD00036441) | human gut metagenome | host: Homo sapiens | study: EMG produced TPA metagenomics assembly of...
ATAAAGTAGAGTTAAAGACAGAGAATGGAAAGATTACGCTGAAGAATAAGACGGATAAAGAGCTTAAGAGAGTTTATGTTTATTATAAGTACGTACAGATTGGCGGCGCTTATTTTGGCGGAATTACTTACCGTACACCATTTGAAAATGTGGGCGCAGGCAAGGAAGCAGAGGCAGTTGCGGCACATTTTAATCCGGACAGCAGTCAGATTATGGGAGTACAGATACTTGATAATTAAAAGAGATTGGGGAATAAGTTCATGAAGAAACAACAAGCACCAGTGCAGGCGCAGCTTAGAAAATATCTGTATCAGAAGGCGGCACACAATAAAGTGCCGCTTTCCGGTACATTTGAACTGACACCGAGATGCAATATGAATTGCAGGATGTGTTACATTCGAATGAGTGAAGCAGAGATGCGGGCGAGGGGAAGAGAGTATACAGCAGAAGAATGGATTGAGATGGGAAAAGCCTGTGCAAAAGAGGGAATGCTCTTCTTGCTGCTGACTGGCGGGGAACCATTTCTTAGAAAAGATTTTAGACAGATTTATACAGAGTTAAAGAAGCTTGGGTTACTCATCTCAATTAATACGAATGCGACATTGATTGATGAGGAGACCGTGGAGTGGTTAAAGAAGGATCCGCCGATGAAGGTGAATGTGACACTTTATGGTGGTGGAAATGAGACTTAATAAAAAGCTGTGTGGACATCCGACCGGATATGATGCAGCTACGAAGGCGATTGATCTGATGCACGATGCGGGCATTTTGTGAATATCAATGCGAGCTTTACGAAGTACAATCTGGATGATATGGAGGATATCTTTGCATTTGGTAAGAGCAGGGAGATTCAGGTGAATGCGGCTACTTATATGTTCCCGCCGGTACGTAGTGCGAAGAACGGCGTGACGGATGATGAGGTGCGTTTTACAGCAGAAGAGGCTGGAAAGGCGAGGGCGAAGGCGGATATGTACCGCCTGTCTAAGGAGGAGTTTGCGATTCGGTTAAAGGCACTCCATGAAGGAAGAGATGACTTTATGGGCGGTGAGGAAGAGTGTGAGCGTACTCCGGATGAGAAGATGGGATGTATGGCGGGACGGTCGTCGTTCTGGATGACATGGGACGGACGAATGACGCCTTGCGGCATGATGAATGAGCCGGTAGCCAGACCATTTGAGATTGGCTTTTCGGATGCATGGAAGTCAATCTATCAGGCGACGGATGAGATTTTGCTGCCATCGGAATGCAAGAACTGCAAGAAGCGTTTTGCGTGTATGATGTGCGGGGCGCTTACGATTGCGGAAGGTGGCGGATGCAGTTATAAGAAGCCGGAGTATTTGTGCCGGCAGACAGAGGTGTTCCTAGAAGAGATGGAGAAAGAATACCAAAAACAGGAAACAGGGGTATGATGACGAATACACAAAAAGAGCTGTTACAGGCACTTCGGTGCTTTATGCAGGGGGATGAGGAATACCATCTTCCGGAAAGGTTTTCACAGCTAAAGGAGCTGTGTGACCTTGCTGCGATGCATAAGATTTTAGCAATTATATATGAGATGATCCGGAGGGATTCGGTGCTTCTTTTAGAGGAGAATGCGCCACTTGCTGCGAGGTGGAAGAAGAGTGCGATTGCGGAAGTGATGCTGCAGGTGCAAAGGACGGCTGGTTTTCTGGAGCTGTATCAGAAGCTTCAGAAGGAAGAGGTATATCCGCTTGTTGTGAAGGGGCTGATTTGCCGGTCTTTTTATGAAAAGCCGGACTTTCGGATATCAGCGGATGAAGATCTGCTGCTTAGGAAGGAAGAGTTTGAGACCTTTGACCGCATTTTGTTAGAGGAAGGATATCAGAGGCAGGAGCTGGATCCTAAGAATCTGCCGTATGAGATTCCATATCTGAATCCGAGAAATCAGGTATATATAGAGCTTCACTTTTTCGTTGTTTGCAGAAGGCGAGGGTGCATATGGTCATCTGAATCAGGAATTTGCAGGGGCGTTTGACCGATGCATTTGTGAGCAGATTGAGGGAGTGGATATTAAGACACTCTCGCCGACGGACCATATGTTTTATCTGATCTGTCATAGTTTTAAGCATTTTTTACATAGTGGATTTGGAATCAGACAGGTCTGCGACATGGTGATGATGGCAAAGCATTACACGACGCGGATTGACTGGAGAGAGATTCAGGATAAGCTTGCACAGCTTCGAATGGATACATTTTTCAGTGCTCTGGCAAAGATTGGCAGAGAGTATCTGGGATGCTCCTGGGAGAAAACCGGATATGTGGATGATACGCAGGAGAGTGTAGACTGTATGCCGCTTCTTGTGGATCTGCTGGAAGGCGGTGTGTATGGCGGGAGCACGATGGCGAGAAGGCACAGCGCGAATATGACGCTGGAAGCTGCTAGGAGAGGCAAAAAAGCGACGTCATCGTCGGTTTGGTCATCGTTGTTTCCGGGTGTTTCTTATATGAAGGGCGTTATGTGTGGCTCTGTAAGTATCCGTGGCTGCTTCCGGCGGCATGGGTGATGCGGCTGTTTGGATATGCGGCAGACAGGAAGCATACAGAGGATCAGAGTAGTTTAGAGATTGGAAATAAACGTGTGGAACTTCTTCGGAAGTATCATGTGATAGATTAGGGGACAGATATATGAAGGTGATAGATACAAGAGAATATGTGTCGGTTCTGAAGCAATTGACGGATGATGGACGGGAAGTCAGCATGCGGATTGCGGGAAATAGTATGGCGCCATTTCTGATTCATGAGCGTGATACGATCTTCTTTCGGAAGCCGGAGGCAAAACTGAAGAAGGGCGATATGGTGTTCTTTAAAAGAAGAAACGGACAGTATATCATGCACAGGATTCACCATGTGAAGCCGGATGGGTATTATATCGTGGGTGATGCGCAGTGTATGATTGAGGGACCGGTCGCAGGGGAACAGATATTTGCGGTTGTGACGAAAGTTATAAGAAAGGGAAAGACGATACAGCCGGGGGACTTCTGGTGGGAGTTCTTTCGTCATGTGTGGCTGCATATGATTCCGCTTCGAAGACCGGTGATGGCTCTTTATACGAAGCTTCTTTTTAGAGGAGGCAGATCATGAGAGAGAAGAAGACACATTTTGAATCGGTCAGAATATTAAAGAAACGATGGAAAGATGGTACATTTTCGGAGATTTTAGAGGACTGGAGATGGATTCTTGGGTATAGCGCAAGGTATAAGGGAGCGATTCTGTTTTATGTTGTGCTGGGAATCTTAAGTACGTCGTTTGGACTTGCGAGCAGTGTGGCGAGTAAGTATCTGATCGATATCATTACGGGTTATCAGACGAGTAAGCTTGCAGTGCTGTTTCTTGTGATGGTTGGCGGACAGGTGTTCAGTCTGTTGTTTGAGAGCCTGATCAACCGGGTTTCCACGAAGCTTAGTATTGATATTAACAATGATATTCAGGCGGATATTTTTGATAAGATTATTGATGCGGACTGGATGGAGATCAGTAAGTATAGCAATGGAGACATTCTGAATCGTTTTAATGGCGATATTCGTACGATCAGCAGCAATGCCATCAGCTGGCTTCCGACGATTATCATTGCACTTTATAAGCTGGTGGCGACATTTATGGTCATCCTGCATTATGACTGGGTGATGGCTCTGATTGCGCTTGGCAGTGCGCCGTTTCTTCTGCTGCTGTCACGGACGGTGCTGAAGAAGCAGAGGGACTTTAGCCAGAAGGTGCTCGAGACGAGCAGTAAGCTGATGGGATTTGAGGTCGAGACGTTTTATAACTTTGATACGATCAAATCTTTTGGTATTGCGCCGCATTATAGTAAGAAGATGAGATGGTGGCAGAAGCGGTTTCGGGATGACAGCCTGAAGTATAATTATTTTACGATTAAGACGAATGTAGTTCTGCAGGGAATTGGAATGGTCGTGCAGTTTATTGCATTTGGATATTGTCTGTTCCGGTTGTGGACGCATGATATTACATATGGTACGATGACATTGTTTCTGCAGCAGAGAAGCAATCTGTCGGCGGCATTTAATAATCTGGTGACGATCGTTCCGACATTTTTAAATAGTTCAGTATCGGCGCACCGTATTCGTGAGCTTGTGGAGCTTCCGAAGGAAGTACATATTACAGAGAGTTCGGTGCTTGATGCGTATGCGGCAGATGGATTTTCCATTTCTTTGCGGGATGTGGATTTTTCTTATGTGAAGGAAGAGCGTGTGATCACAGATTCTTCGTTTGAGGCAAAGCCGGGTGAGATTGTTGCACTGGTGGGTCCTTCCGGAGAGGGTAAGACAACATTAATCCGTATGTTTCTGGGGCTGATTCATCCGCAGAGCGGGCAGGCAGTGATGTCTGCGGCAGGCGGCATGGAAGTGGTACTAAATGCAGAGACGAGACACCTGTTTGCATATGTTCCGCAGGGCAATACGATTCTGTCGGGAACCATCGCAGAGAATCTGCGGATGGTAAAGGAAGATGCGACAGAGGAAGAGATGATAGAAGCATTGGAGATTGCGTGTGCGTGGGACTTTGTGAAGAAGCGTCCGGACACGATAAATAGCAATGTGGGCGAGCGTGGCCGTGGACTGTCGGAAGGGCAGGCACAGAGGCTGTCGATTGCAAGGGCACTCTTAAGAGATGCGCCGGTGCTGCTGTTGGATGAGGCTACTTCCGCACTGGATGTGGAGACGGAGCGCAGGGTGCTTCGCAATATTATGACACAGAAACCAAACAAAACATGTATTGTTACAACGCACAGACCAAGTGTGTTAAATATGTGCAGACGGGTATACCGGGTGATGAATACCAGGGTGACAGAGCTTTCGGAAGAGGGAGCTGCAAAAATGGCAATGGATTTTTAAGGTAGAGAGTGGTAAAATGATTGATATACATACGCATATCCTGCCGGGGATGGATGATGGAGCAGTAGATATTTTAGATACGATAGAGATGGCAAGGCTGGCTGCTATGAGCGGAGTAACAGAAATTGTGGCAACACCGCATTTTAATATTCCGGGACTGTATGATAATGCATTTGGAGAGCATTATGTGAATACGTTTAATCAGGCCGCAAGGGCGATTAAGGAAGAGAAGATTCCAATCAGGCTTTTTCCGGGGATGGAGGCATTTTCTACAGAGGATCTGCCACGGCAGATGGCAGATGGAAAGGTAATGACGATCAATCAGAGCCATTATATTCTGATGGAGTTTGCATTTGATGAGGATCCGGACTTTGCAACGAGGCTTCTTGGTAAGGTAAGGGAAGTTGGTGCAAAGCCTGTGATTGCGCATGCGGAGCGTTATTATTTTGTGCAGGATGATCCGCAGATTGTATATCAGTGGAGGAAGAAGGGATATGCCATTCAGGTCAATAAGGGAAGTTTTCTTGGACGGTTTGGTGAGTCGGCAAGGGAGACGTCATACCGCCTGCTTCGTCACCATCTGGTATCGGTTGTGGCAAGTGATGCACACAGCGCGGTGGAGCGGACGCCTTTTTTGATGGATGCGTATGAAGCACTTAGTGAATGTTGTTCAAAGCGGCATCTGGATGTGCTGTTTCGAGACAATCCCGGCAGAATCTGTCAGGATAAGCCGGTACTTGAATTGGAGCCGCTTCCATTTTTACCATACTATTATGATTAAAGGAGTAAACATGATTAGATTGAGAAGAGCCATATGTCTGATATTTGTGTTGGCATGTGCGGTATTCGTTGTATTTTTTATAAAGGTGAAGATGGTGGAAGACCATGTGCCTCCGGTGATTACCTGTAGTGAGGATGAGCTTGTACTCAGTGTCAATGATGATCAGGAAGAGGCACTGATGAAGGGAATTAAGGCTACGGATAACAGGGATGGTGATTTGACGAAGGAAGTTCGTATTTCTTCCATCTCTCATTTTATTTCAGGTAATGAACGCACCGTCACTTATGTCGTTTTTGATAAATCGAACCAGATGGGAACGTTAAAAAGAACGGTGAAATATAGTGATTATACGCCACCACGGATTAAGATGCTTCATGCACCAAGATGTAGCGCGGCAGAAGCGGCGAATACAGACTTTGTATCTTATCTGAGTGCAACAGACTGTCTCGATGGAGACCTGACCAGTCAGGTGAAGCTTTCAATGAATGACAGCCTGTATAATCCGCAGCCGGGAGATTATCCGGTTACGGCACAGGTAAGCAACAGTGCGGGAGATGTCTGTTCGGTATCGTTTGAGATTACGATTACGGATAATGAGGACGAAAGTATAAAGCAATATCCGGCATTATCGGAGTATATTGTTTATACAACTGTTGGAAATATGATAGATCCGATGGGTTATGTGGTCGGACTGGAACAGAATGGGCAGATTACACAGTGTAATGAAGATGCCGGTGTCATGGGGGCGATTAGTGTGAATTCGGAGGTGAATTACGAAGTGCCTGGAGTATATCCGGTAGAATTTTCGTATACCGGAGATGGAACTTTGACGGCTGTGACAAAGATGTTTGTAGTTGTGGAGGGAAATGAAGATGGAAAATAATCGGGAGAATGCATCCGCACAGACGGAGACAAAATTTGAACCGGTTTCATTGGTTTGTGATATTTTTAGAAACTGGTGGGTCATCCTGCTGGGAGCGCTGGCCGGTGCAATGCTTTTTTTATGTGGCAAGCAGCATGAAATATGTTCCGAATTATCGTACACAGGCAACATTTGTTATCACATCCAGAGCGAATGCCAATGCATACAATAATCTTTCTTCTGCCAATTCGATGGCAGAAACATTCCAGAAGATTCTGGAAAGTACGATTATGAAGAAGACAATCTGTGAAAAATTGGATATGGATAAGCTTGATGCGGATATCAGTGCCAATGTTGTAAAGGGAACGAATATGCTGACCCTTTCTGTTACTGCACATTCGCCAAAGGATTCGATTGATATTATCAAAACGGTGATGGACAACTACACCAGCATTTCTTATTATACAGTTGGAACGACAGTGCTTGATGTTTTGGAAGATCCGAAGATTCCGTATGCACCGGTCAATCCACCACAGAACGGTGAGATGGCAAAGAAGGGATTCTTCCTGGGAATGGCTGTCTGCATACTGTTATTTGCTATCTGGTCTTATATGCATAATACGGTGAAGCAGGAAAGAGAAGTAGAGAAAAAGCTCGATGCCAGAAGTCTTGGAGCGATTAGTTATGAATGGAAGTATAAGACGATAAAGGAATGGATCAAGCACCGGAAGAAGGCAGTTCTGGTGGATAATCCTCTGGCAAGCTTTAGGTTCGTGGAAAGTTTTAAGATGCTTGCGGCCAGGGTGGAATACCATATGTCAAAGATCAACGGTAAGGTCCTGGTAGTTACGAGTGTCTGTGAGAATGAAGGAAAGTCATCCGTGGCAGGGAATCTTGCAATCACACTTGCGAAAAAAGGCAAGAGAGTCATTTTGTTTGATGGCGATATCAGATGCCCTGCACAGTATCTGTTATTGGGAATGAGTCCGAAAAAAGAAAATGAGCTTGGAGAGTTCTTAAATGGCAGAACAGGTGCCAATAACATTTTGTTAAATACGGAGCGTAAGCGGCTTGGATTTATAGGTGGAAAGGTGTCCTATTCTGCTTCTACAGAGATGCTTGGAAACAGACAGCTTCCGGTTCTTATAGAAGCCTGCAGTAAGATTGTGGATTACGTCATTATCGATACACCACCATCTGGAATGATCGGAGATGCACAGATTTTTGCACAGCATGCAGATGCCGTCATGGTCGTTGCCAGACAGAACGTTACACTTGCAGAAGATATCAACGAGATGATGGATGATTTCCGTGACAATCATACCAAGGTACTTGGAGTTGTTTTAAATGGTGTCATGACGTTTCAGAGTATCGCGGACAGCCCGGTGGGAGATCATTACAGCAGATATGGGCGATATGGACGTTATGGGAAATATACGAATAATAAAGAGGTATAGCAGACATGGATGAGATGAGAGAAAAATCTGGGAAGGAGCAACAGGGTGAAATCGAGAAGATTGATCTGATTGAATTCCTTCGCAGTTTCCAATATGGAATCAAGAAAATGTGGTGGCTGGTTTTGGTTCTCGCATTGATTTTTGGACTGAATAGTTATATCAAAGCAAGAAAGAATTATACCCCTGTCTATACGGCATCAGCGACGGTGGCAGTAACGACAATTGATGGAAGTCCGGCTTACCAGAACAATGCGTCTGCACAGCAGATGGCGGATGTTTTCCCATACATACTGACAAGTGGTGTGCTAAAAGATGTGGTAGCAAAGGATATGAAGCTGGACTCTGTTCCAGGATCCATTTCTGTTAAGGCGGAAGAGGGAACGAATATGCTTACGATATCTGTTTCCGGTACGAATGCAGAACTTTCCTATAAGACATTAAAGTCAGTCATTAAAAATTATCCGGAAGTGGCACAGTTCGTACTTGGAAATACGACTCTGAAGATCCTGGATGAAACAGGTGTTCCGGATGATACGACAAAGCAGGGAGTCATTTCTTCTTCCTGGAAGAGAGGGGGCACTTAAGGGTGCCATTATTGGTCTTGTGATTCTGTTTCTTTATGTACTTACCAGACGTACCGTGAAGACAGGTAAGGAGATTAAGACCCATTTGAATCTGGTTGATCTTGGAACATTGCCGGAAGTACATGTAAAGAAGAGAAATAAAGAAAGTTTTTATAATTCAGTCAATGTATTAAATAAAAGAATTCCGCAGGGATATCTGGAAGCGTTCAGAAAGGTCGGAATTAAGGTAATGAAACAGATGGAGGAAGAGGAGTTTAAGACGCTTTTTGGTCACCAGCTCTGTGCCGGAAGAAGGAAAGACGGCATTTTCTGTGAATCTGGCAATCATAGAGGCAAAACTAGGGAAAAATGTCATACTTGTAGATTGTGATATGAGAAGACCATCTGTTGCAAAAGCCATGAATCAGGAAGGAGAATTTCCCGGACTTCAGGCGGTGCTTCAAGGTAAGGTGAAGATCAGTGAAGCAATGACAACGATAGAACTTGAGAAGTGCCCGGGATCTTTGCAGATTCTGTATGGCAAAACGACAGAAGGAAGTTCTTCCGACCTGCTTGAGAGTAAGCAGATGGAGAGACTCATTTCCATTTTAAAGAAGAAAGCAGACCTTGTAATATTTGATACGGCTCCTTCTGAGATGCTTGCAGATGCGCCGGTACTTGCAAGATATCTGGATGCTGCAGTCTATGTGATCCGCTATGATTATGCAAAGATGCGCCAGATTCGTATGGGTGTGGAGAACATTTCGATGAGTGGAATCCATATGCTGGGTTATGTATTAAACCGCGACCGCTCTACGGGTGGTGGATATGGATATGGTTATGGATACTATGGACGCTATCGTTATGGAAGATATGGAAGATATGGTCGTTATGGCGGATATAGACATTACAGCCGCTATGAAAAACAGTTTGATGAACCGGAAGAAGAGACAGGTGCGGTAAATCAAAAAGAGGTATTTACAGAGACGAAAGAGAACTGATTGCCAAATCATGTGAATAGTGGTACGATATAAAACTAGAGTGAGAAACTATAGAATTTGAGGAAAAGAAACAACCTGAGTATGAGGGGGTTACTTATGAAAAATGTTACAAAACTGTCCGCAAGGCAGAAAAATTATTTAAAAACTAAGAGCATGGTAGATATGATCCTGGGCTCAGTGGGAATGGTTGTGCTGTCGCCGGTATTTCTGGCGATAGCGGCAGCTATTAAGTTGGAAGATGGCTTACGGGCACCGGTATTCTTTTCACAAAAGAGAGTCGGTGTTCATAAGTCATATTTCAAGTTATATAAGTTTCGTTCCATGCGGCTTGACACTCCGCATGACATACCGACGCATCTTTTGGATAACCCGGAGCAGTATATCACAAAGGTGGGTCGTTTCCTGCGTAAATCTTCTTTAGATGAACTGCCTCAGCTCTACAACATTGCAAGAGGCGATATGGCAGTCGTCGGACCAAGACCGGCACTGTGGAATCAGACGGACTTAATTGCAGAGAGAGACAAATATGGTGCAAATGATGTGAAGCCGGGCCTTACCGGCTGGGCGCAGATCAATGGACGTGACGAACTCGAGATAGACGTAAAAGCAAAGCTTGACGGAGAGTACGTAAGCAAAGCAGGACTTGCGATGGACATCCGGTGCGTCTTTGGCACCATTTTTTCCGTACTCCGTGGAAGCGGCGTTGTAGAAGGTGGAACAGGAACAATGGAGCGAGAAAAGAAAAATAAAAAAGTAGTGATTATCACGAATCATTCTTATATGCTGTGGCAGTTCCGAAGAGAACTCATACAGATGCTGATGGAAGATGCAGAGGTCTATATCAGCACTCCATTTGTCGGCCACGAGAAAGACTTTGCCGATATGGGATGCCATATGATCGAGACTCCGGTTGACCGACGCGGCATCAATCCGATGACAGATCTGCGTTTATATAAGCAGTACCGTGCCATGTTAAAGAAAGAAAAGCCGGACATGGTCATCACTTATTCGATTAAGCCAAATGTTTATGCCGGTTATGCGTGCAGACGCCTGCACATTCCATATTGCGTAAATGTACAGGGACTTGGCACCGCATTTGAAAAGCCGGGACTTTCCCAGGTCGTAACCATGATGTACCGCACTGCTTTAAAGGGCGCAAAGACCGTATTCTTTGAAAATGAGCGAAATGCAGCACTCTTCCGGGAAAAGAAGATCACTCCGGAAAAGCAGCAGACGATCCTTTCCGGAGCCGGCATCACTCTCGACTTCTATCAGTACGAAGCCTATCCGGAAAATGAAGCATTTCACTTCCTGTATCTGGGCCGAATCATGAAGGAAAAGGGCATAGACGAGCTCTTCTACGCCATTCGCAAGTTACACGAGGAATATGGCGGGAAAGTCGTTCTTGACATTGTCGGATTCTTCGAAGACGAATATAAGGGTGAAGTAGAGAAGTTAGTAGAAGACGGCATCGCAGTCTTTCATGGATTCAAAGAAGACCCGAGACCGTATTATAAAGCAGCAGACTGCATCGTCCTTCCAAGTTATCATGAAGGCATGTCAAATGTCCTGCTAGAAGCAGCATCCACCGGCAGACCGGTTGTTACAAGCAAAATTCCAGGCTGTATGGAAAGCGTGGAAGACGGCACAACCGGATACCTCTGTCAGGTGAAAAATGCACATTCTCTGTACCAGAAGATGAATGAAATCTATCATAAGAGCCGCGCCGACCGAGAAGAAATGGGCAAATGCGCAAGAGATAAGATGGCAAGAGAGTTTGCGAAGGATGAAGTGTTGAAGATGACGGTGGCGAAAGTGAAGGAGTAGAGATGCAGCCAATCAGAGTATTACATATCGTAACCTATATGGGACGAGGTGGTTTGGAAACGATGCTTATGAACTACTATCGTCATATTGACCGCACAAAGGTACAGTTTGATTTCCTCGTTCACAGAGATTTCGAGGCGGATTATGATGCAGAAATCTTATCGCTTGGTGGAAAAATTCATCATGTATCCAGACTGGTACCGTGGAGTAAATCGTATCAGAACGAGCTGCGTGCTTTTTTTAAGGAACACCCGGAATATCGAATCGTGCATGTACACCAGGACTGTTTGAGTTCAGTTGCCTTAAAAGTGGCGAAGGAGTGTGGAGTGCCGGTACGGATTGCTCACAGCCACAACAGCAATCAGGACAAGAATCTAAAGTATCTGATTAAGCTGCATTACATGAAGAAGATTCCTGCATTTGCAACTGCACTTTTTGCATGTGGAAAAGATGCGGGGGATTGGATGTTTGGAGGAAAACAGTATCATGTTATGGCAAATGCGGTGGAAGTAAAGAGATACCAGTACAAACCTTCTGTTGCAGAAAAATAGAAATGAATGGAATATTTCTGATGAACTTTTGGTTGGACATGTGGGAAGATTCAATCCACAAAAGAATCACACGTTTCTAATAGATATTTTCTATGAGATACAGAAAATAAATCCATCTGCCAGATTGCTTTTAGTCGGAGACGGAGATGGGAAAAAGGAAATACAAGAAAAAGCCAGAGAGCTTGGTATTGCAGATCATATCATCTTTGCGGGTGTCAGAACAGATGTAGAGGAACTGATGCAGGCAATGGATGTATTTGTATTTCCATCTTTGTATGAAGGATTGCCGGTTACTATGGTCGAAGCACAGGCAGCAGGCCTGCCATGTATCATATCAGACCAGGTTCCGGAAGAATGCATTATTACAACTAATCTTGTAACGACACAAAAATTGACCGATAGTCCTAAGATATGGGCAGAACATATCTTAAGGAGGGCAAAGAACACGCGAACGGATCATTACGATGAGATTAAGTCTCATGGTTATGATATTGAAGAGGCAGCAAAATGGCTGCAAAACTATTATATTGCACACAGTGGAGAATAAGAATGGCAACACTTACAGTTTTTACTCCGGCATACAACCGGGCGCATACGCTGCCAAGAACCTATGAAAGCTTACAGAAGCAGTCATGCAAAGATTTCGTCTGGCTGATTGTAGATGATGGATCGAAAGATCAGACAGCAAAATTGGTAAAAGAGTGGCAGCAACAGGAAAAAACGTTTGAAATCAGATATATCTATAAAGAAAATGGCGGGATGCATACGGCGCATAATGTAGCTTATGAAAATATCGATACTGAGCTGAATGTCTGCATCGATTCAGATGACTGTATGGCTGACGGGGCTGTGAAGAAAATCATAGATACCTGGGAAAAGGTAAGAGACAAAAACTATGCCGGATTAATCGGACTAGATGCAGACTTTAAGGGAAATATCATAGGAAAAGGATTTCCAGAGCACCTGAAAGAGACGACACTTGGTGACTATTATGCAGCAGGGGGACAAGGGGATAAGAAACTTGTTTACCGCACAGATGTAATAAACAGTGTGCCACCGTATCCGGTATTTGAGGGAGAAAAATACGTAGGACTGGTATATAAATACACGTTAGTCGATCAAAAATACAAATTATTTGTAATGAATGAAGTATTGTGTGATGTGGAGTATCAGGCTGATGGGTCAAGCGGAACGATGTGGAAACAATACTTAAAGAATCCAAATGGATTTGCATTTCTTAGGAAGGTATCGATGCAATATCCAAAATCAACGAAAAGATTAATCATAGACTGTATTCATTATTGTTCAAGCAGTCAGATTGCAGGAAACAGAAAATACATAAAAGAATCGCCCAAAAAGCTATTAACTGTTTTGTGTACACCTTTTGGGTGGTTATGGACGGCGTATGTGAGATATAAGGCAAAGAGGATATAGAGGACAAAAGATGTCAAATTATATTTTGATACTGGTGTGGATTGTAATATTAGGAATTGCAGCCATGTTCATAAATGTGAAAAGACCAGAAGTGGTCTGTGGAGAAAAAGTAGAGCGCTATTATGTGGTGTGGGCATTTTTGATATTTGTTCCACTGATTATCTGGTGTGGATATAGAGGAAATGTAGGAGATACATCCATGTATATCTCTAGTTTTTATGATATGCCAAGTGATTTTGGTGGAATAGAAACTTATATGCAGGGAGTAAAAAAGATAAGGCATTTTTCTGTTTTTCAGCGGTAATAAAATGCCTGATTGGCAATAAGCCGGAAATTTATTTATTATTTTGGCATTGATTCAGGCAACATTATTGATTCTTGTATACCGTAAGTATTCGCCAGAATTTTCTCTTTTACTTTCTTTTTATTTATTGCATCGACGGATTATATATCCTGGATGTTCAACGGAATTAGACAATTTATGGCAGTGACCATTACCTTTGCATGTTTTGGACTGATTCTGAAAAAGAAATATATAGTTGCTATTTTGCTAATCTTATTAGCTTCCCGGTTCCATGGTAGTGCACTGATTGTGATACCGTTTCTTTTTGTGGCGCAGGGAAAGGCATGGAATAAGAAAACTATTCTTGTTATAATGGCAACAATCGTAGCTGTTACGTTTATAGGAAGTTTTACGAACCTGTTGGATTCTGTGCTTGCAGATACACAGTATACAAATGTTGTTTCTGACTGGCAGAGCTGGCAGGATGATGGAACGAATATATTCAGGGTATTGGTTTATGCAGTACCGGCGATTCTTTCATTTATAGGTAAAAGATATCTGGATGAAGCAAACAATCCGTGTATTAATTTTTGCACGAACATGTCTATTATATCGACAGCAATCTATGTTGTGTCAATGTTTACATCTGGTATCTTTATAGGAAGACTTCCTATTTATTTTTCCCTATATAGTTACATTCTGTTGCCATGGGAGTTAAAAAATATGTTTAATGAAAAATCAAAACAATTTATTACGGGAGCGGCTGTTCTAGGTTATCTTGGATTTTATTTTTATAGTATTATTAATATGGGAATGATATAAATGCATGAAAGGAATCAATATGAATAAGCAGGAGCGAAAACAGTGTCAGTACGCTGATTATTATAGAATGACAGGTGAAGGAGAACATACAGGTTTAAGATGTTTAAAAACCCTTTTTCTTTTTCATCATTTGGCATTTATGTATTGGTATCGAAAATGTCAGCAAAAATCAACCTTTTTTCGAAGATATATACTATATAGAATGTCTAGAAAATTTGGACTGGAGATTTCGACCAAAGCCACTATAGGAAAAGGGCTTTATTTGGGTCATCCATATAATATTACAGTAGCAGAAGGCGTACAAATGGGACAGAATGTAAATCTGCATAAAGGGTGTACAATTGGCCGTACTAATAGAGGAAATGCAGGTGTACCGAAAATTGGAGACTGTGTATTTGTCGGAATCAATGCAACAGTAGTTGGAAATATTGAAATCGGGGATGATGTATTGATTGCACCCAATAGTTATGTCAATGTGAATGTCCCATCACATTCTATTGTGATAGGTAATCCGGCCACAATACATCACCGTGACAATGCAACAGAAGGATATGTGAACTTTCGCGTATAACATGGAGGTTAGTATGATACCAAAGAAAATTCATTACTGCTGGTTTGGAAGAAAAGAACTTCCAGAGAAAGCAAAGAAATGCATCGCAAGCTGGAAAAAATATTGTCCGGACTTTGAAATTATCGAATGGAATGAAGATAATATCGATGTGTATCAGAATCCGTATACGACATATACATATGACAATAAGCGGTTTGCTTTTTTGAGTGATTATTTAAGACTCTTAATTGTTTATAAAGAGGGCGGGATTTACTTCGATGTGGATGTGGAAGTGGTTCGTCCCATTGATGAATTGCTAGAAAATCAGGCGTTTTTTGGATTTGAAACAAAGGATTATATCAATACAGGCCTTGGATTTGGAGCAGAAGCAGGAAATGCAATTGTAGAAGCGATGATTAAAGAATATGATTCGCTCTTAGATGGGACGAAGAGAACGATAGGTTGTCCTATTTTAAATACACAGGCATTAACAAAACTGGGGATGGTTCCAAATGGAGAAAAACAAAAGGTGGAAAATGCAGTGATTTATCCGATTGAATGTTTTAACCCATATGATTATCCAACAGGACGATTATATAAGACAAAACAAACTTATTCCATTCACTGGTATGCAAAGAGCTGGATGGATAAGAAAACTGTTATGCGAAGCAAGTTAACAAAGCCGCTACATCGAGTGTTAAAGTTCTTCGGGAGGTCTGCTAAATGAAGCGAATATTAATTGTATCGCATGCGATGGAGTTGGGGGGAGCAGAACGTAGCTTGCTTGGACTTTTAAATGTATTAGATCCAAAACGATATAAAATTGATTTGTTTTTATTGCGTCATGAAGGCGAATTATTAGAATATATACCAGAATATGTACATGTCCTGCCAAAAGTAGCAGCGTACACAGTGCTTGCCAGACCGATGAAAGATACATTGCGAGAGGGACATTTTTGGCTGACAGGAGTAAGGTTGTATGCCAAGATAAAAGCAGCTAGATATAATAAAAAACATCAGTATAAGGATAGTGCTGTTGCGTTAGAGTATAGTCATAAATATATAAAAAGATATATGCCTAAAATAAATCCAACTGTAGAATATGATTTGGCAATCAGCTTCCTAACGCCACATTATTTTGTGGCAGAAAAGGTGAGGGCAAAGAAGAAAATTGCATGGATACATACAGACTATAAAAAAGTGCAGATTAATATTCCTTCAGAAACAGTAATGTGGGGGAAATATGATTATATTGCATCAATATCAGAGGAAGTTTCCAAAAGTTTTTTGGAGGTCTGTCCAAGTTTAAGAAGTAAATTAATTTTGATTGAAAATATCTTGCCAGAACGTTTGATAAAAAGGCAGGCAATGGAACTGGATGTAACAAAAGAAATGCCGGTCATAAAAGATGGCTTTCGTTTTCTCTCGATAGGGCGTTACTGCACTGCTAAGAATTTTGATAATGTACCAGCTATTTGTTCTTGTCTGTTAAAAAAGGGATTCAAAGTAAAATGGTACATTATCGGATTTGGCGGAGATGAAAGAATTGATTCGACAGAAGATAGCCGAAGAAAGGATGGAAGAGTATGTCATTCTTCTGGGGAAAAAAGAGAATCCA
>ENA-OQIP01000117-OQIP01000117.1-human-gut-metagenome-genome-assembly--contig:-NODE-117-length-16587-cov-2.717315_pt1 | contig 16587 bp, 12 predicted proteins | sample MGYA00242585_ERZ504750 | MGnify/ENA primary metagenome ERZ504750 (study PRJEB26092, sample SAMD00036441) | human gut metagenome | host: Homo sapiens | study: EMG produced TPA metagenomics assembly of...
CGCGAACGATACGGTCGCAGCGGAATGTCCTGATGTCGTCGGTGGCATTGTCGAGGCCGCAGAAGTACGCAACGCCCTCGCGCTCGAACATGCCGTAGACGCAGACGGTACGCTCTTTCTGCTCACCGCGTCCGTTCTGATATAAAAATACGCAGCGCGCATCGCTCGGCAAAGGCGCTCCATACCGCATCGACGGTGGGAGAGCGGCGGATCGGTGCTTCGTCCGCCGTCGTCCTGCCGGTGAGGTAGGCAATCTTGGAACGAATATCGGCAAGCGGCGCGGCAAAAGTGGATGAGCCGCCCGCTATTGTCTGGTCGATAGCGTTGAGCAGGATATCGGCGTCGTCTGCGGTGATGAGGCCGCCTGCCGCAAACGTGTGCTCGCGGTCGATTGTCCATGAGCTTTCCTCGGTCTCCTGCGCGCCGGCGGGGCGAACCTCCTTGATTAAGATGCCGCGTTCGAGCAGTTTGTCACGATCGCGCCGAAACTTGCGCTTATCCGAGTCGATATTGCCCGAGCCATATCCCAGGTCAGAATCCAAGACGATCTGCTCGGTCGTCAGCGGTTCGGGGGAGCTGTTGAGCACAAAGAAAAGATTGAGGATGCGCTGAGCCGTTTTATCGAAACTGGGCTCCGAATTCCCCTTTTTAATTGTCGCGGTCGCGTCGCTTGCCGTCATAGAGTCCTCGCATGAGAAGGTGGTTTGCTGCCATGATTTTAGTCCGATATGGAGATTAGGCTATATCCTTGTCCGCTCGGGGCGTTAAGATGGCCCGAATTCGGTCGTTTGCGCTCGCTCGGGGTATACTTTCGACTATATACGGTTCTAATGTGCATGCATTGGGCCTATTTGTCGGATTATGGATGTGGAGCGCACATGGCGAACACCCAGAACTATATTAACCACCTGCTGCAGAACACCGGCATCACGCCGGCATGCAGCGAAGAAGAGCGCTTGGCTGCCGAGGATATCGCTCAGATCTTCCGCAACCACGGCTTTGATCCCGAGGTTCAGGAGTTCAATGCCCCGGCGCCCAGCAGGTTGGCATTTGCCGTTACCGGTATTCTTGCGTTTGCCGGCGCCCTGCTGATGGGCATCGGCGGCGGCATCGGCTTGGTCGGCACCTTGCTGGCCATTGTCGGTGCCGTTCTTTACGTGCTCGAGCGCACGGGCCACCCCGTGGTTTCGCGCCTGGGCAAGACGGGCGTGAGCCAAAATGTCATCGCCTACCACAAGGCCTCGGGCCCGCTCGCGTCTCCGCGCAACCGCCCGGTGGTCGTTGTCGCACACTACGACTCTCCCCGTGCTGAGCTGCTCGCCCGCGAGCCCTATGCTTCGTATCGTGCGCTCATCGCCAAGCTGTTGCCCGTTGCCACGGTTGCCCCTGCTGCCGTTGCCATCTTGCGTATCCTGCCGCTCCCCGGCGCGCTCAAGGTTCTGCTGTGGATTGTCGCGATCCTCGCTTCCCTCGTTGCGCTCGCCAACGCGGCAAACATCATTTCTAACCGTTTTGTGCTTCCCTATACGTCCGGCGCAGTGTGCAACAAGTCTTCTGTCGCCGCTATGCTCGGCGTTATGGACAACGTTGCTCCCTTCCAGGGCGAAAACGAGTTTCCCGACGATGTTCCGTTCGATACCTATTTTGGGGAGCAGAAGCGTCGTGCCGAGGAGATGGCGCGCGCAGCAGCGGAGTATGCCGCGGCCCAACAGCAAAACGACTACGGCAACACCATCGAGTATGAAGAGCCTACCTACGCCGAGGACGAGTTCGGTCAGCCGATTGCTCCCGACGCTCAGACCGAGCCCGAACAGGGCGAGGCTTTCGACGAGCAGATCGAGGGCTTTGAAGGTGCGTCTGCCGACGAGACGCTGATTGGCGCCATCGTGCCCGAGGATCAGAATCAGGCTGTCCAGGCCGAAGAGTTCAATGACGAGGTTCCCACTGCCGAGCCGGCGGAGGAGCCTGTCGCGGCCGAGCCCGAGCCCAGGCTCTATCGCAATGCCGCCGGCAACATCCGCTTTGGTTCGGATGCCATCCGTGCGCTCGGAATGCTTCCCGAGTCCTGCACGCTCGATTACGAGGAAGGCGAGGAGCCGACGTTTGAGCCCGAGCCTGCCCCCGTCGTGACTGCATCTGCGCCCGTTGTCGCCGTGGATGATGAGTCTGCCGCGGTTGCCGCTGCCGTTGCCGAGCCCGAGGCGGTGTCCGCGATCGATCCCGCGGCAGGACTGGACATTTTGGCTCCCGCCGCGCCGGCGCAAGACGTTACGGACGAGCCTGACGACGATTACGCTGAACAGCCGAGGCGCGTGTCTTACGAGAGCGATACTGATTTCTCGGCCGAGATTCCCGCGGCAACGCCCCATGCCGATATTGCATCCGCGTTCTCTTCGATTGGCGCCAGCGCTTCCAACTTCTTTAAGGGTGCGCTTGCAAAGGGCAGGAAATTTGTCGACGATTTCGAGGGGAAGCGCGCTGCCGCACGCGAGGCTGCCGAGCAGGAGGCTATCGCTCAGCAGCAGGCAGCCGAGGCGGCACGTGAGCGCGCGGCGCAAGAGTTCGAGCAGAACGAGGCTGTGCAGTCCGTGCCTGTCGACGCCGCCGAAGCTACAACGTCCTTTGAGGCTCAGCAGCACGTCGATAGCACCATGTCGTTTGATGCCGCGCAGTTCGATTCCACGATAACGTTTGAAAAGCAAGGCACCGCGATTGCCGAGCCCTTCCTGTTCCGATGAGCAGGGCGACGCGGCAGACGATGACGAGCCTATTGATGCTGCCGAAATCCAAGATGTCGCCGGGCACGAGCCCGTCGAGGTCAACTGTGACGAAGAGCAATACGCGGCAGCCGATCAAGGTGATTCGACCGAGGTCGAGCAGGAGGAAGTGCCTGCGGTTTCCGAGGCTCCCGAGACAGATGGGTCGAGGCCTTACTCCACGCAGATTTTCACCATGCCGATCCCGAGTGGTTCCGGTGCCACGGTTGCCGATGTCGCCCCCACTCAGGACGAAACGGTCGATTCCCTTATGGCCCAGATTTCCTCCCAAGCATCGCCGCGTCCGCAGATGAATGTTCCCGATCCGGCGTCGGCACCGTCGCCTGCACCCTCCTCGTCTCCGCTGGCTTCGGTCCCCGATCCGTCGCTGCCGTCGATGAAGCAGACAAACGTTGCGTCTCGCACGTCGCTGTTCGACCTTCCCGATCCCTCCGCACAGGTCAACGACCCCTTTGCTACCGCTCAGGGTCCCGAACCCACATCGGCACCCGTTGCGCCTCCTATGCCCGTTGCGTCGGGCGCACAGCCGATCGAGACCATTTCGGCTCCCGCCCCTGCGGCACCTAAGTCTCGCAAGCGCGGCCTGGGCGGCCTGTTCGGTCGTAAAAAGAAAAACGAACAGGACAGCATGAGTGACTGGCTGGGCGTCGAAGACGATTACGATGCCAAGAAGTCCGGTCGCGGCATCGGTTCGTGGGATAATTTCGAGGACGATAACGATGGCTGGAAGGGCGGCGCTACGTCTTCCGACGGCGCTTCTTCCGAAGATATGCTCTCGGCTGTCGCTTCTATGGGCGACGATGAGCTGCTCGGTCACGATATCTGGTTTGTGGCAACGGGCGCCTCGGATTGTGATGGCGCCGGTATGAAGGCCTTCTTGGCTTCGCATCGCGATAAGCTCCGCGGCGTCTTCTTCATCAATCTTGAATCCGTCGGCGCCGGTAGGCTTTCGGTGGTGACGGTTGAGGGCGAACAGCAGCTGCTCAAGGGCGATCGCCGCATCATGAACCTGGTCAGCAAGGTGTGCAAGTCGTTCCATGTCGATTGTGGCGCGCTCGAGATGCCCTATGCCAAGACCGATGCCTACGCCGCCCTCGAGGCGAGCCGCCGAGCCCTCACCATCGCCGGCGTGGACGGCACGCGTCTGGCTTGCGCTCGTACCGAGGACGACCTGCCCCACAATGTCAACCCGACGAACATTGCCACGGTATCCGAGGTCGTGACCGAGGTTATCCGCCGTTCGTAGACGGAGCTCTAAGGAGTCAACGTGTTTTCGTATATTAAGCGCCATTGGCCTGTCTACGTGATTTTGACCTTGATTGCCATTGCGTTAGGGTTTGGAGCTGCCTACATCGTGGGCGCGAAGGGCTCGACCCCCGCCTCCGCAATCAGCGAAGAGGTGGAGCAAGAACAGAGCACGGGTGCCGATGGGATTCCTGAGTCCGAGCAAGCAATCGTTGATGGTGGATCTTCGTCTGCAGAGTAGATGCGGCGATTTAAATGATTGAAAGCGGGCGAGCCGGGGGACTGGCTCGCCCGCTTTTTCATCGCGCTAGCGCTTCTTTGGGATTGACCTAAGGCGAGCGAACCATAGGGCTGCGGCACCCGAGGTCAGGAGCGCGGTGATGCAAGCGGCGATGGAAGCTGATCCTGTTGCCGGTAGGTCCTGCGGTAGGGTACAGCGTTGAATGACACTGTCCTCGTCATGTGACTCAAGTTTATCGCCGCCGCCGTTGCGGCAAAGATCGACGCGTGCGCTGTTGGTGAGTGCAGTTTGGGGTGTGTAAGCCGACGTTGCCTGCATGTGCACGACTGCGCCCCGAGCGTCTGTGCCAAGGATTGCTTTGGCATCGTCAAGGTCGTCGTGCTCATCTTTGAGATCATCGCGGGTCCAAGAATCCGTATCGCTTCGAGTCGTAAAGTCGGCGGCTACCGCACCGTATTCAATGCGAATGCCCGTTACGACGGTATTGGATGCAAGGTCGAGTTCTTTCGCCTCGAGTGTGGCGGATTTCGTGGTCGAGACATCCGCCTTCCAGAGGTGCCAGCCGTCGTAATCGACGAGGCGGCAATCTTCACCCAGACTCTCTTTTACTTCGTCGGACTCAAGCCAAGGATTTTCGTGTCCATCGTCAAGTGTCGCGTTTGCCGGCTCATCGGTGTCTGTCGAGTCCAACGGCGTCGTGCGATACCACACGTTGCACAGACCGTTGAGGTCGCCGATGGCGACGGGGGTTTCGATTGAGACGAATCTCGCCGTATCGTCCTCGGCACACTCAAGATCATCGGTAATTGTGAACTCATCAACCCAGGTAGCTGAATCGTTTCGAGCGTCGATGGTATAGGAGAAAAGACCGTCCGTATTGGTTTGCGTTGCGGCGCGATTTTTACCATCGCCGTTGGCCAGCAGACCCTTCCCGATAGGTTGGACAAGCTCCTGACGCTTGTCGACCTGTCCTTTGATCTCGATGGGCGCATCCTTCATCGCGACGGATTGGACTTCTCCCGTATCCTTTATTTCAAACGTTATCTCCTCGGCAAGGTCATAGGTCCGCGGAGACATCATTTCGCGCAACGAGTAGGTGCCGGGTGCAAGATGTTCGACGCGGTGCGGCTTGTCGGATGAGGTCCAGGAGTCTATTTCGGTTTTATCGGGACCATATAAGGTGAGTTGTGCGCCTTTCACTTCCTGCTCTCCGCTTGCATCGACCTTGGAGATATCAACCTTGGTGTAATCGTCGGATACGTTAAGCCGTGCTTCTACAACGGGTGTTTTCTGGTCGGCATAAGCGAGGTCTACGATATGGGGCGTCCGGTCGAGTAAGAAGCCTGCCGGCGCTTGAGTCTCGACAACCTCGTAGCGTGCGGTGCCAGATCCCAGCGGGAGGTCGTCCGCGCGTGCTTCTCCAGTTTCATCCGTCGTGACGGTGGCGACAGCCTCGCCGTCGAGCGCGGCAATGCTACCGTCGGGGCGCACGATATCACCTGAGGCACGGATCTCAAAGATGGCGCCCGCGAGGCTGTTGCCGTCTACGGCATCGGTTTTAACGATCCTGATGTTTCCGGTCGCGGCGTGGTCATAATACGAGACGATTGCAACGGGCGTTAGGTTTATATCGGCGGGTATGTTTACCTCGATCTCTCCGCCGACAAGATAGGGCTCTTTGGCCGAGGTTTCGCGTACATAATAGGTGCCCGGCACGAGCGATTCGGGCAGTGTGACGGTGCCGGTCGCGTCAGTCGTAAAGGTGTCCATTACGTTATGTGCTGGATACCAGCATGTTTGTGAGACAGGTTTGTGATTGCTGTCGAGGAGTTGGAAGGTGAATCCGGCTAGGGGAACAGAGGCGCCTGTTTGGGCATCGCGTTTTACAATCTGGAGATGCGTCGACAGAGCGTGGTTGTCCACGATATATTGAAGCTCGGCGCCGTCGGAAATCTGATTGGCCTCGACGGTCCATTCCCCCGCACGTTTAAAACCCTCGGGGACGGTTTCCGGAACCTCACGAACCGTGTAGCCGGCGCGGTCGTATGGGACGGCTCCGTGGACACCGGCTGGTCGCTTGCCTGTGCCGAACCATGCTTCGGGCTGGTCTTTGGTGGAGGCAAAGCCATAGATGTTTGTAGTCAGTGTGCCAACAACCTGCTGAGAGCTGTTACTGACAACCTCAAAGACAACATCTCCCGCCGGCTGCTCCAGGCCGGATTGATCGCTATTGCCGTAGTCCTTGAATTTGGAAATCTCAAGGTCAAACGCAATGGGGATATTGGAAACGCGAGATTCGATCTCGACCACGCCTGAATCGCCGAGTTGGTCGGCTCCAACGGTGTAAGACCAACTGTCACCGGAGGGCAAATAGCCCTCGGGCGCCTTCGATTCATAGATGGTAAAGGTTCCCAGGGGGACATCGGTGAGGGTAGCTCGACCGCTTTCATCGGTCCTGAGAGTTTGTGTCCATCCAGGGGTTGATTGCGATACGCACACGAATTCTGCTCCTGCGAGCGAAGCTCCAACTTGGGGGCCTGCATTCGTTGCGGCGTCGAGCTTTACAATGCGCAAGGTAATGGTGCCGGGTTGTTCATCAATGGTGACGTATCCGCCGTTATTCGTCGTGGTAAAGGCAATGCGATCGTGCAGGGGGATATAACCAGCTGGCGCTGTTGTCTCAACTAGGTAGTATGCGTGTTGGGTAGGAGTGTTGCCTGCGCTCGACCGTTGCTGTCCATCTGGACGGTGCCGACACGCGCGCCGCTGGCGCTCTCAAAAACATCGAATGTTGCCCCGTCAAAACTGATAAGTATTGTTTCCGCTGGTAATGGCAGCGTTTGCAGACTGCTTTTGGAAGGAAACAGAGACCGCCGGCAGTACATAGAGCATGTCTTGACGTTTGCTGCCGCCCGATACGGTTCCTATATAGCGCCGCGCGCGGTGCGGAGCGGCTTTGATGCTTCCTGATTTTGCGCTGTCGTGGAGCCACCGCGCAGCCGCCACGACTTCATTGTCGGCGGTAAAGTGCCCGCTCTTGGTTTTGCCCTGAGCGGTCGTGTAGGAGTAGGTGCCGTCGACATGGGTAGTGCCGTTGAGCATCCATACGGCAAGCTGGGTGGCGGCGCGGGCGCGATCGGGTGAAAGATGGTAACCGCCAAACGACGTGGCGGTAGGATATCCGTGACAAACGATTGCCGCGAACTCGTCGTCGAGCCACACCCAGCCTTGATCAAAGTTGAGCCATGGACCGCCCGGCTTGGTGGGCCCGGGGCGTTCCTGGTTCATGCAGTAGGCGATCGAGGCGTCTTGAGCTTCATACTTGCCGATGAAGAAGGGCCCACAATCATCGCTAATAGTGCGGAAGCCGAGCTGGTCGTAGCCATCGACGGCAAATGCGGCTCCCGGTGCCAGACAGCCGAAAAGCAGGAAGAGGAGCAGGAGCAGCGGACCTGTTGCGATTGCGCTGTGGACAGAGTGCGTGGGTGCGTTGGACATGGCTGCTCCTTATCCCTCGTGCGCCGCATGGGGAGGTTGCGACGCGTAGGATGAGGCTACTCCCGAGGTTCATGCGGGTAAGTACCGGAGCCTGACCAAAAGCTTGCCCAATTCCTGACAAATTGAGCTCAAATACAACAATCAGGCAAAAGCGCAGGTAGAAGATAAGGAGAACAGGAGGCCAAAGGTCCTCGTCTCCACAATTGATGCGATTTTCAAACGAATCTCCACAGCTAAAACAAGCATCGCCACCCTTGTATCGAACAAGACAACCGCGTTATACTAGCCAACACACAAGCGGGCATCGCCAAGTGGTAAGGCATCAGCTTCCCAAGCTGACACTCGCGGGTTCGAGTCCCGTTGCCCGCTCCAGAAAAAGTAAAAGCACGACACCGTTCCGGTGCCGTGCTTTTTTCAATAAAGCGCCGGGACTCGAACCCGCCAGGGTGCGAGCGTAAAACAAACGCGAAGCGTTTGTAGCGAGCAGGCGAAGGCGCCGGCAGGCGCCTGAAGCCGGTACGGATTTGCGAAGCAAATACGCGGACGTCCCGTTGCCCGCTCCATCGAGCGCGGGAGACTTTGGGGCGGCCAATTCAACAAAGTCTTCCCCATCGTCTCCGTGAATCCGAGGAGATCGACCGCAGCCGGTGCGGATTTGCGAAGCAAATACGCGGACGTCCCGTTGCCCGCTCCAATTCCAAAATGTTAGGTTCATGCCTGCTGCCCATACTTGCACCTGCGCACGGTACAATGGTTGGGTTACGACCAACGTGCCAATAACCAAAAAGGAGCCGCTATGATCGATCGCTATACCCGCCCGGAGATGGGACACATCTTCTCCCTCGAGAACAAGTACGCCATTTGGCAGGAGATTGAGGTCCTGGCCTGCGAGGCTCAGGCGGAGCTCGGCAAGATCGGTATTTCCAAAGAAGAGGCCCAGTGGATCCGCGATCACGCCAACTTTGAGAAGGCAAAGGTCGATGAGATCGAGGAGGTCACGCGCCACGATGTCATCGCCTTCCTGACCAACATGAAGGAATATATCGACGCCGATGTTCCCGAGGGCGAGCCCAAGCCTAGCCGCTGGGTTCACTACGGTATGACCAGCTCCGACCTGGGTGATACGGCTCTGTGCTATCAGCTTACTCAGGCGTGTGACCTGATTATCGAGGACGTCAAGAAGCTCGGCGTGATCTGCAAGCGCCGCGCCTTCGAGGAGCGCAATACGCTCTGCGCCGGCCGCACCCACGGCATTCATGCCGAGCCGATGACCTTCGGTATGAAGTTCGGCTCTTGGGCGTGGGAGCTCAAGCGCGATCTCGATCGTCTTGAGGACGCTCGCAAGAACGTTGCCTTCGGTGCCATCTCCGGTGCCGTCGGCACCTACAGCTCCATCGAGCCGTTCGTCGAGGAGTACGTCTGCGAGCACCTGGGCCTGGTCCACGATCCGCTGTCCACGCAGGTCATCAGCCGCGATCACCATGCCTACCTTGCCGGCGTGCTTGCCACTACGGCGGCCACCTGCGAGCGCATCGCGACCGAGGTCCGTAACCTGCAGAAGACCGATACGCTCGAGGCCGAGGAGCCCTTCCGCAAGGGCCAAAAGGGCAGCTCCGCCATGCCGCACAAGCGCAACCCCATCACCATGGAGAAGGTCTGCGGTCTGTCGCGCGTCGTGAAGTCCAACGCCCAGGTCGCCTTTGACAACGTCGCCCTGTGGCACGAGCGCGACATTTCGCACTCCTCTGCCGAGCGCGTCGCCCAGGCAGATAGCTTCATCGCTCTTGACCATATGTTCCAGTGCCTCATTCGTGTTATCGACGGCCTGCAGCTGTATCCGGCTCGCATGATGGCCAACCTCAACAAGACTCGCGGCCTCATCTTCTCCTCCAAGGTCCTGCTTGCCCTCGTCGATACGGGCATCACCCGCGAGGACGCTTACGCTATCGTGCAGGAAAATGCCATGGCCACCTGGCACGAGGTGCAGGATTGTGTCTCTGGCCCCACCTTTAAGGAGCGTCTCGAGGCCGATCCGCGCTGCACCGTCAGCCAGGAGAAGCTCGACGAGATTTTTGATCCGTGGGACTTCCTCACCCGCATCGATACGGTCTTCGATCGCCTGGAGCAGCTGAGCTTCGAGTAGGGTTAACCTAATTCGACCGCTTGCGGATGCATTTCAACCTTTGGCGCCTTGCCCGTCTTGGGCGAGGCGCTTTTTTACTGTCGCATATGCGCCCGGGTAATAAAATGAACTCCGACTGCTGTTTCGATGAAAGGGGGCACGTGCCCAGACGCATCAAGCGGGCCACCATCGTCTCGTTTACGCTCATACTCCTTGTTGCCGTCTGTGCGGGCTCCCTGACGTATACCGTTCGAAGCAGTTCTTCCTCCTCGAATGAAGCCGATAGAGATCTCCCGGTGCTCAAAATCGGCGTTACGGATAACGACCCCTATGTGTATGTCGATACCACGGGCGATTACGCCGGTATCGATATCGACATCGCCCGCGAGGCCTGCAAGCGTGCGGGGCTCAAGCCACAGTTTGTCGATATTGACTGGAACGATCGCGACCGGCTGCTCAAAAACGGTGATATCGATTGCCTGTGGTGTGACTATTCTCCCTGTTATCGCGAGGATAAGTATTACTGGACCGAGCCGTGTCTAACCGTGACGGTCTCGGTTGCCGCCAAGAAAACGAGTGGCATCAAGTCCTTGGCACATCTCGATGGAAGTAAGACCATTGCGGTGATTGCGGGTTCGGTGAGTGAACGCCGATTGCTTGCGGGGGATCTGGGGGTCTCGTCGGACGTTCAAATCAAATCATATGGCTCTGCCGAACTCTGCAAAGCCGCTCTAGTCAAAGGGTACGTTGACTGCTGGATGGCGGATGTCCAGTCGCTTGACCGACTCGTTGCTCAGTATCCCGGCGTTTACCGTGTGTTTGCCGACAATGTTATGACGGTTGACCTGGGCGTCGCGTTTGATGACAGCTATGAAGGATCGGTCGTAAAGGATCTCAATACCGCGCTGTTCGACATGGATCGAGATGGCACGATTGGCCGTATTGTGGGCAATTACAAGACAGGAGCGACGACGGGCGGGCAAGGAGGAAATTCATGACAACTGATGAGCACCGCTTGAGTCGAAAGACTCTGAACGTCATAGCTGCCAGCGTTATTGTCAGCGCCGTCTTGTTAGGCCTGTTGTATACGGTTGGAACCCATCGCTGCCTCGAAAAAACGCTTGGGTTTGGCCAAGAAACCATGGTGTTTTTGGAGAACGCTTGCGAAAAATATGACCGCTACGAACAGGGGAGAAAAACCGAGGCGACGCACGATTTGCTCGCCGCGGTCGAATCGTTTGCGACGTTCCTGTCCTCTGATCGCGTTGAGGTTAACGACGATCTTATCGAGCAATTTGTCCATGCCGAGAACCTTTCGGGGCTGATGGTCATGGACTCCGATGGCCATATGGCTGCCCACTACGACATCGATGGTCGCGATCCGCTCATGTTGTGGCGAGATGAGTTGGCCTGTTCGCCGGTCGCATCGATGTATCAAGGTTCCAAAGTGACCTACTCAACTGTCGATGAGCGCCGTGGTGTCGTTTTTGCCGTCTGTGCTGTTCCGTATGGCGACGGCGTTGCCCTGGCATACCGCTCACTTGGTTCCGATACGGCGGACGACTATTCATATGCCATAGCCGACGTGCTTTCGAACAGTACCTTCCACCAGGGTCCCACGGTGCTTGTTATGGAGGATGCGGAGATTGTCTCATCCAACAGTGCCGATGCTGACGTGTCGCTCGCCCGACTCCTCACCAGCGTAGGAGTTGAGTGGAAAGACGACGGCCTGACGCGCATCGAATATCGAGGAGACGAATGGTATGCCGTGCGTGCGGCATATAAGGACTACCGCCTGTTTGCGCTATATCCCAAATCTGAGGTCATGTCTGACAGGATTTCATTTGTCGCCGTCGGCGTCTTGGTGTGTCTTGCGTTTTGGGTCGTGGTGCTGTTGGCTCGAATATCGTTGACCACCGCAATTTGGTCGAAAAGGATAAACAGCTCGGCATTATCAATGCCATAAGCGCCATCTACGATTCGACCTTCCTTTTGCATCTCGACACCCTCGAGATCGAGGGGATCAATATGTCGCCGGCGATAGCGAAAATATTTGCCGAGCACAGCGAGGCATATGACTTTATGGACACGGTCTGCCGGGATATCGTGAGCCCCGAAAGCCGCGAAGCGGTTGTGGGCCTCGTAGATGTAAGTTCGCTTCGTGAACGTATGGAGGGCGTACCGTACTTGGCTGCCGAGGTGCGAGATTGTCGAGGCGCTTGGTACTCGCTACAGGTTGTCCCCCAGCATCGCGATGAGCAAGGCCGGCTGGAGTCGGTCGTCGTGGCGACGCACAACATATCGATGGTCAAGCATGCCGAGGAGCTGTCATATCAAGACAAACTGACGGGGCTTCGCAACCGCAACTATCTTGAATCGCGCGGAGATAGCCTGGTAAACGAGGACTTGCCCGTGAGCGTGATTATGTTGGACTGCAATTATCTCAAGCGGACCAACGACATCTATGGTCACGAGATGGGGGATGAACTGCTGCGACGGACGGCGTCCGTGCTGCGGCGGGTGGCTGGTGCGGATTATCTGCCGATGCGCCTTGGCGGCGACGAGTTTTTGCTGGTTTGCCCCCATACTGACAACGAGTCTGCGCTCGGGCTGGAACAGGATCTTCGTCTCGGTCTTGCCGCGGTAAGCGATGAGGCCCTGACGGTCAGCGCATCGATTGGCGTGGCGACCGTCGAGACGGCTGGAAATACGCTGGCCGATGTATATCGTGTCGCCGACCACAATATGTATCGGGAGAAGCGCACGGTCCACGCACAGGGTGCGGACTGCTAATCTTGCCCCCGCGAGTCCATGCATCGTAGGATGTTGAATCGGTGCTTGCGATAATAAGTCGGCCCAGGCGGGGATAATAGACGTCTGAAATTTCTTTCTGAGAGGGGATCTCAATGATTAGTTTTGACTACAAGCCGCAGGGTGTATGCTCTCGCAATATTCACCTCAATCTCTCTGACGATGGCAGCAAGGTGCTGGGCGTTGAGTTTACCGGCGGCTGTGACGGCAATCTCAAGGCAATCTCCAAGTTAGTCGAGGGTGCTCCTGCCGATCGCGTAATCGAGGTTCTCGCCGGTAATACCTGCGGTATGAAAAAGACCTCTTGCGCCGATCAGCTTACGCGCGCTATCGAGGCCGCTCGCGCCGAGATCGCCTAATGGGTATCGCCGACCACATCAAGAATGGAATATCGCGCCGTGGCTTTGTGCTCGGCGGTGCTGCCGCGGGCGCTGCCACGGTGCTTGCCGGTTGCTCGAAAAAAACGGGCACCAGCGACGATGCCGCCGGCGAGCCGCAAGTTATCAAGGACGATTCGAAGATTGTCTCGATCACTGATGAGTACGAAGCTGTTGATATCGATCTTGAGCCGGCGGCGTCGTGGACGCTGCCGCTGGGCACGCTGCTGTACTACTGCGATGGCGACTACGCTGCCGCGATGATGGCGCCTGCTTCTGCCCTGCATGCCAATACGCTTGGTGTGCTCAACCTGGGCGATGGCTCGCTTACCACACTTATCGAGGATCCCGTTGAGGGAACCGGTTATGCGTTTTACGACGTTCGCGCGGGTGATGGCGTGTTCGCGTGGGTCGAGATGAACTTTGCCAATGCGTCTTGGAAACTCTATGCGCAAAACCTTGCAGGCTCCTCCCTTACCGGCAACGCTGTCGAGCTCGATCGCGGTGGCGAAAATTACGATCCGCCGCTCTTCACAGCGTATGGGTCGTCGGTCATCTGGTATAAGATGCCCTCGTCCGGCGGCAGCAAGACGAGTAACGATTCGTACTGCTACCGTCAGTCGCCTAGCGAGTCCAAGCCTGAGACTATTTGGAAGTCGACGGGCCGCTTCGCATCCGCCCCGCGTGTGAGCGACGGCATCCTGACCATCTCGCCCCGCGTGCACAATGATGAGGGCGTCTATTACGGTATGACGGCGATCGACCTGACTGACGGCAACAATACGAAGCGAGCTCAGCTGGTGCTTCCTTCGCGGTTTCGCCTTTCGAGGCCGTGTATATGGGCGACACCTTCGTGTTCTCCATTGAGGCGACGTATAACGGTGTGGGTAGTCCTGGGCAATATGGGCACCTATATCGGTAACGAGGGCGGGCCGTAACCTCTTCCTTTCGCGTGAGCCGCTACGCGTGCGTTGCGGGAAGGAAAAATAAATACCTGGTTAAAGTCCAGGACGTCGCATTTTTTGATTGACACTTCGGCTAAGACCTACGGCTCGCTTCTGTCGCCCGACCGAGCCCTGGAGTATGGCGATTATCCAGCTACGGCGGGAAAATCGGACTCATTCCTTACGTACGCCACGGTGCGCAACAGCCAGGGTATACCAGAGACGGTCACCGCACGCCTATTCTCTCTTTAAGCTTAGAGGGGTTAAAAAGGCGCCAACAGGGGAATAAGCGCGTTGTAATTGTGAGTACCGCCCGCCGAGCTGCCGCGTCATAGCGGCATCCGGCGGGCTCAGGTGCGTTAAAATGGGCTTGTTCTTAGCTAATTGAGACAGGGGGGCCGTGTTATGGCTTCAGATGCAAAAAAGATTCTGCTGGTCGAGGATGAGAAGGCAATCCGTGACGCCGTCGCTGCCTATCTCGAGCGCGAAGGCTACTGGGTTGTGGGCGTCGGCGACGGCCAGTCCGCGATCGAGGAGTTCGAGAAGCATCAGTTTGACCTGGTCGTGCTCGACCTTATGCTCCCCAAGATCCCCGGCGAGCGTGTTTGCCGCACCATTCGCGATACCTCGGATGTCCCCATCATCATGCTGACGGCTAAGGGCGAGATCGAGGACCGTATTATCGGTCTTGAGCTCGGCGCCGACGACTATCTGATTAAGCCGTTCTCGCCGCGCGAGCTCGTCGCCCGCGTTCGCGCTCTGTTCCGCCGTGCCCATCAGGCCGACGAGCCCGCCGTCGAGGTACTCGACTTCGGCGATCTGGTCATCGATATCTCGGGCCACAAGGTCTTGGTCGAGGGCAAGGAAGTCGATCTGACGGCTTCCGAGTTCAAGCTGCTCACCACGCTTGCTCGTCATCCCGGCCGTGTTTACAACCGTATGGAGCTGGTCGAGAAGGTGCTTGGGTACGACTTTGAGGGCTATGAGCGCACCATCGATAGCCACGTGAAGAACCTTCGCGCCAAGCTGGGCGATGATCCCAAGAAGCCCAAGTGGCTCTACACCGTCCATGGTGTCGGCTATCGTTTCGAGGCTCCGGCCAAGATCGATAAGTCGGACGAGAAATAGGGAAATCACATATGACACCTGCGCGCTTTGAAATCGGACAAAAGCACAAGCAGGAGAGCGAGGCGGGTTCCAAGGCTAGTTGGAACACGCCTCGTTCCGATTCACGGCCAACGATGAGCTATCCCTCGCGCATGGCACTTGCTTTTGCTCTGACATCGCTCATGACGGTATTGGTGCTGGTGGGCGTGGTCTCTGTTGTGTGGGGCACGGTCTTTTCGGATTACACGCGCTCTAATATCGTCGAAATCGCAAATTCCGCTGCCGAAAAGCTTGCGACGTCGTATGAGGAAAACGGCAATTGGACTGCGGGCGAGCTACGTACGGTCGCGACATCGAGTTTGGTGTCCGACGATTTGGGTATGCAGGTCGTCAACAAGAAAGGCGTTGTCGTTTATGACGACTCATGGCCTTCGGCAAGCGCGACCGCCGATGTGCGCGAGAACGAATCGCCGTCGAGCAGCTCGAGCGGGAAAAAAGCATCGCATAGTCCGGTCTCGTCGGCTCCCACCGGCTCCGATAGCGTTGCAAACGTCGAAATCATAACGTCTTCCGGCGAGCATGTCGGACAGGTAAAGCTGTGGGCCATCGGCTCCGATGCCTTGCTCACCAAGGCAGATTCTGCGTTTAGGGAGAAGACCTTTAACGCCATGGCCCTTGCTGCGGTTGTTGCAGTTTGCATTTCGGTCGTTATCGGATCACTCGTGTCGCGCATGCTCACCAAGCCGATTCACCGTATTACCAGCACGGCCAAGCAAATTCGCGATGGCGATCTGTCTGCTCGTACGGGCTTGCGCGGCGATGACGAGATTGATCAGCTGGGTGAGACCTTCGATGAGATGGCCACTTCGCTCGAGAAGGATATGAAACACGAGAAGCGCCTGACCTCAGACGTGGCTCACGAACTTCGTACTCCGCTTATGGCCATGCTCGCGACAGTCGAAGCCATGCAGGATGGGGTGTATCCCACCGACGACGAGCATCTGGAAACCGTTGCATCCGAGACACGTCGCCTGGCCCGTCTGGTGCAGCAGATGCTCGATCTATCGCGCATGGAAAACAGCACAGCGCCGCTCAACCTTGAGCCGGTGGACATGGTTCCCTTCGTGCGTTCCATCGTCAACGCTCAGGAGCGCCTGTTTGTTGACCGCGATCTGCGCTTGCGCTTTGCAGATGAAACCCAGGGTCACGACGATGTCGTCGAGGCCGATCCCGACATGATCACGCAGTGTGTCATCAATCTCATGAGCAACGCCATGCGCTACACCCCCGAGGGCGGTTGGGTCGTGGTGTCGGTGCTCAGTGACCGCAAGCATGTCAGTATTGCCGTTTCGGATACCGGCATCGGTATTGCCAAGGACGATCTGTCGCGCATCTTTGGTCGTTTTTGGCGTGCCGACGCCAGTCGCGCCCGCGAGGCGGGTGGCCTGGGCGTGGGCCTCGCCGT
>ENA-OQIP01000120-OQIP01000120.1-human-gut-metagenome-genome-assembly--contig:-NODE-120-length-16133-cov-2.805261_pt1 | contig 16133 bp, 18 predicted proteins | sample MGYA00242585_ERZ504750 | MGnify/ENA primary metagenome ERZ504750 (study PRJEB26092, sample SAMD00036441) | human gut metagenome | host: Homo sapiens | study: EMG produced TPA metagenomics assembly of...
GCTCTTGAGCTCCAGCGTGATCTCCTTCTCCTTGGACAGGGCATTGAGGCACCCGAAGATGTAGTGGTAGTTGAAGGCGATGGTGCCCGACTCGCCCTCGGCCTCGACATCGATCGTCTCCTGCGCAAGGTCCTGGTCATTGGAAATGGAGGACAGGCCCATCTGCCCGTTCTCGACATCGATCTCGAACTTGACGGCGGGGTTGGCGCTCGCGATAACGGCCACGCGCTTGAGGGCGGCGTTAAAGGCGGCGACGTCGATCTTGACGCTCGTCACGCACGAATCGGGGATGAGCTGCTTGTAGTTGGGGTACACGCCCTCGATGCGGCGCGACACGTAGGTGGTGTTGCCGGCCTCGAAGACGACCTGGGTGTCGGTAGCCCCGATCATGATGGTCGCCTGGCTGGCCATGATGTTCAGCGCGTCGTTAAAGGCGTCGGCCGGAACGTTGAGTTCAAAGGAGCCCTCGAGGGTTGAGGTCTCGACCTGCGTATCGCACACGGCCAAGCGGAAGGAATCGGTCGCCACCAGGCGCACGGTGTTGTTCTCGACCTTCATGTGCACGCCACCCAGGATGGGGCGGGCCTTGTCAGTCGAGGTGACGCGCCACACGCGGCCGACCATTTCGGACAAGATATCGGTCGGCAGTTCCACGGCGCTCTCGATGGCATAGGCCGGAAACTCGGGGAAGTCATTGGCATCGAGCGTGTTCAGGCGGAAAGAGCTCTTCTCACAACCAATCAGCACCTGGCGCTCGGACAGCTCAAAGGTGACCGGGGCATCGGGGAGGGTCTTGGTGATATTGGAGAGCATCTTACAAGGGATAACCATCTCGCCCTCTTCTTCGACATGTGCCGCGATGCGATGACGGATCGAGATGGTGTAGTTAGAGGTCTGGAATTCCAAGATGCCGTCTTGCGCCTTGACGAGCACGCCCGACAGGATGGGAAGGGTGGATGCCGAAGCGACGCCCTTCATAACGACGCCGATGGCTTGTGTAAGCGAGCTCTGGCTGACGGTGAACTTCATCTTTTAATACCTTTCTATAGATATAAATATCTTAATAATAGTAATAGCACTGACGAAACTGTTGATTACTCCCAAAGACGCAGGTCAGACCCAGAAAGAGAATCGACAGCAACCTGTGTGCAACGGGGGTGGTTTTCCACGTTCAAAACCTGCGCAAAACTTTTCATCACCGCGGGTTGGGTTTTAAACACCTTATGCCCGTGGTTTCGACAAGTTTTCAACAGGTGTCTCTATTTCCCTACGAGCGCAGTGTAATTTTATCGCGCAGTGACTTGAGGTCGTCGGTGACGGTGCGGTCTTCCTGGATCATCTTCTGGACCTTTTTGTAGCTCGTGCTGACGGTCGAGTGGTTGCGGTTGCCAAATTCGGCGCCCACCGCCGTGGTCGTCATTTCGCACATCTCGATGGCCAGGTAGATAGCGATATGGCGCGCTTTGGCGATATTGGCGTTGCGACGCGGGCCGATGAGCTCCTCGTGTGTCACGCCGTACTGCTCTTCGATGACGGACTGAACCGTCTGGACGTTGATCTTTTTGGCCGATGTGTCGAAGTACTGGCTGGCGATGGCGTCGATATCGTCAAAGGTGAGCTCCCCGCCCTCGCGCTCGCGGTCACCCGCCTCGCCGGCGCAGCGCTCGCAAAAGCTCTCGAGTTCGCGGATGTTGGTGCCCGAGACCTCGGCCATGTGTTTAAAGTGTTCGTCGGTCAGGTGCCCGCCGTCGCCCCCACTAGGCCGCCAGCAGCGAGTCGTCGCCTGCCTCGGGGCGGCGACGATGTGTCTCGTAATAGCGCTGCAAGATCTGTATTTCATCTCGTAGCCTGGGCGTCTGCAACAGGCAGAGCATGCCGGCGTTGAAGCGGCTGGTCAGACGCTCGTCCATGCTTAGGTCCTTGGGGGCGCGGTCTGCCGCGATGACGACCTTCTTGTTGTTGCGGATGAACTCGTCCATGAGCTGGAAAAAGTAGTCCACGCTCGCGCGCTTGCCGATGATGTTTTTGGATGTCATCGATGATGAGCACGTCCACGCCGTGGTACGCCTGCATGATGGGAGCGTTGCTCTTCTTTTGACGGTCGAACTCGGTCATCAGGTCGTCCAGATATGCCTGGGAGTTGGCATACTTGACCTTGATCTCGGGCGACTTCTCGGCGAGCTCGTTTTTGATGGCAAGCAGCAGGTGCGTCTTGCCCAGGCCCGATTTGCCGTAGATGAACAGTGATGTGCATGTGCCGCGCTCGTCCGCGAGGGCGGCAAACTTGAGTGCCGAGCGATAGGCATGGCTGTTTTCGGGGCCGTAGACAAAGTTCTCAAAGGTAAATTTTGAGTTCGCGGCGAGCGGGGCTCCATCCGTATTCTGCTCGGCCGGCACGGTCGGTGCTGGCATGTGTGAGGTGGGGGTCGCGGCTTGCGTGGATTTAGTCGGCGCCCCGCCCTTCATCTGGTTCATCATGCGACGAAAATCGTCGGCCGAGAGCGTGTTTTTTGATTGCAATGCCCGAATCCGCGCCCGCCGCTGCGTCGTGAGCGATGGGCATGTGCGTGACGGGCGCGTTCGTTGGCGTCGCCGCCGCGGTCGGCAACGGTGCCATGGTTTCACGGGAAACATCGCTGTGCTGGTGCTCGACCGTCGACGCGTCGCCTGCGGAGGCCGGCACCGCCGGGGAAGCAGCGGGAGCCGTGGCGGGCGCCGTGGCGGCAGCGGATTCCGTCGCGGCGCCTTGCGGTGCCACGATGTCGAGCGCGATCGGTGCAAAGGCGATTTCTTCCAGATAGGCCTCAATAGTCGGCTGATGCTTTTTGAGCTGCGCGATGGCAAAGCGCGAGGGGGCCTCGATCGTGAGCGTATCTTCGGTCAGGCTTATGGCGCGCGATTGCCCCAGCATGTTGATGAGGCGTGCATCTTGGCCGTCGCGCTGGCAAAAGGCGATGGCATCCCCCAGGATGATGCTTGCTTCCTCGTCCACTGTCTCTCCCGTTCTTTAGCTCTGAGCTCGCACGCGAGCGGCGCCGAGTTCGGTCAGATGGTATTTCTGGCCATGCTTGATGACCAAGCCGGCCTGCGCCAAGTCATTGAGCGTGCGTGACCAAGTGGGGGCCGAGTTTCCAAACGCCCTCGCCAGATCGGTTGCACCGCACGCTTGATTTTGCGCCAGATAGCCCAGCGCGGCGTTGCCGCGATCGCTTACGAACACGTCCGGTTGTGGCTGCGCATGCTGATTTGCTGCATTAGGATACATCATTTGAGCTGCTGGTTGTTGAGAACTCTGCATCGGTGGCATTTGCTGTTGAAAACTTTGAGGCCACTGTTGGTAAGGCTGCGGAGGCATCTGCTGGGCCCAGGGGTTGTACTGCTGCTGCGGCATCTGCTGGTACGGCTGCTGATATCCTTGCTGGTACTGCTGCGGGAACTGCTGGCCGTACCCCAGTGGCGGCATCTGCTGATATGGATATCCTTGTTGGTACGGCTGATAGCCCATTTGCTGGCCACCCGGTGCGCCCGTCGCCTGCTGCATTGCTGCTGCATCCTGATCCGCCAGCGGCACGGCCTCTGGCATGCTTGGCGGCATCGACATCGATGCCGCTTGGGGTTCTTGTGTAGGAGGCATTCCGGGCTGCTGCATCTGTCCCACGGTGGGCTGCATCTGCTGCGTTGCCATGGGCTGCTGCGCAAAAGCTCCCGGCAGGGGATATGTGGGCTGCTCCGTCTCGGGCCGCACGGCAGCGCCGCGTCCGCCGGCACGCTCGATTTCCTGCACGCGTTTAGGGTTCAGGCTTACCGTAACCACGGTGCCGTTGCCCATGTTGTCCTCGATGGACACGGCCCCCCCGGCGTTTTCCAAATACTCCTGCACCATGGGAAACCCTGCTCCGGTTCCACGGATATAGCGCTTCATCTTGCTGTTTGCGCTGGTAACGCCAAAGTCGAAAGCGCGCTCCTTGTCGTCGATGCCGGGTCCTTGATCAGCAAAGCGGATGGTGTCTCCGCCGTCCAGAATCGAGATGATGGGCTCGGCAAAGTGCGCGTGGATAAAGTTTTCGACAATCTCACGGATGACCATGAGCGAGATATGGCCACCTTGTTCTTTCATGCACTGGTAGACGGTGTTGGTCGTCTCTTCCAAATACGTGCGGACATCTTGCGGATCAATGACGATCACACGCGGTGTCGACAGCATGTCGTCATAGACGGCGATGCGCGCGGCGTACATGGCTTTTGGCGCCTGCGTGGTCGTCTGCTCGCCTTCCTCACGCTCTTCGCGCACGCCGGTGATGTGCTCGTTGTCGGGTGCCGGGTCTCCGGAATCGACCATGGTGTAAAAGTCGTCAGACATGCCGCTCGCAATCTTTCAAAAGGTTTCGAACAAATAGTAGCTCACCGTGCAATGTTTCTCATCTTTCGACAACTTTTCAAAACCTGTTGAAAACTTTGGAAAACGGACGAAAAGTTCTCAACATTGCCAACATGACCTGTTGAAAACTCGATGAAATATCGTGAAAAGTTGCCATGCACCGCTAAATCGAGCTTGGCTTATGGGGGAACCGTGTGAACTGCGCAACCTTTTACCTTTGATTTCTTGACATTTGAACATTGATTTCCCTACAATCTTCAAGCTCACGTGTCTATATCTGCGTCCGCGCCCCCGCGGACACTCGAAATGCAGCAGGAGGAACTTAAGATGAAGCGTACGTATCAGCCTAATAAGCGTAAGCGTGCCAAGACCCATGGCTTCCGTGCCCGTATGGCCACTAAGGGTGGTCGTGCCGTGCTCGCCCGTCGTCGCGCCAAGGGCCGCAAGCGTCTCACTGTCTAGCAGCGATACACACATCTCGCATGAAGACTATTAAGTCTCGGCAAGATTTCGAGCATGTGTTCAGTCAGGGGCGTCGTTTCAATCACCCTCTGATTCGAATGACCATATGTGAATCGGTTGGCGAAGGCGACTCCGGAAGGGTCGCCTTCGTTGGTGCTAAACGGCTCGGTTGTGCTGTCGTGCGCAACCGTTCTAAGCGTGTGATGCGCGAGGCCGCCCGCAGCTGTGGATTTCCCGTTGCGGGTTATGACATCATCTTGTTCGCAACTCCCAAGACGAGGGTTTCTTCGCCTCAGGAGATGGACAATGCATTGCGTTCGCTTATGAAACGCGCCGGCGTTGCCGGGGAGGAGCGATGAGCAATCACGTTTTGCGACGTGTTGCCATCGCTCCTATTCGCATATATCAACAGGTTATTTCGCCCTTATTGCCTGACGCCTGCATTTATTACCCAACGTGCTCGCAATACGCCGTCCAGGCGATTGAGAAGTACGGTGTTTTGAGAGGCTGCTGGCTTGCCGTGAGGCGCATCGCTCGCTGCAATCCCCTGCACGTCGGCGGTTATGACCCTGTGCCCTAGCGGGCACTCGCTATCGGAGGAAAACTTACATGTGGGATTGGATCGTTAACATCCTTTTCGAGCTGCTCAAGCTCATCCAGACCTTTGCGGTCGACTGGGGCCTGTCCATCATCATCCTGGTGGTCATCATCCGTCTGCTGCTGACGCCGCTTATGCTCAAGTCGACTAAGTCGACGGCACGCATGCAGGTGCTGCAGCCCAAGATGCTCGAGATCCAGGAGCGCTATGCCGACGATCCCCAGCGTCAGGCCGAGGAAATGCAGAAGTTCTACAGCGAGAACAAGTTCAACCCGATGGCTGGTTGTCTGCCGCTGTTGATTCAGATGCCTGTCCTGTTCGCCCTATTTACGCTGCTGCGTAACCTGCCGGACTACTTTAACGACGGCACGTTCTCGTTCTTTAATATTCTGCCCGACCTGACCACCACGCCGAGTGCCTCCTTTGCCGATGGCTTTATGGTCGCGCTGCCTGCGCTGGTCTGCCTGATCCTGTTCGCTGTCCTGACCCTGATTCCGCAGCTCTATATGTCGCGCAACCAGACCGGCCAGCAGGCTCAGAGCATGCGTATGATGGCCGTTGTCATGACGGTCATGATGCTTTGGATGGGCTGGAGCCTTCCCGTTGGTGTTCTGCTGTACTACGACGTCTCGTCTGCTTGGCAGGTTATCCAGCAGATTTTTGTGACGCAGAAGGTCATCGACAAGGCGAAGGCCGATGAGGAGGAGCGCCTTAAGAACGCGCCGCTGCAGGTTGAGGTCACTCGTCGCGAGAAGAAGCCGCGCCCGCACAAGAAGAAGTAGCGGGATATCAATCTTATTTAGGTACCTAACTTTTTGGAGTACGTTATGTCTGAAGAGATCATCGAGGATATGCTTGAGGAGGTTGCCCCGCAGGTCGCGGGCGATTATCCCGAGATTGCACAGCGCTACAAGGCCGGTGAAGAGCTGACCGACGAGGAGCTCGACACCATTGCCGATGTCGCAATTTCCATCCTGCGTTCCATCCTTTCGCACTTCGATGCCGCCAACTCTCCTATCGATGAGTATGAGGGCGACGAGGGTGAGCTGATTCTGGATGTAACGGCTCCCGACCTTGCTGTTCTCATTGGCCGTCATGGTCGCACCCTTGATGCCCTTCAGGTTATGTTCTCATTGCTGGTGAGCCGCAAGCTCGGCTTTAGGTATCCGGTTGTAGTGGACGTCGAGGGATACAAGAGCCGCCGTCAGGACAAGGTTGCCTCCATGGCTCAGTCTGCTGCCGAGCGTGCCATCCGCACTCATAAGAGTGTTTCGCTTCCGCCCATGAATGCCTACGAGCGCCGACTGGTTCACATTGCACTTCGTGGCAATGACGCCGTCGATACTCATTCTGAGGGTTCTGACCCCGATCGCCATGTGGTGATTGTTGCTCGATAATCTACTCGAGCTTATGCTAAGGGGACGTGGTTTCCACGTCCCCTTTTTTTGTCAAAAGTTCTCGATACACTGATTTTTGTCAGAAAGGAGCTTTCGTTGTTAGTACTTACTGATCAGCAAGCTGACGAGATGTTGACTCGTCTAACTTTCTATTGCAAAGAGTATTCCTTGAGCGTATCTGATGTTGAGATGAGGAATTGTATTCAGCATTTGGATTTGGTTTTGGAAACAAATAAGACAACTAATCTCACCCGTATTCTTAACGTTGAAGATGCTGCGGTACTTCATATCCTCGACTCACTTGTTTTGCTCCCCTATATCAATAAGGCTCCTGAGGGAGCTTTGCTCGATATGGGGACAGGTGCGGGCTTCCCTGGTATTCCGTTAACCATAACCACGCATCGTAAAGCTACTTATATTGACTCTGTTGGTAAGAAGGTTGATGCCGTCAATTCTTTTGTTCATGCTCTTGGGTTGAAACATGCTCATGCGATTCATGATCGCCTTGAAGAATATGCTCGAAGTCATAAGAAGCAGTTTTCCGTCGTAACCGCCCGCGCACTTGCCCCTCTACCGATTCTTGTTGAGTATGCGGCTCCGTTCCTCAAGGATGGAGGTCTATTTGTTATCACCAAGGGTAATCCTTCGGATGAGGAGCTTGCTTCCGGCATGTCAGCAGCTAAGATTTGCGGCTTCACTTTGCTTCTTAATGACGCAATCGATTTGCCTGAGGGCTTGGGCCACAGAGAGTTCATTGTTCTTTAAGAAGAGCCATCCAGCATCCGTTTCATTGCCTCGTGCAAATGGCATGGCAAAGAAGAATCCGCTTGCCTAGATGTTTCACGTGAAACATAATGGATACTAACAACTTGCAGTGTTTCACGTGAAACATGGCGGTTGATATCGAATCGGAATGTTTCACGTGAAACATCCTCCGTTTGACAGCTTTAATACACACCAGGAGGGACCGTGGGATTTCGCGACGTTAAGCGTTCTAAGAACGCAAAGGACACGCGTATCATTGCAATCATCAATCAAAAAGGCGGCGTCGGTAAGTCAACGACGGCTGTAAACCTTGCAGCAGCACTGGGTGAGCAGGGTCGTAAGACACTGATTGTCGATTTTGATCCGCAGGGAAACAGTACAAGTGGATTTGGAATTGAAAAAGAAGACCTTGATCACTGCATCTATGATGCATTGTTGAATGATGTGCCGGCAGAATCGCTTGTTCTTGATACAAATTGCAAAAAGGTATTCGTAATTCCAGCTACGATTCAGCTTGCAGGTGCCGAAATTGAGCTCGTAAGCGCAATTGCTCGTGAAACCCGCCTCAAAGATTTGCTTGAGCCGATTCAGGACGAGTTCGATTTTATTTTCATTGACTGTCCTCCTTCGCTCGGCCTGCTTACTATCAATGCCTTGACCGCAGCAGACAGTCGTTTTGATTCCGATCCAGTGCGAGTACTACGCACTCGAGGGCGTTACGAAGCTGCTAGAGTCAATGAAGATGGTCAAATCACGTCTGAACAAGGGCTTAGACACCTATGGTGTGCTTATGACCATGTATGACTCGCGTACTTCTCTATCGAATCAGGTTGTTGAGGAGGTTCAATCGTATTTTGGTGATAAGGCATTTAAGACGCTGATTCCCCGTACGGTTAAAATCTCTGAAGCTCCGTCTTTTGGAGAACCGGTAATTACCTATGCACCTCAAAACAAGGGTGCAAAAGCGTATATGAACCTTGCAAAAGAGGTGATCAAGCGTGCCTAGTGCAAAGAAACGTGGCGGATTGGGGCGTGGACTCAGTGCTTTGGTCTCTGAGGCCGAGTATGAGACCGGTGGTTCGTCCGCATCTGCTTCAAATGCCGCATCTGAAACAAAACTACCTATTGAGGATATCGTTCCCAACCCGAATCAACCGCGAATTCACTTTAATGAAACTGAACTTCGCGAGTTGAGCGAGTCAATCCAACAACATGGCGTTTTGCAGCCGCTCTTGGTTCGCAAGCATGGAAACGGCTATGAGATCATCGCTGGTGAGCGTCGTTACCAGGCGTCAAAGCTTGCTGGTCTTGAGGAACTGCCTGTCATCATTAAAGATGTTAATGATGAAGAGATGCTGGCTCTTGCTCTTATCGAAAACCTTCAGCGTTCTGATCTGAATCCCGTCGAAGAGGCTAAGGGCTATCGCCAGCTCATCGATGCTAGCGGTATGACCCAGGAGGCATTGTCGAAGGCCGTAAGCAAGTCACGCTCTGCAATTACAAACTCGCTGCGCCTTCTCGATCTCCCCGAAGTAGTTCAGCAGATGATTTTTGAGGGTAAACTTACTGCTGGTCACGCACGTGCGATTCTTGCAGTTCCCTATGAGGATGCTCGAATTCGACTTGCAGAGAAGGTTGTTGCGGAGGGCCTTTCCGTAAGAGCGACAGAAAATCTTGCTCCATTGTTTTCTGCCGGAGAGACACCTAAGACGCCGCGGCCTGCAACGCCTCAGTCTTTTAAAAAGGCTGCGCGTGTACTCCGTCAGGTATTTAATACCAACGTGCGTGTGAAGAGCTCGCGTGGAAAGAATAAGATTGAGATTGAGTTTAAAGACGAGGAAGAGCTCTCTCGTATTCTTGCTGAAATGATTCAGTTTGATCAAGGAGGCCAAGATGAGGAATAAGGTTTTTACTGCGATTGCATTGGTGACGACTGTCGCGGCTGGTGCCTTTGCTGGCTATAAGATCGCGACAGACGATGAGCTTCGAGGTCGTTTGCTTCGTGGCGCGCAAGATATCGTTGATACATCCAAGAAGAAAATGGATGTTATGACAGAAGATGTTGCCATGCGTACTGCTCAGGTAACGAAGAATCCCAAGATTAATCAAGGTTGGGTTAGCAACCAATGGGAAAATGTAGGCTATTAGGTACCTACAATTACTCAGCATATTCTAAGGGGCCCTTGTCTGATTCATGAGACAAGGGCCCCTTATTTTGGCCGTAAAAAATGGGACAGGAAGCAACTGATTCAAAATTGAGGTCAATAAATGAAACTGCCCCGGTTGCATATCCTGCAACCGGGGCCGTTCGATGTTTCACATGAAACGTTTTGGAGTGCGACTCCCCTATGCGTTCTTCTGAACTTTGAAGCGCTGTTTCAGCTGTCCGCAAGCGGCGTCAATATCGTTACCACGGGAGTTACGAATCGTGGTCTCGATGCCACGGGACTCAAGACGACGCTGAAGATCCTCAACCTTATGAATCGGCGACGGCTTGAGCGGGCTGCCTTCGATGTCGTTAAGTTGAATCAGGTTAACGTGGCACAGCGTTCCCTCGCAGAAGTCGCAGAGTGCCTGCATCTCGGGATTCGTGTCGTTGACGCCTTCGATCATGGCATACTCATAGGTCGGGCGGCGGCCAGTCTTCTCGGTGTAGAGCTGAAGCGCTTCGTGAAGGCGAAGCAGCGTGTACTTCTTAACACCGGGCATGAGCTTATTGCGCGTCGACTGGATGGCGGAATGCAGGGAAACGGCAAGAGTGAACTGCTCGGGGATATCGGCAAATTTGCGAATACCGGGAATAACGCCGCTGGTAGAGACGGTGAGGTGACGAGCGCCGATACCGATGCCATCGGGGTCGTTGAGGATACGCAGTGCCTTGAGAACCTCGTCGTAGTTGGCAAACGGCTCGCCCTGGCCCATGAAGACAACACTTGTGGCACGCTCGCCAAAGTCGTTGGATACATGAAGCACCTGGTCGACGATCTCTTGAGCGGTCAGAGAGCGCTTGAGGCCGTTGAGACCGGTGGCGCAAAAGGCGCAGCCCATGCCGCAGCCTGCCTGGGTGGAAACGCAGACGGAAAGCTTGTTACGACGGGGCATGCCGACAGTCTCGACGGAAATGCCATCGTGGTACTCGAGCAGATACTTGCGCGAGCCATCTTTGGAAACCTGCTTGGTGAGTTCAGTCGGCGTATCAAAGGCAAAAGCCTCTTTAAGCTGCTCGCGGAAAGCCTTGGGAAGGTTGGTCATATCGTCAAACGAACAAACGTTCTTCTCAAAGACCCATTCGATGAGCTGCTTCGCGCGGAAGGCGGGCTGGCCAAGTTCGGCCACGAGCTCGCGAATATCGTTTTGGCTCAAGTCGCGAATGTCCTGAGATTTAGTCCTGGGATTCATGGAAGCCTTTCGATTTTGGGGAAACGTAGAGGGTATCGCTACATATGGTATCAGCTGCAGAAATTATAGAGGAGGAGTCTGCCCATGCCGGGTAAAAGCCTAGAGAACATGCACGTAGCGGTCTTGGCGGGCGGTCATTCCGCCGAGCGCGAGATCTCGCTCGATTCGGGAAAGAACGTTGTGGTGGCACTGAAGGAAGCCGGCTACACCTCGGTGGAGCTGCTTGACACGGCCGCTGATGACTTTATGGTAACCATGGCGACCGGCGGATTCGATGTGGCATTTATCGCCATGCACGGCGCCGGCGGTGAGGATGGCGCCATGCAGGGTGCCATGGAGACCCTGGGTATCCCCTACACGGCCTCGGGCGTACTTGCCAGCGCCTGCGGTGCCGACAAGGAGGTCTCGAAGCTCCTGTACGCCAAGGCGGGCATTCCCATTGCCCCCGGCCTTGCGCTCGAAGTGGGCGATGAAGTCGATATCGATCACGTTGTCGAGGTCTGTGGCGAGCGTTGCTTTGTGAAACCGGCCGTCAACGGTTCCAGCTATGGCATTTCCCTGGTCCACGAGCCCTCCGAGCTGCCTGCGGCTATCGCCAAGGCGTTTGAGTTTGGCGACAAAGTGCTGGTCGAGAAGTGTATCGAGGGTACCGAGATCACCGTCGGCGTATACGGCGAGGATGACGTGCGCGCCCTGCCGATTGTCGAGATCCGTAAGCCCGAGGACTGCGAGTTCTACGATCTGGACGTGAAGTATGTCGACCCTACGGACATCCATCGCATTCCGGCGCAGATTTCGCCCGAGAACTACGCTCGTGCCCAGGAGCTTGCCTGTGCTGCCCATAAGGCACTCGGCTGCCTGGGTATCTCGCGCAGCGATTTTATCGTGAGCGAGGACGGCCCCGTTATCCTCGAGACCAACACGATTCCCGGCATGACCGATACGTCGCTGTATCCGGATGAGATTCGCCACACCGATGACATGACGTTCCCGCAGGTCTGTGACAGCCTGATTCGCATGGGACTTCGTCGAGCGGGCGTTGCATGCTAATCGAGGACGCTGTTTCGTCGGGAACGCCGCAGTTTGTCATCGATTCCTATGCCACGCTTGCCGAGCGCGCCAAAACCCAAGCGTTTGGTCTCATCGAGGAAGATGTTATCGTCCTCGATACCGAGACCACGGGTCTTTCGGTGCAGGACAACGAGCTTATCGAGATATCGGCGGCTCGCCTTTCGGGCCGCGAGGTTGTCGATCGCTTCGATACCTTCGTGCATCCCAGGCAGCTGATTCCCGCCGAGATTACCGAGCTCACGAGCATTACAAACGCCGATGTGGCAGATGCCCCGTCGGCCGTTGAGGCTGTCGCCGCTCTCGCCGATTTTGTCGGCGGCTGCCCGGTGATCGCACATAACGCCACCTTCGACCGCTCGTTTATCGAGTCGGTCAAGGGCGGCGTCAACGTCAGTGACATCTGGATCGATTCGTTGGCACTGTCGCGCATCGCGCTTCCGCGCCTGGCCTCGCATAAGCTGTCTTTCATGGCCGACCTGTTTGGCTGCGACTCGGTGTCGCATCGCGCCAACGCCGATGTCGACGCCTTGTGTGGTGTGTGGCGCGTGTTACTCGTGGCGCTCACCGACTTGCCTCAGGGCTTGATGGCGCGGCTGGCCGACATGTACCCCGACGTACCCTGGTCCTATCGTCCCATCTTCTCCTTCTTGGCGGGACAGAACCCCGGTTCCATCTTCTCTCTCAGCGCCGCCCGCGCCGACGTTCTCAAGGCCGATCGGGCCGATGATCGCGTTGATGCGGACGAGCTACCGGTCCTTAAGATGCCGAGCCGCGAGGAAATCGAGGCGGACTATGCCCCGGGCGGCCTGGTCAATCGCATGTATCCCACCTACGAGCCGCGCGATGAGCAGATCGCGATGGCGCTCGAGGTCCGCGATGCGCTAGTCACGGGAACGCATCGCGTGATTGAGGCGGGGACGGGCGTCGGCAAATCGATGGCTTACCTGGTGCCTTTTGCCGAGGCCGCGCGCCGCAACAACATCACGGTGGGTATCGCGACTAAATCGAATAATCTTGCCGACCAGCTCATGTATCACGAGCTGCCCAAACTTGCTGAGCAGCTGGACGGAGGCCTATCGTTTTGCGCCCTCAAGGGCTATGACCACTATCCATGCTTGCGCAAGCTTGAGCGCATGAGCCGCGGCCAAGTCGAAATTACGACTAAGCGTGATCCTGCCGACACGCTTACGGCAGTCGCGGTCATCATGGCGTACGTGTGTCAGTCGGCCGATGGCGACCTCGACTCGCTCGGCATTCGCTGGCGCAGCGTCAACCGTCCCGACTTTACGACGGCGTCGCGCGAGTGCGCCCGTCGCCTATGCCCGTTTTTCCCCGATAAATGCCTAGTCCACGGCGCCCGCCGTCGCGCGGCGCATGCCGATGTGGTGGTCACCAACCATTCCCTGCTGTTCCGCAATGTCGCGGCCGAGGGCAGAATCTTGCCCCCGATTCGTCATTGGGTAATCGACGAGGCCCATTCCATCGAGCGCGAGGCACGCCGTCAATGGGCGCGCGTGGTGTCGGCGGACGAATCACGCGTTCTGTTTGAGCGTCTGGGTGGCTCGAGCACCGGCGCGCTAAGCCAGGTTTCCCGTGATTTGGCAACCTCCGAGGGCTCTACGCTCTATCTGGGCCTTACTGCCAAGGCGACGTCGACGGTTGCGCGCGCGAGCATGGCGATCGCCGGCGTGTTCGATGGCGTTCGCGAGCTCGGTCGCCGTGCCCGTGGGGGCTATGACAATGCCAATCTATGGATTGGCCCCGAGCTGCGCGAATCTGACGACTGGCATGATTTCTTACAGTCGGCCTACGCTGCCATCGGCACATTGGAACAAGCTGACAAGAGCGTCGACGCGCTGGTACAAGCCGTCGCCGCCGACAAGCCCGAGGTTGTTGTCGACCTGGGTGATATCTCGCGCCGCCTGCACGAGCTGGCCGAGAACCTCAAGCTCATCATTGACGGCACCGATGAACACTACGTGTATTCGCTGCAGGTCAATCGCAGGCTGCGTGCCGGCGGCGAGTCGATGACCGCGGAGCGCATCGATATTGGCGAGGCCTTGGCAACCGAGTGGCTGCCCGAGGTTCACACGGCTATCTTTGCCTCGGCGACCATGACGGTGTCCAAAAGCTTTGAACACTTTAACCACGCGGTTGGCCTCGATCGCATCGGTGCTTCAACATCCTCATCGCTGCACTTGGACTCGAGCTACGACTTCGATTCGAACATGGCTGTAGTCGTTGCGGGCGATATCCCCGATCCGCGCGATCGTGAGAGCTATCTTACGGCGCTCGAGCGCGTGCTGGTCGACGCCCATCTTGCCATGGGCGGATCGGTGCTCACGTTGTTCACCAATCGGCGCGACATGGAGGACCTATACGCCCGTGTTGAGCCCAAGATGGCTCGTGCGGGCCTGGAACTCAACTGCCAGCAGCGCAACTCATCTCCTCGTCGCCTGCGCGACCGGTTTATCAACGAGCCAACCTCATCGCTTTTTGCGCTTAAGGCCTTCTGGGAGGGGTTTGACGCCAGCGGCGAGACGCTGCGCTGCGTCATCATTCCCAAGCTGCCGTTCTCGAGCCCCACGGACCCGCTCTCGTGCGAGCGCAACCTGCGCGAAGACCGCGCTTGGGCGCGCTATTCGCTGCCTGAGGCAGTGCTCGAGGTCAAGCAGGCGGCCGGCCGCCTTATTCGCTCGTCGACCGATAGCGGTGTGCTGATCTTGGCGGATCCTCGCCTGGTGACGAAGGGCTATGGCAAGAAGTTCTTAACGTCGCTGCCCACGAGCTCCTACCAGCGCATCGAATCGGCGCAGATCGGGCACTATCTACAGCTGTGGCGTGCACGCCACGAGCGGCGGCGCTAAAGCGGACAGACGTAGGGTTTTTGCCATATCGCACAGACGTCTTTGACAGGGCGGGGTCATCCAAGATACGGATGGCTCCGCCCGCTGCGATTATCTGGCTCAGCAGCCAACGCTCGGAGCCGTAATGTACGGTTACCGTTGCCATGTTTGTCCCGCTGCGTTCGATTAGGGTGATGCCGGCCCAGTCCAGATGCTCCGCCATATCGAATGGCATCAAGAGCTTTGCGCTACGCTGCGTCCGGGCAAGGGAATCGTGGAGGGATGCAACGTCCGGTGCGTGAGGCACGACGGAGTCTTCCGTCAAGGCGAGTCCCTCGATTTTATCCATGCGATAGGTGCGCTGCTCATCGACCGCGATGTCCCAGGCAATCAGATATGTTTGGTCGCCGTTTGCTGTAATGCGCAAGGGGTCGACCAGACGCTCGCGTGGCCGCGCATCGTCCATCGAGCGATACGAGATACGACAGCGAACGCCGTCCTGAATGGCGCAGCTCAGCTGCTGCCAGTGCGACCCGTGGTTGACGGTGTCAAAGACGTGCTGGTTATAGCCGAGCTCTTCGGGTAGAAGAGCATGTCGAATTCGAGCCGCCGCCTGGGGCTCGATCCCCAACGATTCAAGTTCGTGGTTGAGCACAGCGCCCTCGGCGCCACTCAGGCGCAGCGGTAGTACACGCCCGGCGTCACCGGTGAGGACCACGCGCTCGCCGTGGCATTCGCAGATGATACGCGCACCCGATTCTCGGTCCGCGAGCGTCGAGACGATCTCGAGAATCTCGTCGAGCGACGCCCCCGTGATGTCAAAGCGACTGCAAATCTCGGTTCGTGTCATGCCGCTCTCGCCGGCGGCGTAGAGGGCCTCCATGATGTCGATGGCGCGCGAGAGCCTCTGCTCGCTGGTGAGTTTACGCACGGGCATGCTCGTGCACCGTCCTTTCAATGAGGTGGTTCCACGCCTGCTTGAGCGATTTGGGGGCCATGGGCCTCATGCCGTCCATGGCGTGGGCCATGCAAAATGAGGCGGCGGCTTCAAGATCGCGCACGTCAACGGTCCAAGTCCATCCCGAATCGGTGTGTGCGAGCTCACCTCGCCCGCGCGTGAGGCCGTTGATCATATCGATCTGCGTCTGCGGGGCGAACGAGAACGTAGCCGCAACGGGCGGGCGGTCGGCAAAATCGAATTCAAAGAACAGGTAGTC
>ENA-OQIP01000123-OQIP01000123.1-human-gut-metagenome-genome-assembly--contig:-NODE-123-length-15620-cov-2.232105_pt1 | contig 15620 bp, 15 predicted proteins | sample MGYA00242585_ERZ504750 | MGnify/ENA primary metagenome ERZ504750 (study PRJEB26092, sample SAMD00036441) | human gut metagenome | host: Homo sapiens | study: EMG produced TPA metagenomics assembly of...
GAGGCAACGATCCGGAAAGTTGTAGAGATGGTGATGGAAGAATTCAAGAAAATGGACGGATATGACTGCGAATTTGTCCTGGTGAACGATGGTTCCCCGAAAGACAATACGTATGGGGAGATCAAGAAGCTCGGTGAGCAGTATCAGAATGTCAAGGGCATCAACCTGCTGCGCAATTTCGGCCAGCACAATGCGCTGATGGCGGCACTCCACTACACCGAAGGAGACTTTATTCTCGGCATGGACGATGACATGCAGACACATCCATCCAGATCAGCAAACTGATCCACAAGATGGAAGAAGGATACGATCTGGTTTACGGCTGCTATCCGAAACGAAAAAATTCGTTCCTGAAAAATGTCACCAGCAAACTGAACGAAGTTTCCTCCCGGATTCTTCTCGGACGGCCAAAAGACATCGTTTCCAGCAATTTCTGGATGATTACCCGCCAGATCAAGGACGAGGTGGTAAAATACGACAGCTTCAATCCCTATATTGACGGCATTTTCTACCGCACGACACACAAAATCGGAAATGTAGAGGTGGAGCATTTCAAACGTGCAGTGGGAACTTCCAACTATACGTTAAAGAAACTGATCAAATTGTGGCTTGCCTACTGGAACTATTCTGTAATTCCGCTTCGCATATCGTCCGTTCTCGGCGGAGTTTCTGCAGCCGGCGGTTTTCTGGCAGCCATCATGATTGCCATCCGAAAGCTCATCAATCCGACCGTGATGGTTGGCTGGTCTTCGACGATCTGCGCCATCGTTGTTTTTTCCGGATTGATTCTGATGGTGCTCGGCATCATCGGAGAATACCTCGGAAAGATGATTCTGATTCTGAACCGCACGCCGCAGTATATTGTGCGGGAAACCATTAACGTATCTGATGAGGAGAAAAAAAGTGAAAAAAATCATGATTTTAGGTGCCGGTATTTACCAGGTGCCGCTGATCCGGACTGCACGCAGAATGGGTCTTTACACAATCGTAGTGAGTATTCCCGGCGATTATCCGGGGTTTGCACTTGCAGATAAAATTTATGAACTGAATACGCGGGATAAAGAAGCGATTCTTGCGGCGGCGGAAAAAGAACAGATCGACGGAATCTGTACATCGGGAACCGATGTGGCCGTCAGCACAATCGGCTATGTTTGTGAAAAGATGCATCTGTCCGGCATTCCGTATGAGGCGGCGGAAATTTTGACCGATAAGGCAAAGATGAAAGACGCATTCCGGCAGGGCGGCGTTTCCGCGGCAGACGGGATGCAGGTAAGAAGCGCAGAGGAGGCACAAAAAGCCGCAGAACAGCTTGGATACCCGGTTGTCGTAAAACGGGTGGACAGTTCAGGAAGCCGCGGAATTACCGTGGTGGAGCATTCCGGACAGATCGAAGAAGCGTATGAAAATGCGAGAAACGGTTCGGCAAGAGATTATGTGCTGGTTGAAAAATTCCTCCGCGGAACGGAGATCGGCGTGGATGGATTTGTGCAGAACCACAAACTGGTCTTTCTGGCACCGCACACGAAATTTGTATACCGCGGTGCACACACGACCGTTCCGGTCGGCCACGCATTTCCGTATGGATGCAGCGGGGCACTGCGGGAAGAAATTGCCTGCCAGATGCAGCTGGCCGTCACCGCATCCGGTGCCGATCAGTGCTCCGTCAATGCGGATGTCTTTGTGGACGGAGAGAAGGTCTGGATCATTGAAATGGGCGGAAGAACCGGGGCAACCTGCATTCCGGAATTGATTTCAACATATTATGGATTTGATTTTTATGAGCAGATGATCAAAAGCGCCCTCGGGGAAGAAACGGATTTTCAGCAGACGGAAAGCTGCCCGTGCATGGCAAAACTGCTGCTGAGTCCGGTAAGCGGAACCATCACACAAATCGACCGGGATCAGGTCGAACGTCTGCGTCAGGAAGGGCTGGAGCTTGTCCTGGATTATCCGGAGGGGCATGAAGTTTCTGCCATGGCAGATGGAACTGACCGGATCGGCCATGTGATTGTAAAGACGGGCCGGGAAGCGGAACTGGATGAGCAGATGAAGCGGGTGTACCGCTGTATCTGGATTGATGGAAAAAATCTGGAGACAATCTGGGAAGAGAAAACAGCAAAATAAAAAACCCGGAATCTTTTCAAGACCTCAGAAGAGGAGCGAAAGGATTCCGGGTTTTGCGTTGCCAGGCATATCAATATCCGGTGGACCAATTTTGATTACACTGTTTTTACAGGCTTCATCATCATCCGATAGTAGACTGGAATCAGCAGTGCAACCGCACCGCACCAGGCAAGCGGGCTTGCGATGCAGACGGCAGTGTAGCCTAAGAAGCGTGACAGCCAGACGGTAGCAGCAAGACGCATCACAAGCTCGACCATGCATGCGGCAAACGGTGCGCGTCCGTTCTGCATACTCTGAATCGAGGTGCGGTAGACGGCGAGAAGGCCGAGCAGGAAGTAGAACGGCGCTTCGATCGTCAGGAATGCATCGGAGTAATGGTAAGAATCCGTGATTTCGCTCGAAAAGCTTGGTGAGCAGGTGCATCTGTCCCGCGAGGTCTGCTGCCGCCGCTTCCGGAAAATGACGGGAAAGACGGTGACGCAGTATCTCGAGGAATATCGTGTGTCCAAAAGCCTGCCGCTCGTCGAAAGCGGCTTTTTGCCACGAAAAATATGTTACATCTGTTTGATTGCCTGCAGCATTTCAAGATCCGAAGCAGTCACCTTGATATTGGAAACCATCGTTCGGCCGTCCGGTTTTTTCACCGTGACTTCGAGAATCGTTCCCTCCTCGATCTGCGAGGATGCGAGATCGCTCATGAATTTTTACGAACTTCGGGTGGTTTTGGGCGAAACGGTTTCTCAGATTTTTTAATTCCATTAACTTTATTGGGTTAAATGCCATTCTTTTTTCTGTCCTTTCTATTCGAAACTTCTTTCGAAACATGAAAGTATTGTAACATGGAAAAGAAAAATGCAAGCGGATAAAAAGAGAAAAGACAGAGATACTGGGAATAAGAGAAAAGATTCTCAATTAGAATGGGAGAAAAACGAATGAAAGCGAAGAAGTATCTGCTGTTTTTTCTTTGGGCTACTGTATTTATATTGCCATCGAAGTCACCTACCGGGGTTACAGCTTCCGCCTGATGGGCATTGCCGGAGGAATGTCCCTTGCAGGAATCGGAATGCTGGAAGACGCCGGGCTGCGCCGCTTTCCGCTGGCGTTTCAGATGATGGTATCCGCCGTCCTGATTACGGCCATTGAACTGTATTCGGGGATGTTTTCCCTGAGGGTGCTGCATTACCGCATGTGGGACTATGGTACGCTGCCGTTTTCCATCTGCGAAGGATTAATCTGCCCGTGTTTTTTCGGGATCTGGTATCTGCTCTCGGCGGTTGGGATTTTTCTTACGGACTATGTGAGCTATTATATCTTCCATGAGGGGACGCACCCGGTGTATCGAAAGAAGAAAAAGGGTTGTGCCGAAGGGGAGTTCGTTATAAAATAAGAAAAAACAACCCAGGCAGGAGGTCCTCATGGAAAACGAAAAAATTATCTGGAATATCTCGCAGAATTGTACCCGACCATCGAAAAAGCAGCGACCGAAATCATCAATCTGCAGTCCGTTATCAACCTTCCCAAAGGCACGGAGCATTTCCTTTCGGATATTCATGGCGAATACGAAGCCTTTTCTCATGTACTCCGCAACGGTTCCGGTGCCGTGCGAAAGAAGATTGACGATGTCTTCGGCCACACGCTCGGCATTTCGGAAAAACGTGCGCTTGCAACCCTTATCTATTACCCGAGAGAGCGCCTGGAGATGGAGAAAAAGCAGCAGGAGGACATCGATGACTGGTACAAGGTCATGCTGTACCGCCTGATCGACGTCTGCAAAATCGTTCTTCCAAATACACCCGTGCCAAAGTGCGGAAAGCCCTGCCGGTGGATTATGGCTATATCATCGAGGAGCTGATCACCGAAAAGCCGGAGGTGCTCGATAAAGAAGCATACTACGAGCGATCATCCAGACCATCCTCGAAATCGGCAGCGCCGAAAACTTCATCATCGCCGTGGCAGAGCTGATTCAGCGGCTCGTTGTTGATCATCTCCACATCATCGGCGACATCTTTGACCGCGGTCCGGAGCCGTATAAAATCATGGACTGCCTGATGAATTACCATTCCCTCGATATCCAGTGGGGCAACCACGATGTGCTCTGGATGGGCGCTGCGACCGGCCAGCCGGCGTGCGTGGCCAGCACGATCCGCATCTGCCTCCACTACGGCAATCTCGATGTGCTGGAGGACGGCTACGGCATCAATATGCTTCCGCTTGCCACCTTTGCTCTCGAGACGTACGGCGATGATCCGTGCGAATGCTTTGCCGCAAAAGGCGGCGAGGACAGCGGAAATTCCCAGCAGATGCTGGAGCGCCGCATGCACAAGGCCATCACCGTAATGCAGTTAAAGCTCGAGAACCGTCTGATCCGTGAGAACCCGGAGTACGGCATGGAAAACCGCCGTCTGCTGGAAAAGATCGATTACCAGAACGGAACGGTGACGATTGGGGAGAAAACATATGCTCTGCGCGACAAGAGCTTTCCGACGATCGACCCGGCGCATCCGGACGAGCTGACAGAAAAAGAGGCAGAAGTGCTCGATAAGCTGATCTTCGCCTTCCGAAACAGCGAAAAACTGCAGGCGCACGTCGATTTCCTGCTCAAAAAAGGAAGCCTCTACCGCGTCTACAATGGAAATCTGCTGTACCACGGCTGCATGCCGATGAATGAGGACGGCACCTTAAAAGAGGTACAGGTCGACGGAAAGAAATACAAGGGAAAAGCACTGTACGATATCCTCGAGCACAACGTGCGCCGCGCATTTGTAAGCCGCGATCCGAAAAAACGGGAGCAGGGCCGCAATACGCTGTGGTATCTGTGGACTGCGCCGAATTCCCCGCTGTACGGCCGCGACAAGATGACAACATTTGAGCGGTATTTCCTCGCAGAAAAAGAGACCTGGACCGAGGTGAAAAACGCGTATTACCGCCTGATCGAGAAAGAGGAGACGGCGGACCGGATCTTACAGGAGTTCGGGCTTGCCGGTGAAAATGTACATATTATCAACGGCCACGTCCCGGTACACCAGAGTGCTGGTGAAAGCCCGGTCAAATGCGGCGGCAAGGTGCTGATCATCGACGGCGGCTTCTGCAGGGCGTACCACAAAGAAACCGGCATCGCGGGTTACACGCTGATTTACAACTCGTACGGCCTCAGCCTCACCGCGCACGAGCCGTTTGAATCGACAGAAAAAGCAATCCAGGAGGAGAAGGATATTGTCTCCCGCCAGGTGGCGGTGCGGTACAACATGAAGCGCCAGTTAGTCGGCGATACGGATCAGGGACGGCAGATCCGGCAGCGCATCCGTGAATTAAAGGAACTGATCGAGGCGTACCGCACGGCTCAGTTAAAAGAGCTTCTTTAAATCAAGGGTTTTCAACTGCGCCGGAAAATGGTATAATCAAAACAGTGTGCGCAGATGGAAACACTGTGCGCTGGAACAGATGGAAAGAAGGAAGAAACATATGAGGGCATGGATTGCCAGGATGACAGAAGATAACATAGATCAGAGCGCGATCGAAAAAGCAGGAGAGATTCTGAAAAACGGCGGTCTGGCGGCATTCCCGACCGAGACCGTATATGGTCTTGGCGGAAATGCGCTGGATGCCAAAGCTTCCGAGAAAATTTATGCGGCAAAGGGCCGTCCGTCGGACAACCCGCTGATCGTCCACATCGGAAGAATGGAGGACCTCGAAACCGTAGCGGCAAACGTGCCGGAGAGTGCACGCAAACTGGCAGCTGCATGCTGGCCGGGACCGCTGACGATGATTTTTGAGAAAACAAATGCCGTTCCGCTCGAGACGACGGGAGGCCTTACCTCCGTAGCCGTGCGCTACCCGAGCAACAAAGTGGCAAACGCACTGATCTTAGCCGGAGGCGGCTTCATCGCAGCGCCGAGCGCCAATACATCAGGCCGGCCGAGCCCGACGAAAGCCGAGCATGTGATCGAGGACCTTGGGGACAAAAATTGACTGTATCATCGACGGAGGAGACGCCGAGATCGGCCTCGAATCCACCATCGTCGATTTTACAGAGGAGATTCCGACGATTCTCCGCCCGGGCTATTACAACAAAGAAATGCTGGAAAAAAGTGCTTGGAACCGTGCGTGTCGATCCGGGAATCCTTGCGGAGGACAGCCATGTGCGTCCGAAGGCACCGGGCATGCGCTACAAACATTATGCGCCGAAGGCAGACCTTACGATTATCCAGGGCGAGATGGAACGGGTGATTCCGGAAATCAACCGCCTTGCCGCAGAACCAGAAAAAGGCAGGAAAGAAAGTGGGCGTAATCTGCACCGATGAGACGCGGGAGCAGTACACCACAGGAGATATCAAGAGCATCGGGCTGCGCGCCGAAGATGAGACGATCGCGCATCACCTGTTTGCGATTCTGCGCGACTTCGATGAGGACGGCGTGGAAGTGATTTATTCCGAGGCTTTCGACACCCCGCGTATGGGGCAGGCGATCATGAACCGCCTGTTAAAAGCCGCAGGCCACAAAGTAGCAGAGGTATAACAGTGAAACATTACAGCAGGATTTTATTTGTGGACGCGGACGATACCGCGCGCGCACCGATGGCGAAGGCGATTCTGCAGAGCAAAGAGCTTCCGTGGCCGATGGAAATTGGTTCCCGCGGGCTTGTCGTTCTGTTTCCGCAGCCGGTCAACCAGAAGGTAGAGGCAGTGCTTGCGCGCAACGGGCTTTCGGCCAAAGACCACACCACCACACCGCTTACCGCGGAGGACATCAACGACGACACGCTGCTTCTTGTGATGGAGGACAGTCAGAGGGAAAAGATCCGTGAGGACTTCCCGGATGCGCCCCATCTGCAGACGATCGCCGGATTTCTGCGGCTGGCAGGAGACATCCCCGCCCTTTACGGGGAACCGCTTACCGAATACGGAAAATGTTATGAAGCGCTGGAATTCCTGATTGAAGGTGTTCTTGCGCGGCTGAAAGAGGAGGAAGAACAATGATAGCTTTAGGATGCGACCACGGCGGATATGAGCTGATGCAGGAGGTAAAAGCATATCTGGACAAACAGGGACTGGAATATCAGGACTTCGGATGCTACAGCAACGAGGCAGTTGATTATCCGGTTTACGCCAGAAAAGTAGGCCATGCGATCCAGAACGGAACGTGTGATAAGGGAATCCTGATCTGCGGAACCGGAATCGGCATTTCTATCACGGCAAACAAAATGGAAGGAATCCGTGCAGCACTCTGCACCGACTGCTTCTGCGCAGAGGCAACCCGCCTGCACAACGATGCCAACGTACTGGCGATGGGAGGACGCGTTGTAGGCCCTGGCCTTGCAATCAAAATCGTAGAAACCTTCCTGAACACTCCATTTTCCGGAGAAGAGCGTCACGAACGCCGGATTCATTTGATTGAGCATGAAGGAGAAAATGAATAAATTTTAAACAAAACAAAGGAGAAGGGAAAATGGCAAGAACAGTCATCATGGATCACCCGCTGATCCAGCACAAAATCGGTATTATCAGAAAGAAAGACACAAGCTCCAAGGAGTTCCGCGAGATGATCAGCGAGATTGCAATGCTGATGTGCTACGAGGCAACCAGAGAGCTGCCGCTCACAGACGTTGAAATTGAAACCCCGATCTGCAAAACAACCGTAAAAGAGCTCGAAGGAAAGAAAATGGCAGTTGTGCCGATCCTCCGTGCCGGTCTTGGTATGGTAGAAGGTATGCTGGCTATGATTCCGGCAGCAAAAATCGGACACATCGGTCTGTACCGTGATCCGGAAACCCTGGCACCGGTTGAGTATTACTGCAAACTTCCGTCAGACATCGCAAGCCGTGAAGTATTTGTAACCGACCCGATGCTGGCAACCGGCGGTTCTGCAACGGCAGCCATCACCATGCTGAAAGAAAAAGGCGCAAAGAAGATCCACTTCATGTGCATCATCGCATCTCCGGAAGGAATCGAGAAAATGCATGAGATTCACCCGGATGTCGATGTTTTCGTCGGAGCACTGGATGACCATCTGAACGAGCACGGCTACATTGTACCAGGCCTCGGCGATGCCGGAGACCGTATCTTCGGTACGAAATAAGAGCGGAAGCAAAGTACGTTAAGAAAACACAGGGGAAATGGGTATGAGCGATAAACGAGAGGATTATATTTCCTGGGATGAATATTTCATGGCAGTTGCCCAGCTTGCCGGTATGCGCTCGAAGGATCCGCACACACAGGTGGGAGCCTGCATTGTGAGCGAGGACAACAAGATTCTGTCCATGGGATACAACGGTTTCCCGAGAGGCTGCTCGGACGACGAGTTCCCGTGGGGAAAGACAAGTGAAAATCCGCTGGAAAACAAGTATCTTTACACAACGCACAGTGAACTGAACGCCATCCTGAATTACCGCGGCGGAAGCCTCGAGGGAGCCAAGCTGTATGTGACATTGTTCCCATGCAACGAGTGCTGCAAGGCGATTATCCAGGCGGGAATCAAAACGGTGATCTACGACTGCGACAAGTACGCGGACACCCCGTCCGTGATCGCATCGAAACGGATGATGAAGGCGTCCGGAGTCACTTTTCAGAAATACCACCGCACAGGGCGGGAAATTACCATGTCCCTGTAGCAGAAAAGATAATAGAAGGAGCGCGCCTGAACGAACAGAAAGTTCAGACGCGCTTCGTCTGTATACACGAAAAGACAAGAAACGGGAGGGCACCATGGAGAGCAATTTCGAATGGATTACGGCAAACGGCGATATCGGCATCCGCTTTTTCCACAGCATCGACGACGGCGGCTACAGCAACCCGCCGCACTGGCACAACGATCTGGAGATCATTTATCTTCTGGAAGGCCGTCTGAAAGTGCGTTTCGGTGACGGCGGCGAGCGGCAGATCGGGGCAGATGAACTTCTCGTCATCAACTCCGGCACGATCCACGCCGTGACAGCCTATCCGAATCAGGCCATCGTCCTGCAGGTTCCGTACGAGATGCTGCTGCAGTACATGGAGCATTACGATCAGCTTTACTTTGTTGTGGATGAAAGACCGGCCAGTGAGGCGGAAAAACAAAAACTCGCAGAATTCAAAGCAGTTCTCCGGGAGATGGACGAGGTGTACGGTGCGCAGAAAGAAGGGTATCAGTTAAAATTCGACAGCCTTCTTCTTGAAGCGCTGTACCGCTTACTGGTGGACTATGCGGTGCGGATCGGAAAAGAACACATTCCGCAGAATCAGAAGGCCGTACAGCAGATCCGCGAGGTCATGCGGTATATTGAGGAGCATTACGCCGAAAAGCTGACGGTGGCGCAGGTCGCGGAGCACTTTGGTTATACGCCGAATTATCTGTCGAAGCTTCTGAAACGGTACCTCGGTCTGACGGTCTACCAGTATCTGTATGAAATCCGGCTCGACCGGATCTGCCGCGACCTGCAGCATCCCGAGGCGCGGATCATGGAACTTCTGCCGAAACACGGCTGCGAAAAACTACAAAGTCGGTGTCGCGTCTGTTTAAGGAGCGGTACGGCTGCAGCATGAAGGAAATGCAGAAGCGGTATGAAAAGGAAAAGGAGACCGCCCGATGGGCCAGTGGGTAAGAATCAGAAAAGCGGAAATGCCCTAATTTTCTGCCGAAAAAGGCACTAAACAAGAAGAAGAGAGCATGGTATAGTGGAAGCATGAAACAGCGGATTTTCAGTAAATGCCGCAAAACATGTGAAAAATGGAGTGTGGAAAATGAAAGCAAAACAGATTACAACGTACCATGTAAAAGGGGAAGCAAAAACCTGGGAAAAAGCGCTGGCACCGGAAGACGAGTCCAAGAGCGTAAAAATGATTGAGTCGAACGTCATCAACCTGTATCCGGACTTTGCGTTCCAGACCATCGAGGGCTTCGGCGGCGCCATGACCGAGAGCAGCGCATACCTGCTGTCCCGTATGGATGAGGAAACACAGAATCAGGCATTACAGGATATTTTCGGACCGGACGGCCTTCATGCAAGATTTGTCCGCGTGCCGATCGACAGCTGTGACTATTCCCTTGAGGAGTATCAGGCAGTCGCAGACCCGATCGCAGACCCGGATCTGGCAACCTTCTCGATCGACCGCGACCGCAAATATGTCCTTCCGATGCTGAAAAAAGCCATCGAAATCTCCGCAGAGCCGATCAGTGTTCTGATGAGCCCGTGGTCTCCGCCGTATCAGTGGAAAACTGCACCGAAGATCGCAAAGAATGATGCTGCTGTTTACGGTGCAATGGGAATGCCGGTTCCGGAAGAGATTCCGCAGAGAAACCACGGCGGCAGCCTGAAACCGGAGTATTACGGAAGCTGGGCAAAATACGTCGTAAAATATCTGCAGGCATACCTCGATGAGGGAATCCCGGTGACGATGCTGAGCCTGCAGAACGAGACCGTAGCGGCTACCACCTGGGACAGCTGCGTATGGACACCGGAAGAGTCCAAAACCTACCTGAAAGATTATCTGTATCCGGAGATGAAAAAAGCAGGCCTGACGGACAAGATCGGCATCTTCATCTGGGATCACAACAAAGAGCGTATGATCGAGCACGTTCTGACCGTCCTTGACGAGGAGACCATGGACATGGTAGCCGGTATCGCATTCCACTGGTATTCCGGCGACCACTTCGAGGCTGTTGAGCTGATGAAACAGAAATACCCGGACAAAACCTTCATGCTTTCCGAGTGCTGTGCCCTTCACATGCCGGGCAGAATAGGTTTTGGCGGCGGTGGTTTCGGACCGGTGAACTTCCAGACACCAGAGTACGTCGATTACCTTGACGCCGCAGATTATGCACACGATATGATCGGAAACCTGAACGCCGGCATGAACCGCTGGATCGACTGGAACTTCCTCGTAGACAAAGACGGCGGCCCGCGCCACGTACCGATGGGATTCACCTCAGGTCTGATTGTGGATGATGATTTCCATTACCGCAAACCGATCATGTACCACTACATCGGCCATATTTCCAAATATATTGCTCCGGGTGCAAAACGCATCGGCTGGAGCAAATACGGAGCAAACCTGGATGTAACGGCCGCAGTCAATCCAGACGGAAGCTACGTTGTGATCCTGCTGAACCGCACAAAAGAGGATTCCGGCTGCTTCCTGCGTGTCAACGGACATATCATGCGTGTCGATCTTCCGGCAGAGACACTCAGCACGGTTGTAATCGAGAAATAAAAAGCAAAAATAAGAAAATGCCTTCTGTGCAGAATGGAAACAGTCTGCACAGAAGGCATTTTTGTAAGATACGATTTATTTTTGATCGGAATCGGAAGAATTTGAGTTTTTCTCTTCGGTCGAAGGCTTTGCCGGTGTATACGGCGCATCAACCGGAGACTCTTCCGTGGTCAGCTTTGTCAGCGCTTTGCGCAGCCGGTAGCCCGGAAAGTGGAAGACTTCGGCCTCGTCGATCTTCTTTTTCTGATATGGGATCGCCTGTCTCGTTTCCGGATCAATGTGGTCCATGTGGAAGTAAAACGCATCGTCATCCGGCAGGTGATGTTTTTCAAGACGACGGTTGGCGAAGTTGCGGCAGACCGTGCAGATAATGGCACAGACCGGAACGGCGATGATCATGCCAAAGACACCCCAGAAGCCGCCGCCGATCAGAATCGAGATGATGATAAGGAAGCTGGACACGCCGGTCGTCTCGCCGAGGATTTTCGGTCCTAAGAAGTTTCCGTCAAACTGCTGCAGGAGAACGACGAAAATCAGGAAATACAGTGCCTGCAGAGGGTCGATCAGAAGGATCAGCAGAAGACACGGAACGGCGCCGAGGAACGGGCCGAAAAACGGAATGATATTCGTCACACCGATGATTACGCTGACCAGCAGTGCGTACGGGGTGCCGATCAGGCTCGTCACAAGATAGCAGATGGCACCGATGATGATCGAATCGATGACTTTTCCAACGAGGAATCCGCTGAATTCCTGGTTCACATACTGGCAGTCGCGGATCACGGCATTTCCGTGATCCAGACCGAGCAGCGCGTAGACTGCTTTTTTCAGCTTGGCAATGTAGCTTTCCTTGTTGTACAGCATGTAGATCGCAACGATCGCGCCAAGCAGAATGTTTTTGAAAAACGTAACCATGTTGACGAGCTGTCCGGAGAGGTTCAGAAGGAACGTACGGAGCATCGGCATCAGGTCATTGGTCAGCCAGTTGGAAAGCTTTGCGGAGAACGTGGAGATGTACTGGTCTGCCGTCTGCTGCATCTCCGGGTAATTCGCCAGCACTTTTGTGGCAAAATCCTGAATGTTGTTTGCGTAGTTGGAGAAGTTGGAGACGATGTTTGTGATACTTGAGAACAGCTCCGGGATCAGGGTCGCAATGAGTCCGTACAGCGCGAAAAGCATGGAGACGTACGTCAGAAGAATCAAAAGCGCCCGCACAAGCTTTTTGCAGCGTACCGACTGTGTTTTTCGTGCCGGGCAAAGAGTCTGGCGATGATCCGCTGTTCTATGAAGTTAATGATCGGGCTGATCACATAGGCGAGAATCAGGGCTGCAATCAGGGGGGAGAGAATGTCGAGGACATTGTGAAAGGCGGTCCGCACAGAAGTCTGGTGGAAGAGCAGGTAGTAAAAAATCATGGACGCTGCAAGTACCAGAAAGGCAGTAACGCCGGCCCGGACATATTTTCGGTAACGATCCAGTTTCATAAAAATGTAAATCCCCTTTCGAATTTTATTAACCTCTATTATACACATGCAATCCCCAAAATACAACCGCAACCACACTTGCGGGAAAAAAAGGAAACTGCTATACTGGAAAAGCAGATTTAGAAAAAGGAGATAACAAATTTGAAGATAAAAATGCCGCCAAGCGTAAATATGGTAATCGATTCCCTGCATGCGAAAGGCTTCGAGGCGTACGCGGTCGGAGGCTGTGTGCGCGATACGATTCTTGCGCGGGAGCCGGACGACTGGGATATTACAACCTCTGCTTCCCCACAGCAGGTAAAAGAAATTTTTTGACCGCACCGTGGATACGGGACTGGAGCACGGAACGGTAACAGTTCTGGCCGGAAGCGGCGCGCACGAGGTCACGACGTACCGCATCGACGGAGAGTATGAGGACGGCCGCCATCCGAAAGAAGTGGTCTTTACCTCCAGCCTCGCTGAGGATCTGCGCCGCCGTGATTTTACGATCAATGCGATGGCATACAACAACGAAGAGGGGCTTGTGGATCTGTTCGATGGAATCAGGGATTTACAGCGCAAAGTCATCCGCTGTGTCGGAAATCCGACCGAGCGGTTCAGTGAGGATGCACTGCGGATCCTGCGTGCCCTCCGCTTTTCCGCACAGCTCGGCTTCAAACTCGATCCGGCAACACTGGATGCCATCATAGCACTCGCGCCGACGCTTGAAAAAATCAGCGCTGAGCGGATCCGTGTGGAACTGAATAAACTGCTGATCTCGAAGCGGCCGGAGTACATGGAGGCCGTCTATGAGGCGGGTATTACAAAAATTGTGCTGCCGGAGTTTGATGAACTGATGAAAACGCCGCAGAACAATCCGCACCACTGCTATAATGTCGGTGAGCACACGATTGCCGCTCTGCAGCACGTTCCGGCAGATCCGATTCTGCGCTGGACGATGCTGCTCCACGACATTGCAAAACCGGCGTGCCGCACAACGGATGAGGCCGGCATCGATCATTTTAAAGGCCACGCACCGGCGGGGGAGAAAATGGCGAAAGCGATTCTGCGCCGTCTGAAATTCGACAACGAAACCATCCGCCAGGTCGCAGCATTGATCCGCTGGCATGACTGCCGCATGGCTCCGGAGAAACCTGTGATCCGCCGTATTCTGAACAAACTCAGCCCGGAGCTGTTCGAAAAACTGATGATCGTGCAGGAAGCCGATACGATGGCCAAAAGCCTGTACCAGCGGGAGAAAACCCTGGAACGGATCGGGAAGGTAAGGGAGTGCGTCAGAGAAATTCTCGATAACGGCGACTGCTTTACGTTGAAAACGCTGGCCGTTTCCGGTAAAGATCTGATGGAATTCGGTGTCCCGAAAGGCCCGAAAATCGGCGAATGCCTGAACGCGGCGCTGGAAGAAGTGATGAAAGATCCGGCGAAGAATACAAAAGAATACCTGACAGAGTACGTAAAAACACTGCTGTAAAGCCAAAACGGCAAACAAGAGAGCCGGGAACAGAACAATCCGTCCCCGGCTCTCTTTTGTTTTTGCTGGTTTTATGCGTTCAGATCACGCAGCAGATCCGCATACCAGCAGAACACATGGGCAATGCGGTACAGTTCGCTCTCCTTGGAGACGGTGCGCCACAGCTCTTTATAGCTGTGCAGCCACCGTTCGAGATCTCCGGCGAGTGCAAAACAGTCTTCTTTCTCCGGCAGAGTGCCCTCGGAAAGAAGGGAAGCGCGCAGGAACGGCAGCAGGCGGTTCAGCACTTTCAGGCCGTCTGCGGCGAGCAGGTACGCATAGATCATCGGACGGTTCTCCGGGCGGACGGTGCCGGCTTTCTCGTACAGAACGGCGCAGAGCGCGTCGATTGAAGCATTTGCTGCATCCGCATCGCCTTCCGCGCAGGAGCGGAGCAGTTCGGCAGCCTCTTCTTTGTCCTGATGCAGTTCGAGTGCTTCCTGTACCATAACGGCAGTGCGCCACGGATACGCATCCTGATGGCAGAGAAGATCGAGCACGGAAACGAGTTTTCCGGAAGCATCACCAAATTCCAGCACGGAAATCTGGCGATTGATCTCCTCCTCCGGCAGAATGTCTGCATTCCAGGAGAACGCCGCGCCGTAGATCATGCCGATGCGGGAGAAGTCCGGGTGATTGATGTGGCCGTAATCGCCCCAGTCAGTGTTCAGAAGTCCCATCGCATGGCATTCGTGGCCGTAGCGCGCCATTCTGGAAATGTTTTCATACGCCTCATGATACTTGTTGATGAGCTGGTTCCATCCCTGTACGCCCGGGCACACATACAGATGCTCGGCACCGGAATTGGCAAGGCGGGTCAGACGCTCCGATGAAACATTTGACGCATAATCCCAGTGGAGGCAGATCAGGTTCTTCGGCAGGAGATGATAAACTTCCGGCTCCTGGCTGATGACATCACTCCAGAACATCGGTGTGCGGCCGGATTCAGTGATATAGTTGGCAAGCTCTGTCACAAACTCGGTGTAGATGACGGTGGTTCCCTTTTCCTCGGCGAGTGCGCGGGAAGCCCCTTTTCCAAGGTCAAACGTTTCATCCGCGCAGAGATTGAAATACTTCGAGGAGAAGAGCTGCATATATTCGGAAAGAATGTGTTTGGCAAGGGAGAGGCTCTCCGGGTTTGTGATATCGAGCGTACTGGTGCGCCTGGCGGTCATAGAAGGAGAACGGAGCCGAAGCAGAGCCTTCCAGTTCGCACAGATGTGCATACGATTTCGTGCAGAGCAGCTTGTACAGATGGCCGAAGCTTGCAAGCGACGGAACGAGATCAATGCCAAGTCCCTTGCAGTAGCGGTCCAG
>ENA-OQIP01000124-OQIP01000124.1-human-gut-metagenome-genome-assembly--contig:-NODE-124-length-15542-cov-2.248654_pt1 | contig 15542 bp, 16 predicted proteins | sample MGYA00242585_ERZ504750 | MGnify/ENA primary metagenome ERZ504750 (study PRJEB26092, sample SAMD00036441) | human gut metagenome | host: Homo sapiens | study: EMG produced TPA metagenomics assembly of...
ATGACTTTTTGCTGAAAGTTGATGAAGATTCCAGATATGATATGCATATGGCGGAGATGCCAAGGGCTTATATCCGTTATGGGGATCGTGACATTTTTAATTATACGATTCATAAAGAATATACAGATAAGGGATATCGTTCACAGCATTATATTTTTAAATATGGGAATTATTATTTTGAAGTACAGGTACGAACGATTGCTGAAGAAGTATACGCAGAATTTGACCATTATGTAAAGTACCCATATCGTGAGAATAATCATTTTCTAAAGCGGTATACAAGTGTTGTGGCAGAATTGTTGAATTCTGTGGATGAGATCATTTCGACATGTTTTCAGTTTGGAGAAGCAGGCTGGCTTGACATTGAGAAATATTTTGCACAAGACAGCTACAGTGACTTGCAGAGAATGTCGAAAGAACCGCATAAGAGAGAACAAGAACAGATTCCAAGAGCCAATGACGGAGTGATCGATGCTCAAAGTTATATGAATCGGATGATCTTAAGAAAGGGATAAACCAGATGGAGAGATATGACGACGGATTCGCAGAAGAAAGACAACGGATCGAACGATTAGTAGAGGAGATCATTGCTGGAGAACATAAGATTGATAAAACTGCCGAATTCTTCCGCAGGATTTAGTGGAGCTGCACAGGCAGAATATTTTTCGAAGGCAAGATATCATTTAGAATCGGATGTAAGTAATCTGATCGTGAATCATAAACAGCAACTGGATGAATTACAATTGTTAAAGATGATAAAGGGGCAAGAATGATAGAACACAATTTATATGAGATGGAAAATTACAGAGAGCTGATCGATGAGGTCGGTGTCGATAAATTCCGTGAACGGTTTGAGGAACTGCAGAAGACAGCGATGGAATTTATTGAAATGGCAGGATTTTCTGAGACATCTTACTGTAATGAAAGAATTTTAATGCAGGTGATTCTTGATTATTTTATGGATGTGATGCGGTTAAAGGAATTTCATAGTATTGAGAGGATCCGCACAGAAAAGCTGTTTGCATACACGATTTCCTGGATCGTTCGGAGAAAACCAATTCAGTTTCGGGATTATTCCGAAGAAGAGAGAGATATTTTTATCAATGAACGTTTTGCTGCATATCTGCTCATCAATGAATGTCTGATGTGTGGAACGAAACATTTTGTACAGGAAGCTTACGCAGAAAAATTAGTAGAATATACAGAAATGCTGCTTTATTATTTCAAATACCGTCAGTGCGATCCAAAGACATTAGAACTTTTGATCGAATCATTTAAGATGGGCGGACTTGTGCATTAGAAGGAAAGGGGATTTAGGTATGGGAATCCTTGTTTTTGATGTAGGAACCTCGAGTATGAAAGGTGCATTGCTAAACGATAAGGCAGAGATTTTATGCCAGTTTCACAGAAAATATCATCCAACCTTTTATTCTTCAGTCAAGGTAACGCAGGACCCAGAAATATGGAGAAAAGCATTATATGATATAGCAAGAGATGTGGGTGACTGGTGTAAGGATCAGAACGAAGAAGTAGAGATGATTTCTTTGACGGCACAAAGAACATCGATCATACCAGTTGATCATAAAGGAGATCCATTATGTGATGCTGTGATGTGGCAGGATAAAAGGAATATTGAAGTTTGTACGAGGCTTTCTGCGATGAATGGACAGATCATCAGAAAAAGCGGTACAATGGTGAATCCTGTATTTTCAGGGAGTAAGATGGCATGGCTTAAAGAGACACAACCGGAGATTTATAAGAAAGCAGACAGGATTTTTGTTGTTGCAGATTATTTATTATATCATATGACAGGGCAGAGAAAACTTGATCGTACTTATGCTAGCCGGTCTCATTTGATGAATTTAAGAACCGGGCGGTGGGACAGCGTGCTTCTTGATATCTTTGGAATCGAGAAGAATAAGCTTTGTAATCTGATCGACCCAGGAGAACTTCATGGATATACAAATGAGAAATTTGCGGCAAGTACAAGACTTAAGACGGGAATTCCAGTCTATTCGGCTGGTGGTGATCAGCAGTGCAGCGCGCTTGGGATGGGAATTTATGAAGAAGGTGACATGGAGGTTACAAGTGGAACGGGCGCATTTATCATAGGGATCGCAGAGAAAGTACCAATTGTGCTTCTGGGTAATCCGATCATTAATTATTCTGCGGTAAAAGGAAAATATATTGTGGAAGCAAGTATCTTAACATGTAGTGCGGCATTTGACTGGTTTTGCAATAATTTTTATAAAGAAGTGAATGGAGATGTTTATCAAAAGATCGATCAGGAAATCTCACAGTCTCCACCAGGAGCCAATGGATGTATGTTGCTTCCATTTTTTCAGGGAAGGGCAACACCACAGTGGAATCCAAAAGCAACTGCATCATTTACAAATGTAACGCTGAGTACGACAAGAGGCGATATGGTGAGAGCTTTGTTGGAAGGAATTGCTTATGAGATCCGCAACAATTTAGACATTGTGGAAGGTCAGATTGGCAAGGCAGATCAGATTCATATTGGTGGTGGCTTGAGCAACAGCCATGAATTTAATCAGATTCAGGCAGATGTCTATGGAAGAAAACTGATCCATTATCAGCATAGGGAAGCAGGGATCATTGGAGCATGGACAAGCACAATGGTGGAAAGTGGGAAAGTTTCAGATCATGAAGGAGGCTCTAGAACGGGCAGGTAGGAATAATTCATTACAGATTTATGAACCTGTTGAAAAAAATATTGAGAAATATCAGGAACTTCGAGCAGATATGAACCATTTATACCAAAAAATATATTAGGAATAAACAAGAATATTTATAAAAAACTGAACCACTGTAAAAGGGGCAACTCATAGGAGTAATTTATGAGTTGTCTCTTTTTTTGTACATTTTAAACAAAATGTATGGGTTTGCACTTGTGTGCATATGGATTGTATTTATGGAAGAACAATATATTTATAAATGTCAATCTAAAATATTTATTTTGCACATATGTGCAAAGATTGAGAATTTGTTGCACGGATGTGCAGCGAATGATAAGATGTAAACAACTTAAGGAGATGCACATAAAAGCAACATAGAAAATATGGAGAATGAATTAGGAGGAACCAAATGAGTGAAGTAATCGAAGCAAGAAACATTAAGTTGAATGTAGACGCATCTGATTGGAGAGATTCCATGGTCAAATCAGGACAGCTCTTAGTAGATAGCGATTATATTACAAAAGATTACATTGATTTGACGATCAAATGTGTGGAAGAAAACGGACCATATATTGTTATCATTCCAGGACTTGCATTATCTCATTCAAGACCAGATGTGAGTGTAAATAAAACAGGATTAAGTTTGATTACATTAAGCAAGCCAGTCTGTTTTGACTGTGATAATGATCCAGTAGACATTGTTCTTACTCTGGCAGCAACTGACGACACATCTCATCTGCAGAAACTTCAGTCCATGGCTGAGTTTATTTCAGATGAAGAGAACATTGAATTCATTAAAAACGCAAAATCAGCTGAGGAAGTTGCCAAAGCGATCAATGAATTTGAACCAGAAGAGTAAGAAGGGAGAAAGAGGATGGAAATATTAAACACAGTATTTACATTTGTATCGAACAATATTTTGACGAAAGCGGAGTTCTTCGTAGGACTGATCGTCTTAGTTGGATACATCTTATTAGGAAGAAAATGGTATGAAACATTAGCAGGTTTCTTAAAAGCAGTTGTAGGTTATATGATTTTAAATGTAGGTTCAGCTGGATTGATCAACACATTCCGACCAATCCTTGCAGGATTAAACCAGAAGTTTCATTTAAATGCGGTAGTTATTGACCCGTATTTTGGATTGAATGCAGTAAATGCAGCACTTGAAAATATCGGATTATCCGCAGCATGGACTATGACATCATTGTTACTTGCATTTATCTGGAACATCATCTTATTGATCTTCCGTAAATTCACAAAACTTCGTACCTTATTGTTAACTGGACATATCATGGTACAGCAGGCAACAACCGTAACATGGATCGTATTCTTATTTATCCCAGGACTTCGTAATATCTGGGGAGCTGTAGCAGTCGGAATCTTAGTCGGTACATACCAGGCAGTATTTTCTAACTTAACAGTTGAACCAACAGATCGTTTAACAGACGGTGAAGGTGGATTTGCGATCGGACATCAGCAGATGTTTGCAATCTGGTTAGCAGACAAGATCGCACCAAAGATCGGTAAAAAAGAAGATTCTATTGAAAATATCAAACTTCCAGGATTCTTACAGATGTTTAGTGACAATGTAGTATCTACATCCGTATTAATGTTTATATTCTTTGGAATTATCATGTTAGTACTTGGGGAAGATTTCATGAGAAGTTTAGATGACACATTCTCACAGACAACAGCATTTGGATTCTATATTTTCTCTAAAGCATTAAGCTTTACTGTTTACTTAAACGTATTACAGGCAGGTGTTCGTATGTTCGTTGCAGAACTTACAGAATCATTCAAAGGTATTTCAGACAAACTGCTACCAGGAGCAATCCCAGCAGTAGACTGTGCGGTAGCTTATGGATTCGCACCAGCAAACGCAGTAACAGTAGGTTTCTTCTGTGGAGCACTTGGACAGTTCTTAGCGATCGCAGGACTTTTGATCTTCCATTCACCAGTTATGATCATCGCAGGATTCGTACCATTATTCTTTGATAACGCAAGTATCGCAGTATATGCAAACCACAGAGGTGGAGTTAAAGCAGCCATGATCTTACCGTTTATCAGTGGAATCATTCAGGTATTAGGAGGAGCTGTTTGTGCTTACATTTTACAGTTAGTAGCATTCGGTGGATGGCATGGAAACTTCGACTTCTCAACGATCTTCCTTGCAGTATCTTATATTGTTAAGTATTTAAAGGTACCTGGAGTTATCCTTTGTGTTATCGCAATGTTAGTTATTCCTCAGATTCAGTATGCGAAATCTGATAAAGAAAAGTATTTCACAGTAGGTCAGGAAGACGACGAGTACTAAAAAGCAATATCAAATCAATTTTTAATAAAACAATCAATCAGCCAAAATTCAGGAGGTATTTATTATGAAAATCAAAGCAATCGCAGCATGTGGAAATGGAATGGGATCAAGTCAGATGATCAAAATGAAGATCAACAAAGTATTCAAAAGATTAGGAATTGATGCAGAAATCGGACATATGAGTGTTGGAGAAGCAAAAGGTGTAGCAAACAATTACGATATGATCTTTGTATCTGAAACATTTACATCGCAGTTTAGAACAGGAAAAGATACAAAAGTCATTGGACTTAAAAATTTATTTAATCAGAAAAAGAAAATCGAAGCAAAGATCAGAGAAGCATTAGATATGCCTGCAGAATAAATCGGGGTGAGATAGATGTACGATATCAAAAAAAGGCCATTAGGGATATATGAAAAAGCTCTTCCAAATGATTTCACATGGCTTGAAAAAATGCAGGCAGCAAAGCAGGCAGGATTTGATTATATTGAGATTTCTATTGATGAATCTGATGAGAGATTAGCACGACTTGATTGGAGTGATGAACAGATCGAAGAAATCCGCTCTTATATGAAAGAGACAGGGATCATCATTCCAAGCATGTGCTTAAGTGGTCATAGAAGATTCCCATTTGGAAGCAAGAACAAAGAAATAAGAGATAAAGCATTTGAGATCATGGAAAAAGGAATCATCTTAGCACAGAAGTTAGGAGTCAGAGTAATCCAGCTTGCAACTTATGATGTATATTATGAAGAATCTGATGAAGAAACAAAAGCTTTATTCTTAGAAGGAATGAAAAAATCAGTCGAGATGGCAAGCCACGCAGGAGTGATCCTTGCAATGGAAATCATGGATACGCCATTTGTTGGAACGATTCTTCGTGCAATGCACTATATCAAAGAAATCCGTTCCCCATATTTTAAGATTTATCCAGATATGGGAAATCTGACGCAGTTTTCAGCGGATGTTGAGAGTGAATTTGAACTTGGAATCAGTGAAACGGTAGCGATCCATGTCAAAGAGACAAACCCTGGAGTATTTAAATGTGTTCCATTTGGAGAAGGAACCGTAAGATTTACAGACATTTTTAAAAAATTAAAAGATTTAAATTACACAGGAATGTTCTTGATCGAAATGTGGGCAGATAACACAAAGAAACAAACGATGGAAGAAGCAGTTGAAACAATCAGGCAGGCACGCTTATTTGTAGAAGATAAGATGGAACAGGCAGGGATCAAAGTACCTGCATAAGGAGGAAATCATGTATCGAATGGTAGTGACCGATCTTGATGGAACATTATTAACAATAAAAAAACAAGGTTTCAGAGGCCAATGTAAAGGCAATTCAAAACCTAAAAGATCAAAATATAACCTTTGTTATGGCAACAGGACGATCAGATGTTATGACGAGAGCATACACAAACAATTAAAAAATGTCGATATTGTCATTGGGTGTGATGGAGCTGTCATTCGAAACATTAGGACCGGAGAAATCTTATGTGAAAATCATTTAAGAAGTGAAACCTGTCATACGACATTTGAAATTTGTAAAAAATATGGATTACAGTATTATGTCTTTGCAAAAGATGAACTAGTATCCGATGATCCTCAGAATGAGAGATTTCTGGTCCATCAGAAATTCAATCAGACTGTAGAGGAAGATGAAGAGATACCAATGCAGATTGCGGATGATTTGAATGAATATGTAAATGATCATATCATTTACAAGATCGTTGTAAGTCACAATGACACAAGTTATTTAGATAAAGTAGCCGAAGTGATCAAAAAAGAAACGGATGCAGATGCCATTCGTTCTGGGAAAAAAGTCCTTGCAGTTAAAGCAAGGGGAGTTTCCAAAGCAGAAGCGATCAAAAAGCTTGCACAAAAGTTAGGTATTTTGATCAAAGATATCATCGCATTTGGTGATGAAGTAAATGATATTGAGATGCTTACGTTGGTTGGACTTGGAATCGCAATGGAAAATGCAGATGATGTCGTGAAAGAGGCAGCAGACCAGATTGCAGGAAGAAATGATCAGGACGGCGTAGGAAAAGAATTAGAGAAAATATTTGGAAATGCAGGAAAGTAAGAAAGGAGTTAAGAAGATGCTTGATGAATTAAAACAGCAAGTATACGAAGCAAATATGGAATTACCGGCAAAAGGACTGGTAACTTATACATGGGGAAATGTCAGTGGGATTGACAGAGAACGTGGTTTGTTTGTCATTAAGCCAAGTGGTGTTGACTATGAAAAACTAACACCAGATATGTTAGTTGTCATGGATTTGAATGGGGAAAAAGTTGAGGGAGATTTAAATCCTTCCTCTGATACACCAACTCATATCGAGCTTTACAAAGCATTTCCAGAAGTTGGAGGAATCGTTCATACACATTCTCCTTGGGCGACTTCATGGGCACAGGCAGGAAGAAGCATTCCATGTTATGGAACAACACATGCCGATTATTTCTTCGGAGATATTCCATGTGCACGATCTTTAACAGCCGATGAGATCAACGGAGAGTATGAAAAGAATACAGGGATTGTGATCGCAGAAACATTTGAAGGAAAAATCCAATCTATGTACCAGGTGTCTTATGTACAAACCATGGCCCATTTTCATGGGGAGCAGACGCAGCAGAAGCAGTTCATAATGCAGTTGTTATGGAAGAAGTAGCAAAGATGGCGTACCGCTGTGAACATCTGAAAAAAGATATTGAGGAAGCACCACAAGTATTACAGGACAAACATTTCTTCAGAAAACATGGAGAAAATGCTTATTACGGAAATGACTTATAGGATATAGAGATAGAAGATTTCGGATAGAAAAGGAGATCAAGGTTATGAGTAAAATTAGTGAAATGACAAGAGAAAGCTGGATTGAAAGCACATTCCCAGAGTGGGGAACATGGTTAGTAGAAGACATTGAAAATGAAGTAGTAGCACCAGAAAATGTAGCAATGTGGTGGCTTGGATGTACAGGTGTATGGTTTAAAACACCAGCTGACACAAACATTACGATCGACTTATGGTGTGGAAATGGGAAACGTACACATGGTGATGGAAAAATGAAAGTCGGACATCAGATGGCAAATATGTGTGGTGGACGTGCAATGCAGCCAAACCTTCGTAATGTACCATTTGTAATTGATCCATTTGCATTTAAGAAAGTTGATGCAGTATTAGCAACACATTATCATCAGGATCATATGTCTGCAGAATGGGCAGCACACGTGATCAACAGTGGAATGACAACAACAGATGAAAAACGGAAAGAAAATTCCAAGTACCATTCATCGGACCTAAGAAATCCGTAAGAATTATGGCAGAAATGGGGAGTTCCAGCAGACCGTTGTATCACAGTAAAACCTGGAGATTCCATCAAGATCAAAGATATTGAGATTATTGCGTTAGATTCCTTTGACAGAACATGTATCGTAACAACAGACTCTACAGGTCCAGACAGAGAAGAATTAACAGGTGTATGCCCAACAGATATGGATGACAAAGCAGTTAACTACTTAGTTAAGACACCAGGTGGAAATATCTATCATTCTGGAGATTCTCACTTCTCTATCTATTTTGCAAAACATGGAAAAGATTACGATGTAGACGTAGCATTCGGATCTTTCGGAGAAAACCCTATCGGTATGCAGGATAAGATGACATCCATCGATGTATTACGTATGGCTGAAAACTTACAGTGCAAAGTTGTTGTACCTATTCACTGGGATGTATGGACAAACTTCCAGGCTGACTGTGATGAGATTAAAGTATTATACGACTTCAAGAAAGATCGTAATGAATATAAATTCCATCCATTCTTCTGGCAGGTTGGAGGAAAATATACATATCCTGCAGATAAAGATAAAATCTACTATCATCACAGAAGAGGATTCGAAGACTGCTTTGAAGCACCACAGAACATCCCATTCCGTTCTTGCTTATAGGAAGAAGGTGGCATAATGAAAGTATCAAAGAAAGTTATTGGAAACTTAGAAAAAATGCTATTCTGTTGCGCCTTTAACTTACAAAGGAAAGAAACATATGCTCGTAGCAGCAGAAAAAGTAAACCAGTGCCGTTTATATGATCTTGAAGGAAATCAGGAAGAAGTAATCTGGGAAGGACCGGGAGGAACCATGTCAATGGTTCAGGTCCCTGGTTCCGACGGACAGTTTTTAGCGACACATAAATTCTACTCTCCAAATGATTCCAAAGAAGCAAAGATCATCTTAGCTTACCCGGAAGACGGAAAATGGAAGGTAAGAACATTAGCGGAGCTTCCATTTGTGCATCGTTTTGATATTATTTCAAGAAATGGAGTAAACTATGTGATCGCATGTACTTTAAAATCAGGACATGAATACAAAGAAGACTGGAGAAGTCCAGGAAAGATTCAGGTATGCGTTCTTCCAGAAGATTTAAGTAGTGTTGATGAAGAACATCCATTACAGTTTGAAGTATTAAAAGAAGGTTTATTAAAGAATCATGGATACTGTAAAGCAGAAGTTGATGGAGTTTTAAGATCTTATGTTGCAGCAAATGAAGGTGTTTTTGAATGTATACCACCAGAATCAGAAGAAGGAACATGGGAAATCAAACAGATCTTAGATGAAGCAAGCAGTGATATGGCATTTGCAGACTTTGACAATGATGGTGAATTAGAAATGTTAACAATCTCACCATTCCATGGAGAGAAGATCAGCATTTTCAAGAAACAGGATGGAGAATTCAAGAAAGTCTATACTTATGAAAAAGATGCTGAATTCGCTCATGGAATCTGGGGTGGAGAGATCGCAGGAACTCAGGGTGTTTTAATTGGACACAGAAAAGGGGAGAGAAATCTGTTATTCTTCCGATGTACAGATCCTGAAAAATTAACATTTACAGCAGACCTTTTAGATAGTGATATCGGACCAGCAAATGTACTTCATTACACGAATGATGGTGAAGATTATATTTTATCTGCAAACAGAGAAATTGATGAAATCGCATTGTATAAAGTGGAAAAATAACTACAACTGCAGGAAATCTGAGAATGATAATTAACAGATTGTGTACTGGACTGATATATAGCAATGCGGTATAATAAAAAGTGCTTTGGATAATGAATGGGAGGTGGAAAACAATGAAGGAATATGATTCACTTAGCGATAACGAAAAGCGCAACATGCTTGCCAGTGTTGCAAACCTCTATTATAATGTGGAAATGACTCAGAATCAGATTGCGGAACGTTTTTTACCTCACGTTCTAAGATTTCAAGAATGCTAAAAGAGGCAAGACAGCTTGGAATCGTAGAGATCAAGATTTTAGAGCCATGGGACCGCAATGTAGAGCTGGAACAGGAATTTATGAGAAGATTTGCGTTGAAAGATGTGAGAGTGATTTCTGTCAAAGAAGCAAATAATACGATGGTCCTTCAGAAATTGGGTGAAGTTGCAGCATACTATCTAGATAATCTGTTAAATGATAATATGATTCTTGGAATTTCATGGGGGAATACAATGTATCATACTGTCAAAGCGGTCAAGACAAGTAAGAATATCCCGATCACAGTCGTACCGATCATGGGAGCAGCCAATGTAAGGACTCCAGAGAGAGATTCCTTGGATCTTTCGAAAGAACTTGCCTATGCATATGGTGGAACGTATCACTACATTTATGCACCATTGTTTGTAAACTCGGAAGAAGTCAGGGACAGTCTTGAACAAGAGCCGAATATTAAAGGATGTTTAGAGCTTGCAAGGAATGCAGATATCATTCTAACCAGTGTTGGTTCTATCGTATATAAGAGTTGGAAATCTTATTTAAGTACCAGAGATTTATATAATCTTGAGAAGAAAGGTGCGATCGGACATATCGGAGGACATTTTTACGATATGGAAGGAAATGAAGTCATAACACCGTTTGTTAATAAGATGATCGGGCTTGGAATTGAAGATATCAAGAATACAGAGAATGTGATCTGTGTCGCAGGACTGGAGATGAAGGCAGAAGCGATTCTTGGAGCTGTGAGAGGCGGATATATTAATACACTGATCACAGATGAAGAGGCAGCGAAGGCAGTGCTTGCATTATGTAAATAATATTAATAAAAAAGCAACGATTAAGATCAAGTTAAAATAAGATCATAAAAAACAACGACGTAAGTATTATATTCAAAAGAATAAGATGCTTACGTCGTTTGCTTTAGGATTTTATCGGAATTTCCTATGCAATAAAATTTATTAATTTGAAATTTCCTGATAAGTATTCAGATCGTCAGGTAAGGTCACAGTCACAGATTTTCCAGGATCATGATAAGTCAGGTTCATTTTTAAAGTGATCGAACCTGTCTCATTGTCACCGCTTTCCATAACCATCTGGATGGATTCTTTCACAGGAAGATCTTTGTCATTCAATGTTTTTGTAACGGTCAAAGAAGAAATCTTAATGGAATTACTTCCACCAGTTACAGTTGTCATCTGGGAGGTAACATCTTTGACGTATTGATTCAATCCATCATTATTGATACTGTATTTAAGAACAGTATTTCCATCCTTTTCACTAAGTTTCAGATCTTTGTAATATTTTGCAGACAAAGAAGTCTGACCTGTGGTTGACTGAATCTGTTTTTGAAGACCTGCGATATCCATTTTTATTTTCTGCTTTGTTCCATTGGTGTTCATGTAATAATAACCATCAGAATAATACATATTCATATCCATAGTCTGCCCAAGCATGTTTAAGGTAGAAGTCATAGACATTTTTAACTGATCTTTATCAACAGTCTGTAGTTTTGTGTCAAAATTCATCTTGATCGTAACGTTTGAGGATGAAGAAGCCTCACTATTTGCGATCTTATAAGAAGCTTCTCCACTGAAATCAGCATCTTTTAATTTGGAACTTTGTTTAAGACTTGATTCCAAAACTTCTTTCGCAGTACGTTTCTTCTGACAGCCGCTGATTGAAAAAAGCAGCATACAGGAAAGAAGCAATGCAGTCACTTTTTTTATTCTAATTTTCATAATGAATCCTTCCATGAAAGAGTTAATAGTTATTAAGTTTAGTTTACCATATAATCATAATTTTGTGTTAAACTAAAAATAAGAATAGGAACGGAGGTACTTGAAATGAAAAAAACAGTATACCTGACATCAAAACAAGATGGATTAAAACTACATGTACTGCTTATGGAACCAGAACAATCTCCAAAGGGAATCGTACAGATCTGCCACGGTATGGCAGAACATAAAGAACGCTATGAGCCTTTAATGCAAATGTTGTGTAACAATGGCTATATCAGTGTGATCCATGATCATAGAGGTCATGGTAAGAGTGTCAAAAATGCGTCAGACCTTGGGTATTTTTATGATGACAGTGGAAAAGCGATCATAGAAGATGCTCATCAGGTAACAACATGGATGAAAGAACGATATGGGGAAGAACTTCCATATCATTTGTTCGGACATAGTATGGGATCTTTGGTGGTTCGTTGTTATCTGAAAAAATATGATGATGAGCTGGACTCTCTGATCGTATGTGGAAGTCCAAGTGAAAATAAAGCAGCAAAGGCAGCAGAATTTCTTGCAAAAACTGCTTGTAAAATGGGAGCACACAAAAAAGGAAAGTTCTTTCAGAAGATGGCATTTGGCTTATATGGAAAGGCATTAGGAGAAGATGAATCCGAAAATGGCTGGATCAGTTATAACAAAGAAAATGTAAAAGCTTATGATGAAAATCCATTGGATGGATTCGTATTTAGTAATAATGGATTTTTAAATCTGTTTTTACTAATGGATGAAACTTACACAAAAAAGGATGGCAGGTAAAACATCCGTCACTTCCGATCTTGTTTATCGCAGGAGCAGATGATCCATGCATTGGTTCAAAGAAACAGTATGCACAGGCAATGACAACTTTAAAAAAGCGAGGGTATAATCAGGTACGTGGAATGTTATTTTTAAATCGGAGACATGAGATCTTAAATGAAGATGATGTAGAGAAAGTTTATGATGCGGTATTGCATTTCTTAGAACAGCATTCCAAAAAGAGATGACTGATAGTAACTAGGGAGATAAGAAAGAGCGTGATAAACTAGAAGCAAGATCATGAAAGGGGAGGAAAGTTCGTGGGAAAATGGTTTCGTCAGATATTGCAGGGAGAACATTCACTGTTTCGGTTATCCCTTCCATTTCGGGTAAGATTATTTAATGTGCTTGCATTAGTTGGTGGAATGATCAGTCTGATCAATGGGATTTCATCATATGCGAATAATCAGGATAGTGTGATTCTAGGATTGAATTTTGGGATTGCAGTGTTGTCTTTCGTGTTGTTGTTTTATGCATACAAAAGTGGCAGATATCAGTTTTGTTATGTTGTTACGATCATTACGATCTTTCTTGTGATGTTCCCATATTTATTTTTTAAATCCGGCGGTTACAAAGGAGGGATGGTCTCTTTTTATATTTTTGGAATCTTATTTACAGTCTTTATGTTGGAAGGAAAGGCAATGTTTTTTACAGCATTTACGGAAATGGTCGTATATATAGCAACGATCATGATCGCCTATCAAAATCCGCAGATGGTTGTATGGTTCTCCTCTGAAAAAGAAGTTGTGATGGATCTGTTGATAGGATTTTGTGCATCTAGTATTTCGGTGGCAGCAGTGATGTATCTGCATTTTCGGATGTACAACAAACAACAAGAAATCTTAGAAGAAGCAAGGATCGAAGCACAGTCAGCGAACAAGGCAAAGAGTGCATTTCTTGCTAATATGAGTCATGAGATCCGGACTCCGATCAATGTAATGCTTGGAATGAACGAGATGATTCTTAGAGAAAGTGAAAGCAAAGAAATCCGCCAATATGCAAAAAGCATTGAACGTTCTGGAGGTTATCTGATCTCATTGATCAATAATATTCTGGATATTTCAAGGATCGAATCCGGAAAAATGGAGATTGAAGAAGGAAAATATGAACTCAGGCAGCTACTTGATGAAGTGATGTTGATCGCAGAGAAACAGGCGGAACAAAAGTCGTTAAAAATGAATCTGATATTTGATAAGACCTTGCCAGCGTATCTGATCGGTGATGTGATACATATCAAACAGATTCTTTTGAACCTGATCAATAATGCAGTAAAATACACTAAAGAAGGTCAGATTGATATTAAAGTCAGTAAAAATGCAGAGGAAACGAAGCTTATTTTCGAGGTAAAAGACACAGGAATCGGAATCAAAGAAGAAAATTTACCCGTTTTGTTTGATGCATTTATGAGAGTAGACTCTAAGAAAAATAAGAAGATCAAAGGAACCGGATTAGGACTTGCGATCGCAAAACAGCTGGCAGAACAGATGGACGGTATGATCTGGGTAGAAAGTGTATACGGCAAAGGAAGCAGTTTTTTTGTGCAGCTTCCAATGAAGAAGGTATCTGATGGGAAGATTTCCAATGTTGAATGGAAGGAAACGGATGAACGAAAGAGAAGATCATTTGTTGCACCGCAGGCAAAGATTTTAATTGTAGATGATAATCCGGAAAATCTCATGGTGACAAGATCACTTCTGAAGCGTACAGCTGTGTTTGTGGATACAGCAGCCAGTGGAGAGGAATGTGTCCACAAAGTCAGACAAAACGTATATGATCTGATCTTACTTGATTATATGATGCCGCAGATGGATGGAATCGATACGATCAGGGAATTAAAGAAAGATGTACAATTTCATATTCCAGTGATCGCTTTAACTGCTGATGTGACGAAAGGAATTGAACAGACATTTTTAAGAGAAGGATTTTGTGCGTATCTTTCAAAGCCAGTGATGTGGAGCAAATTAGAAGACCTGCTGATGAAATATTTGAGAGATGATCTTGTATTTATTCGTGAGGATCTGAAAGAAGAACAAAAGATCAAAGATGAAGAATTTAAGCAGCTGAAGGGACAGCTAAAAGAAAATGATATAAAGATCGAAGAGGGGCTTAGACTTCTGGATGGAGACTTTATGCAGTATCGTAAATTGATGGAATTCTTTACGGAGTACCAGGAAGAATATATGAGACAGATGCAGCAGTTGATGACACAAAGTGAAGTGAAAGTCGATGAGATCACAAGGATGATGCACACCTTAAAGAGCAATGCAAAAGCGATAGGTGCGATTCATTTGTATGAGATTGCAAAAGAATGGAAGATAGAGGGAAACAAAAGGATATGGAATACATCATGTCTGCATATGATCTGCTTAAATTGGAGTGGGGACGAGTATTTAAGGCATCACGGGAATTTATTGAACAGACGAAAAATGTTCTGTTTGATCAGAAAAAGAGGAAGAAAAAGACAAGCAAAGTAAAGAAGAAATCAAAGAAAAATTAAAAATATTTATCACCAGATATCAGGCGAAAGAAGCGAAAGAACAGATTCAGTATTATCGAAAAGGTAAGATATCCGAGGAAGAAAGAAATATCTTGAAAGAGATGGAAAATACGGATACGATCAGCTTGATTTTGATGAAGCAGAAATCCTAATGAAACGATGGGAGGAATGGAATGAGAGAGAATCA
>ENA-OQIP01000125-OQIP01000125.1-human-gut-metagenome-genome-assembly--contig:-NODE-125-length-15318-cov-2.944441_pt1 | contig 15318 bp, 16 predicted proteins | sample MGYA00242585_ERZ504750 | MGnify/ENA primary metagenome ERZ504750 (study PRJEB26092, sample SAMD00036441) | human gut metagenome | host: Homo sapiens | study: EMG produced TPA metagenomics assembly of...
CTTCAGAAAAAAGGTCACTCAATAGAAGATATAGCTGAATGTGTGGATTTTGATGAGGAAACTGTAAAAAAATGGCTTGTGAGCTAATATTGTAGTGAAATGTAAATTAGAGGAAGCAATCTTTGGGTGAGAACTCGGAGGTTGCTTCCTCTTTTTGTTGAGATAATTGCAGGCATTGGCAGTAGGATGGGGCTTCATTCCGGACCCCCAGCCTGTCTCACGGAATGAAGTCCCTTACGCTGTGGCAAAAAAAGAGAAAAATATGATGACAAAGCACAGCCTCTATGTTTTCATAATTCTTTTAAGCATTTATTTTGTCACATTGCATATAATGTTATGAGCTGGAAAAGAGCTTGACATTTTTGTGAAATGCCGAGTATTATATTAACCAGTGATCGTGTTGCAGATGCTTGCGGGGCCTGCAACCTGGGGAGAGCCTGCGGGGTCTCCTCATTTTTTTTAATGAGAAAAAGAGGTGAAAGTTGCATGGCTAAGGTATTTTTTAGAAATATTTGTGCACATGGTGAGCGTTTATATTCATATAAAACCAAAAATGCCATTCCAGATTTCCCCATTCATGATAAACTGGGAATTATAAAAAAAGGAAGCAATATGAATGTGGAAAACATGATTTGTTTGCGGTCGTAATAGCGTTACGTTATTTACTGCCGAAGGATTTGTTTAAAAAATTTAAACAAGAATTGGCGAACTTATTATCTAAACATTTATCGGCAACATCTTGTTACACAGAAAAAGAATTTTTAAAGTATATGGGATTCCCGGAAAACGGGATAAAGATTACACGTTACAGAAAATTATAATGAAAAAGAGACACAAGAATCAATTCCGTAAAAGGAAGTTTGAAGTTGTGTCTCTTTTTTGCATATAGTTTTTATTTTGATTTTGGAAATTCCAGATTAAAAAAGGCAGATTGAGCATAAGAAATTTGAAGGTGACACCTGTATAAGAATAGCGCTTACCATATATGCAATTAAAATAATAAAGGATATATATGAAATGCATAAAAACAAATATTAGCAAATTGGTGAATATAAATAACAGGATAATGTCTATATAATGGTACCTGACACCGGCAATTTTTTGTAGCGAAAATTGTGATACTGAGAGAACAGAATGTAAAGACAGTGAGAATAATATGACACCTGAAGTAATAGCCGTGATGAAAATGACGATGCTTAAGGCTGGTCTTTCCATGGTATTTATGAGCTCGCTTGTCAATATAGGCTCGCTGACACTGCAGACCGCCATAAACTGACTGGGACAGGATATTATAGTAGCTCACACAGCTGCCAGAAAGATATCGGAGATATTCATGGTCATGTTTACCGTGTTTGGACAGACAAATCATAAAATACATTGATTTTCCTAATGACAAAAGAATATCCCTATGTTACAATTTACTCAAAGCATTATATTTCTGTAAGCGGCACCACATGACAGTTTTTTATAGGTGCACACCACTTTGAAGAGGGCAGACCACTTCGCATTATTCTACAAAGGACATGGAAGTTTTCGATGCTTTAATTACCAATCAACAGCAGGAAAATTGAAATGCCGTATGTAGACAGAATGCAGAAGCTGAGGGATATCTTCAAAAATGCCAGCATCAAATATACCGGCAAATCATATGTCGTACTGATAGGAGTAGAAAATCAGTCGGATATACACTATGCCATACCTGTAAAAAACATGTTTTATGATGTGATGGCATATGGCAATCAGGTAAAGGAAACAGCAAAAAAGCACCGAAAGGATAAGGATACTACAACATCAGATGAATTTCTCTCGGGATTTACGAAAGAGGATAAGCTGATTCCTGTAATTACGATTACAGTGTATCTCGGAACAAAGGAATGGGATGGTCCAAGGAAGCTGTCAGATATGTTTGGTGATGTGGATGAAGAGCTTATGCCATTCATACCGGATTACAGAATTAATCTGCTGGCACCGAGGGAGATAACAGATTTTACAGGATTCAGGACATCCATCAGGCAACTTTTTGAAGTATTGAAGAATGCTAATGATAAGGAAAAAATGCAGGAAGTGCTGCAGAATGACGAAAAGTTTAGCAGGGTGGACAGAGAGACAGTCGAGGCAATCAACCTGTTTGCAGGAACGGATATAGACATAGATGAGAAAGAAGAGGTGATTGATATGTGTAAGGCGTGGGAAGAACAGAAAAATGAAGGCAGAGAGTTAGGCAGAGAAGAAGGTCGAAAAGAAGGTCGAGAAGAAGGTCGAGAAGAAGGCAGAATTCGTCAGGCAAAAGTAACTGCTTTAAAACTTCAGAAAAAAGGTCACTCAATAGAAGATATAGCTGAATGTGTGGATTTTGATGAGGAAACTGTAAAAAAATGGCTTGTGAGCTAATATTGTAGTGAAATGTAAATTATAGGAAGCAATCTTTTGGCGAAAACTCGGAGGCTGCTTCCTCTTTTATTGAGATAATTGCAGGCATTGGCAGTAGGACGGGGCTTTAGCCCATGAGCTTGTATGGTCTCTGTTTTTTTACTGTTTCTTTATATTTTTTTTATTGAATTATCCGCACTTATTGATAAAATAGATAGTATGCGCACGATTGCGGATATTTTTGCATTCGTGCATGGGGATAAATTAACCGGAAAGAAAGGAACGTTTATGAGTAAAATTTTCAAAAATCTGATTCCATACTGGCGATGGATCATATTAATATTTGTTTTTCTCATTGCTCAGGCATACTGTGACCTGGCTCTGCCTGCGTACACATCTGATATCATCGATGTGGGTATCCAGGATCATGGCATTGAGCATATCCTGCCAGAGGAGATTACCTCGGAGGATTATCAGATGGCACAGACATTTATGCTGTCCGATGAGAAAGAGAAATTTACGGATTGTTACGATACAGCAGATACCGAGAACACAAGTGACGGCGATAGTGTGACAAAATACAAGCTGACCGCTGATTCTGACACACTTGATGAGCTGGATGAGGAGCTTTTGGTTCCTCTTGTCATGGCATATCAGGCTTTTTTGTCGGGGGACAGATGGATGTGGATGCATCGGCTATCCCTCAGGGAGTAGCACTTGATGATAACATGATAAAGCAGATAAGAAGCAAGGTGCAGGACAAAATCGATGCGGTGGGTTCATCTACACTAAAGTCCATGGGTGTAGCTTTTGCGACAAAGTGTGATGAGAATGCCGGAATTGATGTGGATGCCAACCAGATTGCTTATCTGTGGAAGGCAGGAGTAAAGATGGCAGGCTTTGCAGCAATTATGCTTATAGCAGCATGTGTTGTAGGCTTTGCGGCTTCTAAGGTCGGTGCCGCTGTCGGCAGGGATTTGAGAGAGAAGACCTTTTCAAAGGTTGTGGGCTTTTCAAATGCCGAGATTAACAAATTCTCTACGGCATCACTGATTACGAGAAGCACGAACGATATACAGCAGATTCAGATGGTTACTACCATGATGCTTCGTATGGTGCTTTATGCGCCAATTGTTGGTATCGGTGGTATCATCAAGGTGGCACAGACCAAATCCGGCATGGAGTGGGTGATTGCGATTGCGGTTGTTGCCATCATGGTTTTTATTTCACGCTGGTCGGCATTGCTATGCCAAAGTTCAAGATTATGCAGACTCTTGTAGACAAGGTAAATCTTGTTTCTCGTGAGATTCTTACAGGTCTTTCTGTTATCAGGGCGTTTGGCCGTGAAAAAGAGGAAGAAAAGAGGTTTGATGAGGCTAACCGCGAGCTTACACGCACACAGCTTTTTACAAACCGCGTCATGACCTTTATGATGCCCGGTATGTCCATGATCATGTACTGCATCACACTCGGTATCGTGTGGGTTGCAGCAGGCAGAATAGACAAGGGCTCTATGCAGGTAGGTACGATGACTGCGTTTATTACATATGCCATGTTGATTGTCATGTCATTTCTCATGCTCTCAGCCATGTCCATCATGCTTCCGAGAGCCGGTGTTGCGGCAGAGCGTATTGACGAGGTCATAAGGACAAGCAGCACTGTAAATGATCCAAAGGCGCCTGTTACTGAGGCAGACCACAGGGGTGTTATCCGCTTCAATCATGTGGATTTCAGATATCCGGGAGCAAAGGAGGATGTGCTTTCAGATATTGATTTCGTGGCAGAGCCGGGAAAGGTTACAGCTATTATAGGAAGCACGGGCTGTGGAAAGTCGACACTTGTAAACCTGATTCCGCGTTTCTATGATGTGACGGGAGGCTCAATAGAGCTTGACGGACACGATATCAGAGACTACACACTAAGCGAGCTTCGCGAGTCGATAGGCTTTGTTCCGCAGAAGGGTATTCTTTTCTCAGGAACCATCGCCTCAAACCTGCGCTTTGGTAAAGCGGATGCGAGTGATGAGCAGATAAAAAAGGCAGCAGATATTGCACAGGCTTCTGAGTTTATCGAGACAAAGAATGACGGATATGAAAGCTCAATCGCACAGGGCGGCTCCAATGTGTCGGGAGGTCAGAAGCAGAGGCTTGCCATAGCAAGAGCTATCGCAAAGGATCCTCATATCTATGTGTTTGATGACAGCTTTTCAGCACTCGATATGAAGACTGACGCGCGTCTGCGTGCAGCCTTAGCTGAGGTTACAGAGAATGCTTCCGTCATTATCGTGGCACAGCGTATCAGCACGATTATTCATGCTGACCAGATTCTCGTGCTCGATGACGGTAAAATCGTAGGAAAAGGCACCCACGAGGAGCTTCTTAAAAATTGCGATGTATATATGCAGATTGCACAGTCACAGCTTTCAGCCAAGGAACTTGGACTTGATGATAACAAAAAGGAGGGCATGTAAGATGAATGAGAATAACAACGAACAGTTCAAGATGCCTCCTAAGAGGCCAAGAGGGCCAATGGGACATGGCCCCGGAATGGTCACAGAAAAGGCCAAGGATTTCAGGGGCTCTACAAAGAAGCTCATAAAGTATCTCGGCAGATACTGGGCTGCCATCATTGCAGTTATGATATTTGCAGCAGTTTCGACTGTCTTCTCCGTTGCAGGACCGAAGATCATGGGTAAAGCCACCACTGCGCTTGCCGAGGGACTCATGAACAAGATTGCAGGAACAGGCGGCATAGATTTTGATTATATTGCAAAGGTTCTTTTGTTTACGCTGGCTTTATATGTGGTGAGTGCCATCTTTATGTTCGCCCAGGGACTTATCATGACAGGCATCACGCAGAAGACCTGCTACAGGATGCGTAAGGACATCACGAGCAAAATCAACCGTATGCCGATGAAGTATTTCGAGTCAAGGACATATGGTGAAGTACTTTCGCGTATCACAAACGATGTAGACACACTCGGACAGAGCTTGAACCAGAGTATCACACAGATTATTACATCTGTTGCCACTTTGGTCGGTACACTGGTCATGATGCTGTCTATTTCACCGCTCATGACGCTGATTTCACTCGTTATCCTGCCTGTTTCGATGATACTTATTTCGTTTGTCATAAAGCATTCGCAGAAATACTTCAGACAGCAGCAGGAGTATCTGGGACATATCAACGGACAGGTCGAGGAGGTGTACGGAGGTCACCTCGTCATAAAGGCATATAATAAAGAGGCTGAGACTGTAAAGACCTTTAAGGAGGCCAACAATGTGCTCTACAAATCCGCATGGAAATCACAGTTCCTTTCAGGACTTATGATGCCTATCATGCAGTTTGTAGGAAACTTAGGATATGCGGGAGTAGCCATCTCAGGTGGTATACTTGCCATAAAGAATGTCATCACAATCGGTGATATCCAGGCATTTATACAGTATGTGAAGAATTTCACACAGCCAATCCAGCAGATAGCGCAGGTGGCAAACCAGCTTCAGTCGATGGCGGCTGCATCTGAGCGTGTATTTGAGTTCCTCGATGAGGAGGAAGAGGATATAACAGTGGAAAATCCTGTAAAGCCAGACCATATCGAGGGAAGTGTAGAGTTTTCGCATGTACACTTTGGTTATAATCCTGACCAGATCATCATCAATGATTTTTCTGCAAAGGTAAAGCCGGGACAGCAGGTTGCTATCGTTGGACCGACAGGAGCGGGAAAGACTACCATGGTCAAGCTTCTTATGAGATTTTATGATGTAAGCTCAGGTGCCATTCTTGTAGACGGACATGATATCAGGGATTACAACAGAGCCGATCTGCGAGATGCATTCGGCATGGTATTGCAGGACACATGGCTCTTTAAGGGCACCATTATGGAAAATATCCGCTACGGCCGTCTGGATGCCACAGATGAGGAGGTCATCGCGGCAGCAAAGGCAGCACATGCGCATCACTTTATCCAGACATTGCCGGGTGGCTACGATATGGAGCTCAACGAGGATGCATCCAATGTGTCACAGGGACAAAAGCAGCTTTTGACAATAGCAAGAGCCATTCTTGCAGACAATCCAATCCTTATCCTTGATGAGGCCACATCCTCTGTCGATACACGTACAGAAATCCGTATCCAGAAGGCACTCGACAATCTGATGAAGGGCAGAACAAGCTTTGTCATCGCCCACAGGCTGTCTACTATCAAGAATGCCGATATGATTCTTGTCATGAAGGACGGAGACATTATCGAGCAGGGTACACACGATGAGCTTCTTGCAAAGAACGGATTTTATGCAGAGCTGTATAACTCTCAGTTTGAAGAACAAGGATAACTATTCAGAACCACTGAGAAGAAGAAAAGCTGATGCGTCATGCTTGCATGTAAGCAGCAGATTTTCTTGTTCTCAAGGTGGCTCGAATAGAGCCACCCCCACACATATGAGCAAAATTAGCTGCGTAGCAGCGAGAAAGCACGAGTATCGTGCGATATTGCGAATGTTTGTGGGGGTTTTGAATATGCGTGGGGCTGAATGGTTACATAAAATTTAAAAAAAATACGCTCTCGACAAAATTCGACAAAATGTGTTATCATAAAAGCATACAATTTGTTTTGACATGACAGTAATTGGCGGCATAGGAGAGTTTGATGAGCACTTTAAATGTCGCAGTAGCAGACGAAAAGAAAAACATGCAGAGTTTATTAAAGGGCATGGAGTTTTTAGGAACAGCAAGAAGTAGTGATGAAGCATACAACATGATAAACGGTAATGCCGGTTCTGATGTGGTACTTGTGTATGTAAAGAGAGCATCCGGTGACACTGAGCCACTTGATGATACATATATGGAGAAAAAATCCCTTGAGACACAGGTGACGGATATCATTCATGAGATAGGTGTTCCGGCTCATATAAAGGGATATCAGTATCTTAGGACTGCGATAGTGATGTGTGTTGAGGATATGGAGATGCTTAGCTCTATCACAAAGCTTTTGTATCCCACTATTGCAAAGAAGTACAAGACTACCTCAAGCAGGGTGGAGAGAGCCATAAGGCATGCTATCGAGGTGGCATGGAGCAGAGGCAGGATGGATACGATAGACGCCATGTTTGGATACACTGTAAACTATGGTAAGGGCAAGCCTACCAATTCGGAGTTTATTGCCCTGATTACAGACAAAATACGTCTTGGGATGTAAAAATCGTCATTATAGACAAATAAAACCACATTTTGATAAATTTACTAGGCAAAATGTACTCCCGCGTGATATAATATAGTATACATTCTATTGGTTTCAGGATGTATACTATATTTTTTATCAGATTAATCGTTGTTTAAATAACTGTAATCTGGGGGAGGTTTCAGCATGGACAAAATGAAAATATTAATGGCCGCATCAGAGGCAATACCTTATATGAAGACAGGTGGACTAGCTGACGTAGTGGGATCTTTACCGAAATATTTTGACAAGGACAGATATGACGTGAGAGTTATACTTCCGAAGTACAAATGTATGGATGATAAATTACTGCCACAGCTTAAGTTCGTCTGTCATTTTTATGTCAATCTCAACTGGCGCAGGCAGTATGTGGGGATTTTTACATCGCAGTATGATGGTGTGACATATTATTTTGTGGACAATGAGTTTTACTTTGCAGGAGATAAGCCATACAACAATATATACGAGGATGTGGAGAAGTTTGCTTTCTTTTCAAAGGCGGTGCTTGAGGCTTTGCCGGTTATAGATTTTGCCCCGGATGTGATACATTGTAATGACTGGCAGACAGGACTCTTGCCGGTTTTTCTAAAGACAGTGTACGGCTCAGACAATTTCTATGCCGGTATCAAGACAGTCTTTACCATTCACAATATGAAGTTTCAAGGGCGTTGGAAGATTAAAGAGGTGGCTGATGTTACAGGACTTCCAGAGCATATTTTTAATTCAGGGGAGCTGGAGTTCTATGGTGAGGCTAATTATTTAAAGGGCGGCATAGTATATGCAGATGAGATTACGACTGTCAGCCCGACATATGCAGATGAAATCTGTACACCTGAGGGCGGAGAAGGCCTGGATGGCCTGATGCTTGAGCGGCGCAGGCATTTGAGAGGCATTGTAAACGGTATAGATTATGATGTCTTTAATCCTATGAAGGATACATATCTGGATAAGCATTTTTCTGTAAGGGAATTGAGTGGAAAGGTCGTTAATAAGCGTCAGCTGCAGGAGAAATATGGTCTGGCTGTGGATAAGGATGTCATGCTGATAGGAATAGTTTCGCGTCTGACAAATCAGAAGGGCTTTGATCTGGTGGCATATGTGATGGATGAGATGCTTTCCACCATGAATGTACAGTTTATAGTGCAGGGTACAGGAGAGCAGCAGTACGAGGAGATGTTTAATTATTTCCATGGCAGGTATCCGCAGAAGCTTGGAGTATATATCGGCTACTCAGAGGAAAATGCACATGAGATATATGCAGGCTGTGACGCATTTCTCATGCCGTCTCTTTTTGAGCCGTGCGGCTTGAGCCAGCTCATGTCTATGCGATATGGTACGCTGCCTATAGTCAGGGAGACAGGTGGTCTTAAGGACACTGTAGTGCCGTACAATGAGTACGAGAATACGGGCGATGGCTTTTCCTTTGCCAATTATAATGCGCATGATATGCTGCATGTCATCAAATATGCTCTTGATGTGTTTGAAAACCATAAGGACAGATGGCAGGAGATGATGCAGCGCGCCATGAGGCATGACTTCTCATGGAAGGCATCTGCGAAAGAGTATGAGAAGCTTTACGACATGCTGCTTGGCAACTAGTACATTATTCTGCAAATAACAGGCCAAATAATTTTCATGAATTTCCAACTATGTTCTTAGAAAGTAAAATACCGGATACATATCTATGATATGATATCCGGTATTTTGTGTTATCGGGTTATATGATTATCAGTAGACAGTGTCTGTCTTACTATCGTATATGTAGTACCTCTCGCCGAGTACTTCCTCGTCGCGTACTTCTGTAGAGTTTACCTCACAGATGAATTCGCTTAGGTTGCAGACATCTATATCGCTATCCAGTGGCATTACCAGAAACTCATGGATACTGCTTGGTATGAGCAGCATATTGCCGCCGAGCTTTTTTGCCAGCGAGCTTAGCACACCCGGGTAGAGTATGGCGGATGCACCATTTGTCTGCCTGCTGTTTGTAAGGATATACATAGGCAGGCTGTCAAAATCACAGACTGCGCGCATCTGATTGGCATAGCCCGGACATTTTTTGGCAAGAAACTCTGCCATGTTGATTATTGAGCATGGAAGTATCCTTGGGGTATTTTGCATTGAGGCGCGGATTAGTGTTTCTGTATCTATGCCCCAGCGTGACAGAAGCGCATCTGTGACTGTAATGGTGCCAAATTCAGGCAGCTGCGCTCCTACATATACTTCAAATATGATGGCAAAATCCAGATATTTGATATAGGGCATGTCCTTTAGCTGCTTTTGGTTTTTGTCGTAGCTTATGAGCTGGAAAATTATTTTCTCCTTTACCTTGGAAAAATCATTACAGAAGCTTATGTCAAAATCTTCAGTTGGTTTGAAATCATTGTAGGTGGATAAAATTGCATCGAGAATAGAATCAATGGATACACCATCAAGGTACCAATGGTAGTAAGGATTGAGATAAATAGTCGGTGCTATATTGAATTTGGGATTGATAATCACCAATCCGTCGTAGATCATCCCGTTGTTCTTTTTGACAGGATGGATGGTAAGCTTGAAATCATTGTCAAGTCTTGCGGTTATTTCTGTTTCTATAGTATGTAAAAACTCCGTGTATTTCATGAATCTCCTTGCGGAGCATAAAAATATCGGATCTCGTGGAAAAGTAAAACCCACGAAGCAGGACGCTTCGTGGGTTTTACTCTATCATTGTTTGTTGAAGTTTGCAATATGTATTTTTGTACAATTTTTAGACTTCATTTTTGTGATATCATACAAAATACAGCTGCGCAATCCATTTTTAATCTGATTTGAGCCTCTGCCACAGTGTGTTGTAAAGTGTTGCGTCATCATCATTTAAAGCTCTGTATACTTCACAGTTTTTGTAGCATATCGGAAGGAGGAGTTAATCGCCTCATTTTCCTTCGTTTCTGCATCCTGGTTGTCGATGACAGACTGGATAGGTGATGCATAGTATACATATTCAAAGTTGAGCTGTGCAGGCTCATCACCGCAGATATAGTTCAAAAATTCCTGTGCGCCCTCTTTATTCTTGCATGTCTTTGGAATAAACCATGAGTCAATCCAGAGGTTTGAGCCCTCTTTTGGTACGATATAGTCCAGGTTGTCATTTTCAGCCATGGCGGCAGCTGCCTCACCGGAATAGCACACTGCGATTGCCGCATTTTCAGCAACCATCTCATCACAGGTTTCATCCACGTAGTAGGCGAGCACATCACTGCTTTGTTTGTTCAGTATATCAAATGCTTCATCGAGCTTTGCTGTGTCTGTCTCGTTTATCGAGTAGCCAAGTGTGCGAAGGGCGGGAGTAAAGGCATCACGGACAGAATTAATCATAATCATGTTGTCCTTGTATTTGCCGTTCCACAGGCAGTCCCAGGTTATTTAGGTCTGATGCATCAGCCATTCTTTTTATGTATAGTATGCCGAGTGTGCCGTAGAAATAAGGCACAGTATACTCATGTGTCGGGTCAAAGGATGCGGACATATCGATTATATCCTGATTTACATTTTGATAGTTTGGCATTGAGCTGTAGTCTATCTTGTTGACCTCACCCTCACTTATGAGCTTCTCGATGATGTAGTCAGAGGTGCAGATGACATCGTAATCGATGGCACCGGACTTGTACTTTGTGTACATCTCCTCAGGCTCCTCGTATTCCTCGTATTTAATGGTGATTCCGGTTTCCTGCTCGAAGCTGTCGATTACTGATTCATCGATGTATTTACCGTAGTTTAGCACTGTTATGGCATTGTCATTGTTCGTGCTTCCGGCGCTTATGGTAAATACCGAAAAGCAGCCGATTACGAGTACTGCAACAATTGCGATGCTCACACTACGCTTTACGATGCGCAGCTTTTTAGCCCTTGCAGGCTTCTTTGATGCGCTGACAGGTATTTGGTTTGAGTTGATGTTTACCACAACCAAAAGCAGCAGCACTGTGAAGAAAAGTATGGTTGACAGAGCATACAGCTCCGGCTTTACACCCTTTTTTAGCTCTGTGTAGAGCATGGTTGAGAGTGTGTTTACTCCGGCACCCTTTGTAAAGTAGGTGATGGAGAAGTCATCGAGTGACATTGTGACCGCCATCATAAAGCCTGAGAACACTCCGGGGGCTTATTTCTAGGCCAGGTGACCTTGAAAAATGCATATAGAGGTGATGCGCCCAGGTCAAGTGCGGCCTCATAGGTGTATTTGTTGGTCTGCTTGAGCTTTGGAAGCACATTGAGTATCACATAAGGGATATTGAACGTGATGTGTGCGATAAGCACTGTCACAAAGCCCAGATTCATGAATTTTACAAACAAAAGCATCATTGAGATACCGGTCACGATATCTGCATTGAGCATCGGGATGTTTGTAGCGCCCAGATAGATTGTCTGGTTACGTTTCTTCATGGCGCTTATACCCATGGCTGCGAGAGTTCCTATTATTGTAGAAATCACAGCTGCAAGCAGCGTAATCTGCAGTGTTGTAGAAAATGCCGACATAATCCGCTCACTCTGAAAGCACTTTATGTACCAGTCGAGCGTGAAGCCTCCCCATTTAACCTTGGATTTGGAGTTGTTGAAGGAGAGTACTATTAATACAACGATAGGTAGATACAGAAACAAAAAAATCAGTCCCATATATACCCTTGATGCTATTTTTTTACCATAATGCGCTCTGGTCTCCTTCCTTATCAAACAGATTGACGAGTGCCATGCTGATTAATACGAATACCATGAGCACGAGTGAGAGACCGCTTCCTGCGCCCCACTGCGAGCCATGGACGAAATCCTGTTCTATGATATTTCCGATGAGCAGGACCTTGCCGCCACCGAGTATCTGTGAGATGGCAAAGGATGTGAGTGATGGCACGAAAACCATTACGATTCCGCTTATGACACCGGAAACTGTAAGTGGCAGTATAATCTTGAAAAATATTGTGACTTTGTTTGCACCGAGGTCAAGAGCCGCCTCAATCCAGTCGTTTTTGATTCTGGTCATGGAGTTGTATATAGGCAACAGCATGAATGGCAGAAAGTCATAGACCATGCCAAGCACGACTGCTCCGGAGGTATTCATGATGTTGAAGCCCGGCAGTCCGAGAGTGGTGAGTATCGAGTTGATGACACCGTTTTTGGACAAAAGCTGCTTCCATGCGAGTATTCGAAGCATAAAGTTCATCCACATAGGAAGCATGAAAACAAATACTACAAAGCTTTGGTTTTTAATCTTTAAGCCGTTTAAAATCATCGCAAGCGGATAGGATAGCACCAGGCATATTATGGTGCATATGATTCCAAGCCGTAGGGATAAAAGCAGTGCCTTGATATTGGTGTGCTGTGCTATTGCAGCCACATATTCAAATGTGAAGCCTCCGTCAGAGCCTTTAAATGCATAGTACACAATCATGAAAAGCGGAAGTATGATAAATCCGATAATCCATATGAGGTACGGCCCTGCGAGCAGCTGTTTCTTTATTTTAGACATCTATCTCCACCGCCTTTTCATCTGAGGACTCAGGCTTGTGCATTACCTGGATATTAAATGGAATCACCTTGATACCCACATGACTGCCGACCTCTACATATTTGGTGGTGTGCACCATCCAGTCGTAGCCGTTAGCCTTTACCTCAAGCTCATAGTGCACTCCCTTGAAGATATTTGATACGACATCGCCCTGCATGTAGCCGTCCTCCGCAGGCACCAGCTCCACATCCTCCGGGCGGATGACTATATCGACAGGCGTGTTCTCACCAAAGCCCTCGTCCACACAAGGCATCTTTACGACCGAGGTATCTCGACAAGCTTATCCTTTATCATAACACCGTCGATGATATTACTGTGCCCGATAAAGTCAGCGACAAAGGCATTTTCAGGCTCATTGTAAATGTCCTCTGGTGTGCCAATCTGCTGGATATAGCCCTGATTCATGACTACGATGGTGTCAGACATTGTAAGCGCTTCCTCCTGGTCGTGTGTGACGTAGACGAAGGTGATACCGAGCTCATTTTTGAAGCGGATAAGCTCATACTGCATGCTCTGGCGCAGCTTTAAGTCGAGAGCGCCAAGCGGCTCGTCTAACAGCAGTACCTTAGGTTCGTTTACAATAGCTCTTGCAATAGCGATACGCTGCTGCTGGCCTCCGCTAAGAGAATCCACAGAGCGGTTTTCAAAGCCGTCGAGATTGACGAGCTTTAATGCATACTTTATTTTGTCATCAATGTAAGCCTTGCTTTTTTTCTTTATTTTAAGACCAAACGCGATGTTTTCAGCTATTGTCATATGAGGGAAAAGAGAGTATTTCTGGAAAACAGTGTTCAGATTTCTCTCGTTTGCAGGCACATTTGTGATGTCCTTTGAATTAAACATGATTTTTCCCTTGTCCGGTGTCTCAAAGCCACCGAGCATGCGAAGTGTGGTGGTCTTTCCGCAGCCTGATGGTCCAAGCAGCGTCAGAAACTCATTCTCCCTGATGTATAGATTTAAATCGTCGAGTACAACATTGCCGTTGTATGACTTTGTGATATCGATAAAATCAATTAATTTCTTTCCCATGGTGTAAACCTTTCTCATGTAATTATAGTACTGGTAGGACCTGTATGTTTATAATTTGCTGCTGTACACACTAAAAATGTGGCCGGCAGTAATTACAGACCTATAAAAGAGCTTCTGCAGGGGAAGCGTCAGAAGCTTGGAGGATTGCTGACCCATATGAGCATGGCATCCTTTGAAGACTTATTTTCAATAAAATGCTTCTTACCGGCTTTAAAATAAAAGGACTCACCGGCCTTTACGGTGTGCACTTTGCCACCATAGCAAAGCTTCACTGTGCCCTTTATCACATATCCAAACTCCTCACACTCCTGAGGCAGATATATTTCAGAACTGCCACCCGGATGAAGAGTGAGCCTGACAGGCTCCATGGAGCGGGTCTGTGCGTTTGGAATGATCCATTCCACCTTGCTGTTTTTTTCCTCGTCAATTTTCTCGAAATAGTCGTTTGCCTTGTATACAATCTGCTCAGGTTCCGTATCCGTAAAAAACTCCGCCGGTGTCATACCCAGGCACTGGATGATATCAAGCAGGGTGCCGACTGACGGTGAATTCTGATTTCGCTCAAGCTGGGAGATAAATCCCTTCGTCAGCTCAGCTCTGTCAGCAAGCTCCTGCTGGGTAAGTCCGTACTGGATACGAAGCTCCTTCATACGATGTCCGATATCCATGCTTACTTCCTTTTCTAATATACTTTACGTTATATTTACTGTAGGCTTAATGATAGATTTTTTTGTTTACTAAAAAATAAACCAACGAGATAATTTTAATATATTTTTTATAAATGTCAAGGGGAATTTTTGTTGCTTCTTTATGGTGCGGTTATTATAATGATAAAGTAATTAATGCATATAGAAATATGGGGTTTGAAACTATGGAGGATGATGCAGAAGCGGTAATTCCTACATTATCTGATGTAAGGGCATTACATTCTGATTATGCCGGAGATTGTAAGTTTATGTTTAGAGATGTAGAATCAATATTGACTGATTTGGATTAGGAGGAAAAACTATGTACAATAATTCACAAAGTCCTATTATGATTATATCAGGAAAAAAAGCGGAGAAAATGTTAAGCAAATCAGAGAAACCTATTGCGGATCATACAAAGACAATAGATAGAGCAAAAGATAAATTGAGAAAAATGGGAAAAAAATAAATACTATAAAAAA
>ENA-OQIP01000126-OQIP01000126.1-human-gut-metagenome-genome-assembly--contig:-NODE-126-length-15314-cov-2.781655_pt1 | contig 15314 bp, 15 predicted proteins | sample MGYA00242585_ERZ504750 | MGnify/ENA primary metagenome ERZ504750 (study PRJEB26092, sample SAMD00036441) | human gut metagenome | host: Homo sapiens | study: EMG produced TPA metagenomics assembly of...
GGTATTAAACGATGTAGTTCCTATTCTTGAAAGCTGTGATGATTTCTCAAATGATGCACTTTTTGAGACTCTTAAGGCATATGCCACAGAAAAGGGTTATAAGATAGGCTATGTTATGTGGCCGATCCGTACAGCTGTTTCAGGAAAACAGATGACACCTGGCGGAGCTACAGAGCTTATGGAGGTGTTTGGCAAAGAGGAGTCTATAGCCAGAATTAAGAAAGGCATAGAAAAGCTTTCTAATAACTAATCTATTAACAAAGGGTATTTTATGAATTTTAACAAAGCCCAGCTTGGCGCCATCGAACACAAGGATGGCGCTATGCTTGTTTTAGCAGGACCGGGTTCCGGTAAGACCGCAGTTATCACACACAGGACTAAAAACTTAATAACAAAGCATCATGTGAAACCTTCTGAAATTTTAGTTATCACCTTTACCAAGGCTGCTGCAAATGAGATGAAGGAGCGTTTTAATTCACTGATGAAAGACGAGAGGGTTAACGTATCTTTTGGTACTTTTCATGCTGTCTTTTTTACGATACTCAAATATGCATATCGCTTTACAAGTGCCAATATTGCTGATGAGTCTGTGAGATACGGCTTTATCAGGGAAATTTTATCCTACTACCGCCTTGAATACAAGGATGAGAATGAGTTTATAGGCAATTTACTTGCTGAAATCAGTCTGATTAAAAACAGCCGCATTGATATAGAAAATTTCTACTCGGGAGTGTGTGGTGAGGAAATATTCAGGGATATATATAAAAAATATGAGACAAGGCTTAAGGAAAACAGGCTTATTGATTTTGATGATATGCTCTCGTATACTTATGAGCTGTTTAAGGAAAGACCTGATATACTGGCATTGTGGCAGAACAAGTATAAATACATACTGATTGATGAGTTTCAGGATATTAACCGTCTGCAGTATGAGATTATAAAAATGCTTGCCGCTCCACAGAATAATCTGTTTATTGTAGGAGATGATGACCAGTCAATATACCGCTTCAGAGGGTCAAAGCCTGAGATAATGCTTGGGTTTGAGAAGGACTATCCGGATGCAAAAAGAATCCTTTTAGATACTAATTACAGATGTGGCAGATATATAGTGGAGGCCTCGTTGAATCTCATCTCGCACAACAGGGAGAGATTTGATAAGAAAATCATTGCGGCAAGCAAGTCAAAGGCGCCTGTTACGTTTGCTGATTTTGAAAACAGAAGAGATGAAAATATCTTTCTTATACGCGATATAGATAAAAAGATAAAGGCGGGAGCTGTATTCAGCGACTTTGCGGTGCTTTTCAGGACAAATACCCAGCCAAGACAGCTTATAGAGCAGCTTATGAGCTATAATATCCCATTCAAAACAAAGGATAACATACCTAATATATATGAGCACTGGATTGCCAGAGACTTGTTTACATACCAAAGAATTGCAGGAGGCAGCAGAGACAGAGCTGATTTTTTGCAGATTATGAACAGACCAAAGCGGTATCTGTCAAGAGACAGTCTGTGTGATGCAACTGTGGCATTTGATGAGTGGATTAAGCTGTTTGATGAGAAGCCGTGGATAGCTGAGCGGATAGAAAAGCTCGAGTATGACATGAAGCTTATAAGCCGGATGAATCCATATGCCAGCATAAACTATATCAGAAGAGGGATTGGTTATGACGACTTTTTAGCTGAATATGCCGAGTATAGGAATATAAATAAAGAGGATTTGTTTGATATACTGGATGAAATCCAGTCAGGTGCCAAGGGTTTTGCTACCTATGAAGAGTGGTATGAGCATATAAGGGAATATACAAAGCAGATGAAGCTTATGGCTTTATCGAAAGAAAGTGACCCTAATGCCGTGACACTTGCAACCCTTCACAGCTCAAAGGGGCTTGAATTTGAAAACGTGTATATAATTGATGCAAATGAAGGGATAATGCCGTATAAAAAGGCTGTGCTTGAAAAGGACATAGAGGAGGAGCGAAGGCTGTTTTATGTCGGCATGACCCGTGCAAAGACAAGCTTGTCTGTTTACTCGGTCAAGTCGGTAAACGATAAATCAGCCCAAGCCTCCAGGTTTGTCCATGAAAGTAAAGAGCCTAGACAAAATAATAGTAGAGATGATTAAATATCATCAAACATTTCGTCATCCAAAAGCTCATCGAATCTGTCGGCAGCAGCCTCGTACTCGTCGTCGGATTCGATATTTTCTATTCTCGGAAGACCTTCCTCGTCCTCGAAATAGCGATACAGATACACTTCGCCACTCTCATTCTCGTTGCCATTTTTGTCTAACGGTAGAAGAGCTATGTAATCCTTGTGATCTGCATCAAAAATGGTGATAATCTTGCATTCGACACTTCCGTTGTCCAGATCAAGTGTTACGCGGATATCGTCTGCCTCATCAGGTGTAACAGGTGTTGCTTTTTCTGCCATATTGTACCTCTTTCTTTATAGTAATCTAAAGTAACTATTATATTATATCAAATTATTCTATACAAAAAAAGTCAAAACTAGTATAATAAATAAATACTAGAATTATTGATTGGATGGTGTTGCATGAATTTTCGATTAACAAAGGGAAACTTTTTAAAAACAGGTGCTTATATTGAGGGGGGATAGTGCGATATTCACCTTTGCAGCAGAAAAAGAGGATGAATGCAGCATTGTTTTACTTGATAAATCGGGAAATACCGCCTGTGTGATTGATATACCTGCCGAGTATTCGACAGGTTCACTTTACTCTGTGAGACTTCATGGTTTTTGCAGGAATGAATATGCATATTATTTTAGAATTAATGGAAAAAGGTGCATAGATCCCTATGCCACAAGAATTTTCGGCAGAGAAAAATGGAATGATAAAACAAGAAGTGACAATGATTACGAAATAGCATGCGGGATAGACAGTAGTGATTTTGACTGGAAATATGACAGCTTTCCTGAGATCACACGGGATAGGATGAAGCTGTATAAGCTTCATGTGAGAGGCTTTTCCATGGATGTTTCAGGGAACAAAAAGCATAAGGGCACCTTTGAGGCTGTATCGGACAGAATAAATTACATCAAGAAATTAGGCTTTACTTCAATTCTTCTCATGCCTGTATACGAGTTTGAAGAAATGACAATCCCTGTAAAGCACGATATTCCGGAATATGCAAAGCCGAAGTATTCCTTAAAGGATGAGCAAAGTGTGCACACCGACAAGCAAAATGACAAGGTCAATTTCTGGGGCTATACCTACGGCAATTATTTTGCCGTAAAAGCATCATATGCCAGTGACGCTTCAGATGCCTCCAATGAGCTTAGGCGTCTCGTAGAAAGGCTGCACAAAAATGGCATGGAATGTATCGTAGAGATGTATTTTCCGGACAGAACTGACCACAATCTGATACTTGATGCGCTCAGATACTGGGTCATGAGCTTTCATGTAGATGGTTTTAAGCTGCTTGGGGACAGGCTGCCTGTTACTGCGATTGTGCAGGATGCTCTCCTTAGCCGGACAAAGATACTCTATGATGGCTTTGATATGTCGGTTGTACCGCAAAACAGGACATATGAAAATCTCTATATTGACAAGGAGGAGTACCAGTTTGCGGCGCGTATGATGTTAAACCATATCAACTGCAATATGTATGAGCTTTTAAACCAGCAGAAAAAGCAGGGGGAGAATGTCGGATTTATAAACTATATATCAAGCAATAACGGCTTTACCCTGAGTGATTTATTCATGTACAATGACCGCCACAATGAGGCCAATGGTGAGAAAAATGCTGATGGTCCTTCATGGAATTTCAGCAATAATTACGGTTGTGAGGGTCCTTCGCGAAAGAGGTTTATCCGTGAGATAAGAAAACTTAAGTGGAAGGATGCCATGCTTCTATTGTTTTTGGCACAGGGAGTGCCTATGATTATGGCAGGTGATGAGATCTGTAATTCACAGGATGGCAACAACAATGCTTACTGTCAGGACAACCCTACAGGCTGGGTGAACTGGTCAAATGAGCAGAGCAGAAGGGAAAACATCAGGTTCTTAACCAGACTTATCAAATTCAGGGATGAGCATCCTGTTATTTCCTGTCCAAAGCCGTTTAAATTCAGCGATTACAAGGCTGTTGGGTATCCTGATTTATCCTACCACTGCAAGAATGCCTGGATAGGCGAGTGTGACGCCACAAAGCTATGTGTAGGTGTGATGTACTGTGGGGATTACAATGAAGTGAATAAAGACTATGTATACGTAGCTTACAATTTTTATTCATCCAGGGAGAAGTTAGCTCTTCCTAAGCTAAAGAAAGGAATGAAATGGTATACAGTCTGCGATTCTACGCTCAAAGAACCGTTTTATGACACTCCGGTGCTGTGTGAAAACCAGCAGTATGCAGATGTCTCACCGCAGTCGGTATACATCCTCATAGGCAGATAGACATATGAAAGCAATAAGACATTTTATAACAATTACACATCACAAGATTTTAGTCATGCAGGGGTGCTTTAGGATAGGGCTTTATAAACAGGGACTTCTTCATGACATGTCAAAATATTCACCAACTGAGTTTCTCGTCGGCTGCAGGTATTACAAGGGGTATATGAGCCCGAATAATGCGGAGAGAGCCGACAGGGGCTATTCATCTGCGTGGCTTCATCACAAGGGACGCAATAAGCATCACCTGGAGTACTGGATTGACTATGCTGTTTCAAAGCCGGGGGACGATAAAACACATACAAAAATGGAGGGCATGAAAATGCCCATAAGGTATGTCTGCGAGATGTTTATAGACCGTGTAAGCGCCTCAAAAAACTATCAGAAAGAAAAGTACACCGACAAAAGTGCACTGGAATACTATGAAAAAAGCGTGGATCACTACATGATTCATCCCGATACAAAAGCAATGCTTGAGTATCTGCTTGTCATGCTCTCTGTAAAGGGAGAAGAATATACTTACAGCTACATAAAAAAAGAGGTTTTAAAAGGGCATATCCCATACGAAAAGGATAAAATAAACCAACTAGAACAGGGACTTCATGTCTGATGGAATATCAGATATGAGGTTCATTTTTTGTCCTGTGACAGGGTGCGTGAAAACAAGACGCCCTGAGTGCAGTGCCTGTCTGGATATATATGTATAGTCGGGATTATATAAAAAGTCACCTATCAGTGGAAAACCGATATACTTCATATGGACGCGTATCTGGTGAGTGCGTCCGGTAAGAAGTCTTAGCTTGACAAGCGATAAATTATTATCTGGGTTATATTTGATTCTGATAAAGTCGGTTACTGCATATTCACCGCGTTTGAAATCAACACACCGCTCTATGGTGGAAGCATCCTTTCTTGCAATCGGAGCACTGATGCGCATGCATGCAGGTGTACACCCACTGCATACGGCGTAGTATGTCCGGTGTATGGCACGCTTTGCGACAGCGTTGCCAAGTATCCCGCCTGCAAGTGCATGCTTTGCGACAATTGTAAGCCCTGTGGTATCTCTGTCCAGCCTGTTTATGCATCTGTATACAAACGGCTTGTTCTGACTGCCATAGTAGTACATGAGCGCATTTGCAAGCGTGTTGTCATGGTTTCCGGCGGAGGGATGGGCAGGCATATCAAACGGCTTGTTTATTACGATGATATCATCGTCTTCGTATGCTATATCAAGAGGCAGATTTACAGGTGATATATTATCCGAGCATTCGTTTTCGACAATTTGGACTGTGATTAAATCATCCTTACACAGCCTTTCATTTGTATAGGCCCATATACCGTTTCTTAGTATGCCATGGTCTGTCTGCTTCAGCCTGACAAGCACCTGATGTGTGTAGCCATGCTCTTTCAAAAAGCCTTCTACTGTTTTTCCTGTATCATTTTCATTGATTTTGTAGTCTATTTTTCTATTCATGGCAAAGATTATATCACAAAATACAGATTTGAACATAATATATTATAAGCAAATAATGACAGGGTGCTATGTGAATACATTTTTATCACCTCTTAGTTTAGAACGTGAGACGGAATGTCTGAAAAAAGTGGCTCAAAATGATAAAGAAGCTAAGGATGAGCTTATATTACACAATATGCGCCTTGTGGCACATGTTACAAAAAAATATGCAGTAAGCGAGGATGAGATGGAGGAGCTCATATCCATAGGCACTATAGGACTGATAAAAGCAGTGTCATCATTCAAGGCTGATTACGGAAATCGTTTTGCAACCTTTGCAATCAGATGCATCGAAAATGAGATTCTGATGCACTTTAGAAGCCGTAAAAAGAGCCGGGGTGATGTGTCCATATTTGAACCTATAGGCACTGACAAGGAGGGAAACCAGATTCATCTGGTGGATGTGATTGAGAATGGACAATCTGATGTGGTATCGGATATAGAGGTATCTGAGTCACTTAAGATTTTAAGGCAAAATATGAGAAGCGTTTTATCGGACAGAGAATATTATATTATTACGAAACGCTTTGGCCTAGACGGTGAAAAAGAGCTGACACAGAGACAGATTGCTAAAACGCTCAGCATTTCGAGGTCATATGTTTCAAGAATTGAAAGGGCCGGTTTGAAAAAATTACGAAAACTGCTCGAATAGGAGTTTACAAAAGGCAAAAATATGTTATCATAGAGCCATGTCTTTTGTGCATTTGTCTATGCATTTACCCCAATTGGAATAGGAGTATATATGTACAGTACAGTCAGAACGGCTGTTTTGGATGGAATCAGTGCGATTCCGGTACAGGTGGAGGTTGATATTTCAACCGGTATGCCTGTTTTTGATATGGTTGGAAATCTTACCTCAGAGGTGAGAGAAGCAAAGGAGCGTGTTAAAACAGCGCTGCACAGCGTTGGCATTATTTTGCCTGCCAAGCGTATCACAGTAAATCTATCGCCTGCAAATATTAAAAAGACCGGAACAGGCTTTGATCTGCCTATAGCTGTTGCTATTTTAACAGCTATGGGGGTGATTGACGCTGATAGCATAAAGGACTGCACACTTGCAGGCGAGCTAAATCTAAACGGTGAAATTTTGCCGGTCAGCGGTATTCTGCCGATTGTATTTGATGAGTACACAAAGGCATTGGAAAGTTTATTATTCCAAAGCAGAATGAAAATGAAGGCAGACTCGTCTGCGGTGCAAAAATATTTGGGATAAGCCATTTAAATGATGTAATTGCACAGTTTGATGAGACAGCATTTACGTGTCAGAAAACCGGCATGGCACATGAGCTGCAAATGGATGAAAAATACGCCGATTTTTGTGATGTTAACGGACAGAAATTTATTAAAAGAGCATGTGAGGTGGCTGCTGGTGGTATGCACAATATACTGCTCGTTGGACCTCCCGGTGCAGGCAAAACAATGATAGCAGAGCGTATGCCGTCCATTCTGCCTCCTCTTAGTGAAAATGAGAGGCTTGAGCTGTCAAAAATATACAGCATCTGTGGTCTTTTGGACAATGACAGCTCCTTAAGGGACAGCAGACCATTCAGAAATCCCCACTATTCCGTCACCCAGGCCGCATTAATCGGCGGAGGAACGAGAATTAATCCGGGCGAGATATCGCTTGCACACAATGGTGTTTTGTTTTTGGATGAGCTCGCTGAGTTTAAGGGCGGCCTGCTGGATCTGCTCAGGGCTCCGCTTGAGGAGCACTGCATCAGGCTTTCAAGAGCCGGCAGAAACGTGACTTATCCGGCTAATTTTCTGCTTTTTGGTGCGATGAACCCATGCAGCTGCGGCTATTATCCAGATATGCAAAGGTGCCGCTGCTCAGAGCCGACTCTGCGCAGATATTTTGATAAGGTCTCACAGCCTATAATAGACAGAATTGATATATGTGTGGAGGCGTCACCGCTTAGCTTTGAGGATATAAACAGTACTACATCCAATGAATCATCTGCGGACATAAGAAAGCGTGTTATGCACTGCCACGAGCTTCAAAAGGAAAGGTTTAAAGGTGAGAGCTTTTCTTATAATTCAAAAATATCAACTGACAAGCTGGAAAAATACTGTTCCCTCGGCAGTCGAGAGAAAAGATACATGGAAAATATGTTTGACAAGCTTGGACTGACGGCACGCACATACCACAAGATACTTAAGGTTGCGCGTACAATAGCTGATCTGGACGGCTGTGAAAACATAAAGACAAAGCATCTCAACGAAGCTATATGCTACAGAAGCATCAATGAGAAGTTCTGGGGGAGGTGCTGTATCATGAAGTTCAAATACTGGCTTACAAGCCTTACAGATATAAGCAATACAAAGAAAAAGCTTCTGCATGATTGCAGTATAACGGCAGAAAAGCTGTTTTTTATGCCAAAGAATGAGCTTTTTGATATTTTGTTTTTCACAGATGATGACAGAAAAATAATCCTTGAATCAAGAGCTTCCTATGACGTAGAGAAGGAGTGGATATTATTTCAGCAGAAGGATATCGGCTTTGTAACAATGGAGGATGAGGCTTATCCGGACAAGCTTAGAAATATACATAATCCGCCGTATAGTCTTTTTTACATAGGCGCTCTTCCCGACAAATCAAGAAAAAGTGTCGCTATAGTCGGAGCACGGGGCAGAAGCGCATATGGCTGCGAGGTGGCAAAGGTACTGGCAGCAGCACTTTCAAGGCAGGGGATACAGATAATCAGCGGCATGGCAAGAGGAATAGACAGAGATGCCCATATGGGGTGTCTGGAGGCTGGTGGAAATACATATGCAGTTCTTGGCTCCGGAGCAGACACCTGTTATCCGAAAGAGAACCGCTTTCTGTATGATAAAATAAAGGTCTCCGGAGGCATAATCAGCGAGCTTATGCCGGGCACCGACCCGCAAAAGATGTTTTTTCCGATGAGAAACAGAATAATTTCCGGTTATCCGATATAGTAGTTATAGTTGAGGCAAAAAAGAGAAGCGGTTCACTGATTACGGCTGATTTGCAATGGAGCAGGGAAAGGACGTATATGTCATTCCGGGGCGTATCACCGACACCTTAAGCTACGGCTGCAACAGCCTGATAAAGCAGGGCGCAGGCATTATTTATAATATTGATGAATTTGTCTCAGACATTACAATGACTGGGTTTACAGAGTGCACACAGATGGATTTCAGAAAAAATATACTTGATAAAAAAGAAGCATTGGTGTATAGTTTACTCGATTTTTGTCCTATCGCAATCGGGACATTGTCTCAAAAAGTGCCGTATGAATTATCGGAACTATTTGAAGTGTTAGAAGATCTTATACAAAAAGGATTTGTTAAGGAGACAATTCCAAATTACTATATAAGGAGTTTATAATGGCTAAATATCTGGTTATCGTAGAGTCGCCTGCAAAAGTAAAGACTATAAAGAAATTCTTGGGAAAGAACTATGAGGTAATGGCATCAAACGGTCATGTGAGGGATCTGCCAAAGAGCAGCCTTGGAATAGATGTGGACGGAGATTTTGAACCAAAATATATCACAATCCGCGGAAAGGGTGAAATACTCGCTAAGCTTCGCAAGGAGGCTAAGAAGGCCGATAAGATATATCTCGCAACCGATCCCGACCGTGAGGGAGAAGCCATCTCATGGCATCTGCTTCACGCACTTAAACTTGAGGGCAAGGATGTCAGCCGTATCAGCTTTAATGAGATCACGAAGAATGCTGTCAAGGAATCATTAAAGCATCCAAGAAAAATAGATATGGATCTTGTGGACGCACAGCAGGCCAGACGAGTTTTGGATCGTATAGTAGGTTACAAAATCAGTCCGCTGCTTTGGGCCAAGGTTAAGAGAGGGCTTAGTGCGGGAAGAGTGCAGTCTGTTGCACTTCGCATTATCTGTGACAGGGAGGATGAAATCAATGCATTTATCCCTGAGGAGTACTGGAGCCTTGATGCCACGGTTGATGTGGAGGGTGAGAAGAAGCCAATCACTGCAAAGCTATACGGCAGGGGCGACAATAAGATAGCCATTTCCTCAAAGGAAGAGATGGATAAGGTGCTTGACGAAATAAAGGGAAAGGATTGCAAAGTGCAAAATATCAAAAAAGGACAGCGCAGCAATAAAGCTCCGCTTCCTTTTACGACCAGTACTTTGCAGCAGGAGGCTTCAAAGGCTTTGAATTTTCCGATTTCAAAGACAATGCGTATAGCTCAGCAGCTTTATGAGGGAGTAGACATAAAGGGACAGGGTACGGTAGGTATCATCACATACCTGCGTACCGATTCTGTGCGTGTATCAGATGAGGCTGAGGCCATGGCAAAGGATTTTATTTCAAAAAGCTATGGAGACAAATATCTTTCCACCGGTGAGGGAACAAAGAAGAGCAGCAAAAATATCCAGGATGCCCATGAGGCAATCAGGCCAACTGATATAAACAGAGTGCCTTCTGAGATTAAGGAGTCGCTGTCGAGAGACCAGTTCAGGCTTTATCAGCTTATCTGGAAGCGTTTTACTGCAAGCCGTATGGCAAAATCTGAGTACGAGACTACTACAGTAAAGCTCTCAGTCGGAGATTATGTATTCAGCTTTGCTACCTCAAGACTGTTATTTGATGGTTTTGAGCTTGCATATACTGCTGCAGACGATGCAAAGAAAGAAAAGCAGCCTGTTCTTAAAAATCCTCTGACAGAAGAATCGCTTCTTACAGTTGAGGAGCTTTTGCCTAAGCAGCATTTTACCCAGCCCCCGGCACACTACACAGAGGCTTCTTTGGTAAAGACGCTTGAAGAACTTGGAATAGGACGTCCGAGTACCTATTCTCCAACAATATCTACAATACTTGCCAGACGCTATATTACCAAGGAGAGTAAAAATCTCTATGTGACAGAGATAGGAGAGGTTGTTAATTCTATTATGAAGGAATCATTTCCAACTATTGTCGATGAGCATTTTACAGCCAATATGGAGTCGCTTTTAGATGCGGTAGCCGAGGGAAAGGTTAACTGGAAGACAGTTGTTGAGAATTTTTATCCTGATCTTAAAGATGCAATCGACAAGGCTGAAAATGAGCTTGAGAAGGTTACAATACATGATGAGGTGACAGATGAAATCTGCCCTGAGTGCGGACGCAATCTGGTTATAAAATACGGACCTCACGGCAAGTTTTTGGCATGTCCGGGATTTCCTGACTGCAGATTCACTATGCCTTATCTTGAAAAAATCGGCGTCAATTGCCCTAAATGCGGTAAGGATGTTGTACTTAAGAAAACAAGGAAGGGAAGAAAATACTATGGCTGTATTGACAACCCTGAGTGTGATTTTATGAGCTGGGGCAGACCAGTTGCAGAAAAATGCCCTCGGTGTGGAGGATATATGATTATAAAGGGAAACAAGATTGCCTGCGCAGATGAGCAGTGCGGCTACGTAACAGATAAAAAGCCCGAAAGAGAGGAATAACAATTAATGGGAGTACAATTATTAGATAAGACACGTAAGATTAATAAGCTTCTTCACAACAACAATTCATCAAAGGTTGTGTTCAATGATATATGTCAGGTGCTCACTGGGGTGCTCGACTCAGACATACTTGTAATCAGCAAAAAGGGCAAGGTGCTTGGCTCAAGTATCTGCAAAGGCGTGGATGAGCTTCATGAACTGATAGTAGATGAGGTTGGTGGCTATATTGACACTGAGCTCAATGAAAGACTTCTTGGCATACTTTCAACAAAGGAAAATGTAAACCTCGAGACACTTGGCTTTGGTGAAGATACAAGAATGTACAAGGCTATTATCACACCGATTGATATAGCCGGCGAGAGGCTTGGAACTCTTTTTGAGTACAGAAGTGACAGAGAGTATGACATTGACGATATCATTCTTACAGAGTATGGCACGACAGTGGTTGGGCTTGAGATGATGAGATCCGTGAATGAGGAGAATGAAGAGGAAAAGAGAAAGGTAGCGATTGTCCGTTCGGCTATCAATACACTTTCTTATTCTGAGCTTGAGGCTATTCTTCACATCTTTGATGAGCTTGACGGCAATGAGGGTATACTTGTTGCCAGCAGAATAGCCGACAGAGTAGGCATTACCCGCTCGGTAATCGTAAATGCCCTTCGCAAGTTTGAGAGTGCAGGCGTTATCGAATCACGCTCATCCGGCATGAAGGGCACATATATCAAAGTAGTAAACGATGTAGTCTTTGATGAGCTTGACAGAATCAAAAATAAAAACAAGTAAATAAATTTAAATATATTTTTAAGGACTTATGTTTGAAAGAACATAGGTCTTTTCTATGTTTTCGGCATATATATAAATACAATATAATGTAAAAACAATAAAAATATCTTGTGTTTTGTCGATTTTACTTTATAATCATGTTTTTGACACAGAAATAAATTTTTTCTTGCATATAAGCCTTTGGTATGTTATAATTCCAAAGGCTTAAATACTATAAAGCACGTGTGCGGATGATCGCCGGTGCCGGATAACGCTTACCGGTGGCTGATCTAATTGGAAACACACGGAAGATTAATAACCAAACGGAGGTAAATAAAATGAGCGTAATTTCAATGAAACAGTTACTCGAGGCAGGTGTTCATTTTGGACATCAGACAAGAAGATGGAACCCTAAAATGGCTCCATACATCTACACAGAGCGTAATGGTATCTACATCATCGACTTACAGAAGTCTGTAGGAAAGGTTGATGAGGCATATGATGCCGTATCTGATATCGCTGCTCAGGGTGGTACAATCCTTTTCGTAGGTACAAAGAAGCAGGCTCAGGATGCAATCAAGACTGAGGCAGAGCGTTGCGGTATGTACTATGTAAACGAGAGATGGTTAGGTGGAATGCTTACAAACTTCCGCACAATCGAGAGCCGTATTGCAAGACTTAAAGCTATCGAGACAATGTCAGAGGATGGCACATTCGATGTTCTTCCTAAGAAGGAAGTTATCGCACTCAAGAAGGAGTGGGAGAAGCTCGAGAAGAACCTTGGTGGAATCAAGGATATGAAGAGAATTCCTGATGCAATATTTGTAGTAGATCCTAAGAAGGAGCGTATCTGTATCAAAGAGGCTCAGGCACTTGGAATCACTCTTATAGGTATTGCTGATACAAACTGCGATCCTGACGAGTTAGATTATGTTATCCCAGGAAACGATGATGCTATCAGAGCTGTCAAATTAATCGTATCTAAGATGGCAGACGCTGTTATCGAGGCAAAGCAGGGAGCTGAGGAAGAGGTTACTGCTGAGGAAGCTTCTGACGAGATAGTTGAGGAATAAAACACATTAATATCGGAGGATAATCAAATGGCTATTACAGCAGGTATGGTAAAAGAACTGCGTGAAATGACAGGCGCAGGTATGATGGACTGCAAAAAGGCTTTAACTGAGACAAACGGTGATATGGATGCCGCTGTTGAGGTATTAAGAAAAAGCGGTGCAGCTAAGATGGAAAAGAAGCAGAGCAGAATTGCCGCTGAGGGAATCGCACGTGTTGCTGTAAACGGAAACGTTGCAGTTGTAGCAGAGGTTAACTCTGAGACAGATTTCGTTGCAAAGAACGAGACATTCCAGGAGTTTGTTCAGACTGTAGCAGATACAGCACTTGCTTCTGGCTTAAATGGTGGTGCAAATGGAGAGGATATCGACGCTCTTCTTGCCACAAACGGACTTAGCGAGCTTCTTGTAGAGAAGACAGCTACAATCGGAGAGAAGTTATCTGTTCGTAGATTTGACAAAGGTTACAGGTGATGTTGTTACTTCTTATATCCATGGTGGTGGAAGAATCGGCTTATCATTGCAGCAAATGGTGCAGCAGATGATGCAGCTAAAGAGCAATCACAAATATTGCTATGCAGGTTGCAGCTATGAACCCACAGTACATCAGCAGAAACGATATCTCTGATGAAGAGCTTGCAAAGCTTAGAGAGATCACTGTTGACAGTGCATTAAATGATGCTACAACACTTCCAAAGCCTATTCTTAATAAGTTAATTGACAAGGCTATTAACGAGAAGCTTTGGAGCGATGATGATATCAACAACTTCAACGAGCACAAGAACAACATGAACTATGTATGGAACTTCTTATCAGATGCTGCTAAGGCAAAGCTTGGTGAGCTTGCAATGGCAGACAAGGAGTCTATCATGGCTGAGAAGATGTTCAATGGTTTAGTTGAGGGTCGTGTATCTAAGCAGTTAAAAGAGATTTGTCTCCTTGACCAGACATATGTTAAGGCAGAGGATGGAAAGCAGTCAGTTGCAAAATATCTTGAGTCAGTTTCTAAGGATCTTACAATCACCGAGATGGTTCGTTTCGAGGTAGGTGAGGGTATGGAGAAGAAGCAGGAAGATTTCGCTGCTGAGGTTGCTGCCCAGATGGCTGGAGTCTAAACTGTATCTTTATACTGATTAAACGAATGCTGTTCCGCAAAAGTTTAACTTTTAAACTTTTGCGGAATTTTTATATCTTTACAAGATATAAAAATATGGTAAAATAGTAAGAGGAAACAAAACCAATCATAATGGGGGACGCATATGGACTCAAAGGATAATGAATTAGCCAGACAGCAAACAATAACGTTTTATCAGGGTATGTACAGGACGATATCGATGTTCATGGACTTTTAGAGGAGAAATAAATATGAGTAGAATATTATTAAAATTAAGTGGTGAGGCACTTGCAGGTGATAAGCACCACGGCTTTGATGAGGCTACAGTCATTGAGGTTGCAAAACAGGTTAAACAGATTGTTGATAAAGGTACACAGGTAGGTATTGTTATCGGTGGCGGAAACTTCTGGAGAGGCAGAACAAGTGAGACCATCGACCGCACAAAGGCTGACCAGATTGGTATGCTTGCTACAGTTATGAACTGCATTTATGTATCTGAGATTTTCAGATATGTTGGAATGAAGACAGCGGTTCTCACTCCGTTTGAATGTGGCAACATGACAAAGCTTTTCTCTAAGGACAGAGCAAACAAGTATTTTGCACATGATATGGTAGTTTTCTTTGCAGGTGGTACAGGCCATCCTTATTTCTCAACAGATACAGCCACAGTGCTTCGTGCAATTGAGATTGAGGCAGATGGTATTTACCTTGCCAAGGCTATTGACGGAGTATATGACAGTGATCCAAAGACCAATCCTGCTGCAAAGAAGTATGATGAGCTTTCAATCGAAGAGGTTGTTGAGAAGAAGCTCGCAGTAGTTGATCTCACAGCCGTCTATCATGTGCCTTGAGAACAAAATGCCTATGTATGTATTCGGACTCAATGAGGAAAACAGACATAGTAAATGCTCTTACAGGCAAATTCAACGGTACAAAGGTTACTGTATAGTAAATTGCATATAATGCATATCAGAGGATAATATGGATTCAAGATAAACTTTT
>ENA-OQIP01000128-OQIP01000128.1-human-gut-metagenome-genome-assembly--contig:-NODE-128-length-15232-cov-3.566832_pt1 | contig 15232 bp, 11 predicted proteins | sample MGYA00242585_ERZ504750 | MGnify/ENA primary metagenome ERZ504750 (study PRJEB26092, sample SAMD00036441) | human gut metagenome | host: Homo sapiens | study: EMG produced TPA metagenomics assembly of...
GATTCCGTGGCGCAAGCCGATCTCCTCCATGAACCTGCTCGTCTCCTCCCACGTGTGGCGTCAGGATCACAACGGCTTCTCCCACCAGGATCCGGGTGTCACCTCCGTCCTGCTGAACAAGTGCTTCAACAACGATCACGTGATCGGCATCTACTTCCCGGTGGATTCCAACATGCTGCTCGCTGTGGCTGAGAAGTGCTACAAGTCCACCAACAAGATCAACGCCATCATCGCCGGCAAGCAGCCGGCCGCCACCTGGCTGACCCTGGACGAAGCTCGCGCCGAGCTCGAGAAGGGTGCTGCCGAGTGGAAGTGGGCTTCCAACGTGAAGTCCAACGATGAGGCTCAGATCGTGCTCGCCGCCACCGGTGATGTTCCGACTCAGGAAATCATGGCCGCTGCCGACAAGCTGGACGCCATGGGCATCAAGTTCAAGGTCGTCAACGTGGTTGACTTGGTCAAGCTGCAGTCCGCCAAGGAGAACAACGAGGCCCTCTCCGATGAGGAGTTCGCTGAGCTGTTCACCGAGGACAAGCCGGTCCTGTTCGCTTACCACTCCTATGCCCGCGACGTGCGTGGTCTGATCTACGATCGCCCGAACCACGACAACTTCAACGTTCACGGCTACGAGGAGCAGGGCTCCACCACCACCCCGTACGACATGGTTCGCGTGAACAACATCGATCGCTACGAGCTCCAGGCTGAAGCTCTGCGCATGATCGACGCTGACAAGTACGCCGACAAGATCAACGAGCTCGAGGCCTTCCGTCAGGAAGCCTTCCAGTTCGCTGTCGACAACGGCTACGATCACCCGGATTACACCGACTGGGTCTACTCCGGTGTCAACACCAACAAGCAGGGTGCTGTCTCCGCTACCGCCGCAACCGCTGGCGATAACGAGTGAGCCTAGGCTATTTGGCCTGATTGCTTGATAAAAGCCCCAAGGGATTGTTCCCTTGGGGCTTTTTCGTATTACGGTGCGATATGCTTGGCTTAAAACAGCAAAACCGCTAGCGCGTGTCAGTTACCGTTTGCACATTACAATTGCTCATTGTGCGAACGATGCGGTATCGCACCCGAATAATGTGAAGTACATAGGAGACACCGTGAGTTTTACCAGCGTCACCATCATCAGTCCCGAAGCGGCTAACGGCCGTAATGTTGTCGCCCTTGGAGTCACCAAGACACTTGCCGCAGCCGGCAAGACCGGAGTGTTCCGTCCGGCGGTCTGCAGAAAAGACACCTTCACGGACGTGCTGATCGAAGCTTCCAATGCCGGTTTGAGCCGGGAACAGTCCGTCGGCGTGTGCCCCAAGCGCGCTCGTAACGATAAGGAAGGTTCGCGGGCGGATATCGTTGCGGCCTACACCCAAGCCGTAGAAACAGCCCGACCGGATGCCATGGTGATTGTCGGCACCGACAGGTCAGCAGTCAATGATCCCGCGATGTTCTCTTTCAACGCTGACGTCGCGGCAGACCTCCAATCGCCGGTCCTGCTGGCCGTATGCACTATCGAACGCACACCGGAACAAGTCAAAAGCACGGTTGAGGCATCCACCAAGGTCATCGAAGACGCCGGGAGCAAAGTCGTCGGCGTGTTCATTACTGGGTGTGACGACACGCAGCCGGATCCACTCAAAGCATGCTTCGTCGACTACCCGGTGCCGGTGTGGACGCTACCTGCCGTCGATTTCAACGACGATGACGCCATCAGCAAGGCAGACGAAGCGTTCGCGACGAACGTCGACGCCGCGGAACTGACCGTGGCACTCGAATCGCCATTCGACGCCCCGACCACACCCTATGCTTTCCAATACGGTCTGCTGGGCAAGGCGAAGGCGGACAAGAAGACCATCGTGCTGCCGGAGGGCAACGAGGATCGCATCATCAAAGCCGCCGATTATCTGCTGGAGCGCGACATCGTCGATCTGATCATCGTCGGAGACGAAAACGCCATTCTCGCCCGCGGCCAGGAATTGGGATTGAAATCGCTTGGCAAGGCGAAATTCCAAGCCAAGGATGATGAAACGGTGCTGGAACTCATGGTGGCGAAGCTGTGCGAGCTGCGCGCCAAGAAAGGCATGACCGAAGAGCAGGCGCGCAAACAGCTGGCCGATGACAGCTATTTCGGCACCATGCTTGTGGTGATGGGCATGGCGGACGGTCTCGTGTCCGGTTCCGTCAACTCCACGGCCAATACCGTGCGTCCGGCCCTGCAGGTCATCAAGACCAAGCCAGGAACGTCGCTGGTCTCCGGAGCGTTCCTGATGTGTTTCAAGGACCATGTCGCCGTGTTCGCCGACTGTGCCATCAACCTTAACCCCAATGCCGAGCAGCTCGCCGAAATAGCAATCCAATCCGCCGAAACGGCCAAGGCGTTCGGCCTTGAACCGAAGGTGGGCATGCTGTCCTATTCCACGCTGGGCTCCGGAAAAGGACCCGACGTCGACCTCGTCGAGGAAGCCACCACCATCGTCAAAGACAAGGCTCCCGACCTTGCGGTGGTCGGATCGATCCAGTTCGACGCGGCATGGTCTCCGACCGTGGCCGCGACCAAAGCCAAGGACGATCCGGTGGCGGGCCATGTCAATGTGTTCGTATTCCCGGATCTGTGCGCGGGCAACATCGCATACAAGGCGGTACAGCGTTCCTCGGGAGCGGCCGCCGTCGGGCCGGTGCTGCAGGGTCTCAACCGCCCGGTGAACGATCTGAGCCGTGGCGCCACGGTCCAGGACATCATCAACACCATCGCCCTGACCGCCATCGAAGCCCAGTAATCGGGCATTTTGTAGCAAGCAACGAGTAATCTAAGGTTTTGGAAAGTCGCGTAAGCGGCACATCGATTAACACATGGAGGATGCCCACAATGGCGAAAACCGTCCTTGTCATCAATTCCGGTTCCAGCTCTATCAAGTATCAGCTGGTTGATCTTGAAACCGGCGAAGGTATCGCTTCCGGTCTGGTCGAGAAGATCGGCGAGCCGGTTGACGGTCATTACAAGCACGAGTACAACGGCGAGAAGCATGAGCTCGAAGAGCCGATTCACGACCATGAGCAGGGTCTGAAGCGCGTGCTCGGCTTCTTCGACGAGTTCGGCCCGAAGCTCGCCGACGCAGGCATCGTGGCCGTCGGCCATCGCGTGGTGCAGGGTGGTTCCATCTTCCGAACCCGGCTCTGGTCACCGACAAGACCATCAACCAGGTCAAGGACCTCGCCGTGCTCGCGCCGCTGCACAACGGTCCGGAAGGCCAAGGGTGCTGAAGTCATGCGCGCGCTCCTGCCGGACGTCCCGCAGATCTTCGTGTTCGATTCCTCCTTCTTCTTCCAGCTGCCGAAGGCCGCAAGCACCTACGCGCTGAACAAGGAAATCGCCGACCAGTACCACATCCGCCGTTACGGCGCCCACGGCACCTCCCACGAGTTCATCTCTTCCGTGGTGCCGAGCGTCATCGGTAAGCCGGCTGAAGGCCTCAAGCAGATCGTGCTGCACATCGGCAACGGCGCTTCCGCCTCCGCCGAAGTTTCCGGCAAGCCGGTCGAGACCTCCATGGGCCTGACTCCGCTCGAAGGCCTCATGATGGGTGGCCGTACCGGCGACATCGATCCGGCCGTCGTCTTCCACCTGATTCGCAACGCCCACATGAGCGTGGACGAACTGGACACCCTGTTCAACAAGCGTTCCGGCATGATGGGTCTGACCGGCTTCGGCGACCTGCGTGAAGTGCATCGTCTGGTCAAAGAGGGCAACGAGGACGCCAAGCTGGCTCTCGACATCTACGTGCACCGCATCGTCGGCTACATCGGCAACTACACCGCTCAGATGGGTGGCGTCGACGTGATCACCTTCACCGCAGGCGTTGGCGAGAACGATGACGTCGTGCGCAAGATGGTCTGCGACAAGCTCGCTCCGTTCGGCGTCAAGCTGGATGAGGAGAAGAACGCGACCCGTTCCAAGGAACCGCGCATCATCTCCACCCCGGATTCCGCAGTCACCATCTGCGTCATCCCGACCAACGAGGAGCTGGCCATCGCCCGCAAGTCCGCCGCCATCGCAGAAGAAGGCAAGGACTCCTACGGCAACGTCTTCTCCAAGTGAGTGACGTGTCACGTTTCGGCTGGTAGAGGAACGTGACGGCAAACGGTATGAATCTGCGCCGCCGTGCCTGATAATCGATATCATCGGTCAATCAGGCACGGCGGCGCAGTGCGTTGGGCCCCCTTTCCGCGATTCGCAAGGGATTGCTTGGTAGTACGATACGACAGGTTGCACTGTACCGTGCAATGATGTAAGAGAGAACGGTTGGTTATTCGTGGCTGCTAAACGACGTTTCGTCGGTTTGGACGGGCTTAAAGGCATAGCCCTTATTGCGATTGTGCTGTATCACTGCGATGAGCTTTCGCTTCAAGGCGGGTTTTTCGGTGTGGATGTGTTCTTCACCATCTCCGGTTTCCTGATTTTCTCATCGCTGCTCAATCGTATCGATTCAGGTAAAGGCTTGGAACTGGGGGAGTACTTCCTCAAACGGTTCCGCCGGATTTATCCCGCGCTGTTTGCTCTTATCCCGATCTCGGTGACGTTGGCATGGCTGGTGAACCGCGACATGCTTGTCGGCATCCGGAACCAGATCATGACCGTGCTTCTGGGATGCTACAACTGGTATGCCATCAGCAGCGGAGCCAGCTATTTCTCCCAGATGAACCCTGACATATTCCGTCACCTATGGTTCATGTCGTTGCTCATGCAGTTTTATCTGATCGCTCCATTCGTGGTTTTGCTGCTGCGAAAAATCATCATCAGATGGGCTCCGGTATGCATACTGACAGCCCTTGCCGGAGCAAGCGCGGTATCCATGGGACTGCTATACCACTCTGGCGCTGACCCCACACGTGTGTATTTCGGCACCGACACGCACGCCATGGGCCTATGGCTCGGTGCCGCGCTGGCTTGGATACTGCCGATTCTCAGACATGAGCATGGGCGAGCCAATGAATCGCGGATAATGGAACGATTCCATAAGATATGGATTCAATTCGGCCCGATAGTTGCCTTTGGCTCATTGCTGGCATTGCTGTGGATGATGCGGCATATCACTCAAGGCCCAGCGGCGTTCCATGGCGGTATCTTCGTCGCCTCCGTGCTTGCTGTGATGCTGATCGCAGGAACCATACCATTCGGATCCTGGATGCAGGATCTGCTTGTGTTCAAGCCGCTTGCCGCTTTGGGCCATTATTCGTATGGCATTTATCTGTGGCTATTGGCCATTATGGCTGCTGCTGAGATCCCTGCTGCCCCAGGTGGGCGCATGGCATGCCGACAGGCTGCTGTCCTTCACCTTCATCCTCACCGTGCTGTTCGCGTTCGCATCTTGGCAACTGTTCGAGAAGCCAGTCGCTCGTGCGGGATTCATCGCGTTGATTCGTCCGATCAGTGGAGACGAAGCCGAGCATTGCGGCCGTCTGATATCCACGGTCGTGGTGCTGGCATGCTCATGGAGCTTCTGCGGATACGCTGTGGCGACGGCATCGGAACAAACCAGTGTGGCGCAATCCTTGGGTATCAGCGCCAGGCTGTTGCAGCAACGCAATCATGCCGCTTTGGAACGACGCCGAACACCGATGCCAAGGAAGCCACGGCATAAGATGCCGGATGGTTCGCAAATGGCCGCCATCGGAGATTCGGTGATGCTGGCGTCCAGCAAAGGATTGCAAGACACGTTCCCCAACATCATTGTGGATGCCGAAGTCTCACGGTCGATGGCGAAGGGACAGGGTCTTGTCGATCAATTGAAAGCGCAAGGAAATCTGCGCCCCTGGGTCTTGGTGGGACTTGCCACCAACTCCGTGGTGACCAATGATCAGCTTGACGATCTGCTGAATGATGTCGGCCCCGATCATGTGCTGGTGCTCATTAACGCGCACGCTCCCGTTTCATGGGTTCCCGGCACCAATGCCGTGTTGAAGCAATTCGCCGCGGCGCATTCCAACAACGTCGTACTGGTCGATTGGGACGGGACCATTTCCCAGCATGCTGACGAACTTGCCGGAGATGGCATCCATCCGGGAATGTCCAATACGATCTACGCGCAGGCGGTCAAGGATTCAATCGCCGCTTGGATCAAGCAAGGGCACTGATTGATGCGTTGACGACTTCCATACGAGGTCCGCCACATGCCGTCGCATATGAATGATCCCCATTCCGTGGAAATCGGAATGGGGATCATTCATATGCGGACGATGCCGATATTAGGGAAATCAGGCCTCCTGATGCTGAGGAGCGGACAGGAAGTGCTCCTCGCTAGGCAGAACGGCGTTGAGAATCACAGCCACCACGAACGACACCGCGATGCAGTTGGAAGCGAAGATGGACTGGAACAGCGCCGGGAAGTTGGCGAAAATGTCGCCGACCTGGGTGAAACCGATGCCAATGGTCAGGCTCAACGCGGCGATGGTGATGTTGCGCTGCGTGTAACCGGCCTCGGAAATCATCTGGAATCCGGACAGGATGATATTGCCGAACATCATGATGGTGCAGCCGCCAAGCACAGCCTGCGGCAGGGAGTTGAAGACCTCTGCAACGGCCGGAACGAAGCTGGCAAGCACCAAAATCAGACCGCCGGAAAGAATCACCTTGCGGTTGACCACCTTGGTCATCGCCACCAGACCGATGTTCTGCGCAAACGAAGTCAATGGCAGGCAGCCGAACAAACCGGACACGGAGGAGATCAAACCGTCGCCGGCAATAGCTCCGGCGGTTTCCTTGTCGGTGGGTTGACGGTCGAGACCGACCTTGGTAAGCGCCGCTGTGTCGCCCAACACCTCAACCGAGGAAACGACATACAGCAGAGCGAAGGAGATAATCGCACCCGGATCAAACTCAAGCTTGAACGGCATGAAATGCGGCACCGACACGACCTGCAGATTGGCGAAACCGGAGAAATCGACCTTTCCCATGAAAATCGCGACCACATAGCCCACGACAAGGCCGAACAGCACGGAAAGCTGCTTGGCGGTGCCCTTCATGAGCAGCTGGAACGCAAGGCAAGCCACCGAGCGAAATCAGGCCAAGCGTCAGATTCTGCCAGCTGCCGAAATCCTTCGCGCCGGAACCGCCGCCGAAGCTCGTGGCGCCGACGGACAGGAGCGAAAAACCATCGAGGTGACGACAATCGCGGAAACGATCGGCGGAACGAAACGACGCCAATACTTGGCCGTCAAACCAAGCACGACCTCCAACAGGCCGCCAAGCACCACGGCGCCGGCGACTGCGCCATAACCCTGATGCTGCGCGATCGACATGGCGGCCGCGACGTAGGTGAAGGAAATGCCGGTGACCATCGGCAGACGGGAACCAATCAGCCACACACCGTACAGCTGCAGGCAGGTGCCGAGACCTGCGACCAGCAGGCCGGCCTGAATGATGGCGGCGGACTGCGCGGCATCCATCTTGGCGGCCGTGGCCACCAGGAAGATAGGCGCGAGATTCGCCACGAACATGGCCATGACGTGCTGCAGGCCGAACGGAATGCCCTTCCAGAACGACACCGGTGCGTCAAGACTGCTCAACGCCTCAAAAGACACGCCTTTTTTAGTGTCTTTTGCCTTCGTCTTTTTTCGGTTTCTCTGTGTTCTTCTCTTCGCTCAACTGTTACATCCTCTCTTATAATCGTTTGAGCGTACTGAAAAAATCAGGAGCGGAATTCGATGGTGCCGTTTTCCGGATCCATCGATTCGACGATTGCCAGGGAATCGACGTCGTACCCTTCCTCACGCAGCTGGTCGCCACCGCCTTGGAAGCCCTTTTCCACTGCGATGCCGATGCCTTCCACAGTGGCTCCGGCCTCATGGCACAGCTCGATCAGGCCTTTTAACGCCTTGCCGTTGGCAAGGAAATCGTCGATCAGCAGCACGTGGTCGCCTTCATTGAGATAGCGCTTGGACACGATGACAGGGAACTCCTTCTGCTTGGTGAAGGAATACACGGTGGTCGTGTACTGGTCGCCGTCAAGATTGATGGACTGCGCCTTCTTGGCGAACACCACCGGGACATTGCCGAAATGACGGGCCACGACACAGGCGATGCCAATGCCGGAAGCCTCAATGGTCAGAATCTTATCGATGGTCTTGCCCTTGAAATGCTCGGCCCAGGCGGCGCCCATATGGTCGAACAGCTCGACATCGCACTGATGGTTGAGGAACGCGTCCACTTTCAGCACATTGCCGGGCTTGACGGTACCTTGTTGCGCAATGCGCTCTTCAAGTTCCTTCATGAAACCCCTTAATCTTGTCGGCCGCGAAAGCGGCATCAGATGATGGCATACGGCGAGCCGTATATAGGAGTTCAGCATACGCGCCTCAATTGACCGTGCGAGTCGGACCCCTGACCTGCTCATGTGATAAACATGAATGCTGCGAACAAATGTTTGAATATGAGCGTGCGCGAAGAAAAGAGGAATCGGTGGAACAGAGCATGGGACCTGTGATGTGCGATCCGCGGAGCCTGATAGAGGGACTCAACCCCCAACAGGAAGAAGCGGTGAAATACTACGGCCAGGCATTGCTCATCGGCGCCGGCGCAGGCTCAGGCAAGACCCGTGTGCTGACACGTCGCATCGCATGGCTGCTGGCGCATGGCTTCTGGGCAAGCAGCATCCTCGCCATCACCTTCACCAACAAGGCGGCCGCGGAAATGCGTGAACGTCTCGTGACTTTGGTCGGGCCGGAAGCCGAACATATGTGGATCTCCACCTTCCACTCCGCCTGCGTACGCATCCTACGCCGCGACGGCAAGGAAATCGGCCTTAAATCGGGCTTCTCGATTTACGACACCGCGGACAGCGAGCGACTGGTCAAACTGATCGCAGCCGACCTGAACATCGATACGAAGCGGTATACGCCACGCATGCTGCTGGGCAAGATATCCGACTGCAAGAACGCGTTGGTTTCCTGGAAAGACCAGCTGAAAAAAGCGAACTGCGATTACACCCCGGGACAGCGCGGATACCAGGTGAGCGCCGGCGACGTCGACGAACTGGTCGCCGTCGTCTACGCCGAATACCAGCATCGTCTGGCGCTCGCCAACGCAGTCGACTTCGACGATTTGATCATGCGCACCGTGGAATTGCTCCAAACCTGCCCGCAGGTGAGCGAATACTATCGGCACAGGTTCCGTTACATCTTCGTGGACGAGTATCAAGACACCAACCATGCCCAATATGTGCTCGTACGTGAATTGTCCGGCATCGATTCGGACGAACAGCCCGACCCGCAGGCGAGGGGAGCGGGCCGTGTGGGACCGAGCTGGATTACCGTGGTGGGTGATTCCGACCAATCCATCTACGCGTTCCGAGGTGCGGACATCCGTAACATCCAAGACTTCGAACAGGATTTCCCGAACGCCAAAACCATCATGCTCGAACAGAACTACCGTTCGACGCAGACCATCCTCGACGCGGCGAACGCGGTGATCGCGAAAAACGAAAACCGCAAGCCGAAGAAACTGTGGACGGCGCTTGGTCAAGGCGACAAAATCGTCGGCTATGCCGCCGACAACGCACAGCAGGAAGCCGGATGGATAGCGAACGAAATCGCACGAATCCACACCGAGGAAGACGTCGCTTACCGTGACATCGCCATCATGTACCGAGCCAACGCACAGTCACGTTCGCTGGAAGAGGCCATGATCAACGCCAATCTGCCGTATCAGCTGGTCGGCGGCACCAAATTCTATGAACGTAGGGAAGTCAAGGACGCCATCGCGTATTTGCAGGCCATCGTGAATCCCGCGGATAATGTGAACGTGCGGCGTATCCTCAATGTGCCTAAACGAGGACTCGGCGCACGCGCGGAGGGATTGGTGGCCGGCTACGCGGACGCGCATGGCCTCACGTTCTTCGAATCCATTGAACATATGGACCAGATTGAAGGCATGACAGGCCGTACCACCAAACCGTTGGACGCATTCCGTGATCTGATGCACGAGCTGGCCGATTTCGCCAAGGAACATGATTCGAAACCATCCGAAGTGGTGGCCGAAGTATTGGATAAAAGCGGTCTTCTGGAGGAATTGCAACGTTCCGAGGATCCGCAGGATGCTTCGCGTGTGGACAATCTTTCCCAGTTGCAGTCCGTGGCCGCCGAATTCGAACAGAACACGCCGGATGCCACGTTGGCCGGTTTTCTGGAGACCACGGCATTGGTCGCCGACTCGGATCAGTTGCCGGGAGAGGGCGAGGATTCCGGCAAGGTCACGATGATGACCTTGCATACGGCCAAAGGTTTGGAATATCCGTATGTGTTTCTTACGGGTATGGAACAGGGTACGTTCCCGCACCAGCGTGCCATGGAGGACACCAGCGAGCTGTCCGAGGAGCGTCGTCTGGCATACGTGGGCATCACCCGTGCGAAGCGTCGGCTGTATGTGACCCGTGCGGCGGTGCGTGCCCAATGGGGGCAGGCCAATGACATGATGCCCAGCCAGTTCCTGGATGAGATTCCGGATGAACTCATCGATTGGAAACGTCGTGAGGCCGGTGTGGAGCGCATGCGCGCCAGCTGGGGAGATGACGACGAGTTCGGCGGGTGGGACGATGATGACGATTTCGGATCCACTTCCTTCGGCGAATCGATGTACGGATCGTCGACATACGGTTCCTCATCGTATGGTTCTGGTTCTCGCGGATCGCATTCCACTTATGGGTCGTCTCATGGATCGCACAGCTCGTATGGTTCCGGACGGTCCTCCTACGGCTCGGGAAGCCGCCGTTTCTCTGGCGGATTGCACTCTGGCTCGTCCTCATACGGTTCGTATGGCTCATCCCGGTCGTCATACGGTTCCGGCAAGCCCTCCGGCAAATCCGGTAAGGTCACCACGCGCCGCGCCAAGCCAAAGGATCTGACGAAATCGGCTCCGGCAAGTTCGTTGGACGGCAACAACGGATTGAGCATCTCGGATTTCCAGATAGGCGACAGAATCACCCATGACCATTACGGTTTGGGAAAGGTCATCGAAACGCAGGACAAGGGCGCGAATTCGGTGATCACCGTCGATTTCGGCACGGATGGCGTCAAACGATTGCTGCTTCGTGTGGCGCCTATTGAAAAGCTCTGACGGCTTTTCCAATAGGCGCCCCTCGTGGCGGCGCCGTTGTGGGCTCATAACACGGATTGAGTGAAAAAACAAGTCTTTTCTTTCGGAGCATTTGTTGCGATAATCGGCGATGTTTGCTTTTCGAGAGGAAGAACCATGCCAAGAAAACTGTTCGCCGCGATATCTCAGATTGTTCTGGGCGCGCTGATTGTCATCGCCCCGCAGACCTTCGCGCATGTGTGTGCCGTCAAAGACATGCCCATGGCATGCCGCTACACCGCTCGGGTCGCTCTGGGACTGGGCGTCGTCATCGCATTGCTGGCAATAATCGGATTTTTCGCGCCAAGCCGGGTCAGGGTCGGATTGGATATCGCCAATGCCGTGCTGGGCGTGCTTGTCGTTCTGGTGCCGACCATGCTGGTAGGCGTATGCAGAGGCTCCATGATGCATTGCCATATGGTGACGATGCCGACGCTTATCGTATTGGGCGTGCTGCTGGCGGTGCTCGCAGCAGTCGCCGTATATCTCGATCTCAAGCCGGCAAAGCGTGGCTGACGTGCCGCATATCACCCTTGCGAAACTACCGCTGGCCAATCTGCGTCGCAAACCATTCCGCACTTCGGCGCTTGTCATTGTGGTCGTCATGCTCACTGTGGCGTTCTATGGAGGCGCGCTGCTTTCCATGAACCTGAACAATGGGTTGAACAGCATGCGGGAACGTATGGGCGCCGATCTGATGGTCACGCCGCAGAACACGAAAAACCAGGCTGAGGCGTTGCTTACGGGAAACTCTTCGAGCACGTTCTACTTCACCAATGACATTGGAAGCCAAATCGCCGAAGCGGACGGTGTGGGCGAAAGCACGGTGCAGACGTACATCTCCTCGCTTGCGGCAGCCTGCTGCGACGAAAAGGTGCAGATCATCGGCTTCAACCCCGACACCGACTTCGTCATCACTCCTTGGGTGGCTTCGCAATTCGACGGCACACTCCGTCGCGGCCAAATCATAGCAGGCGCCAGCATCAACGTGTCGGACAACAATACGGTCAAACTGTACGGTCATGAATTCCCCGTGGCCGCGCAACTGGCCGATACCGGAACGTCACTGGACAATTCCATATTCGTGAACATGGACACGGTGCCGGATGTCGTTTCCTATTCCGCGCAGGTCGGACATGCCGCGATTCCTGAAGAATACGCCGGCAAAGCGGTGTCCGCCGTGCTCATCAAAGTCAAGGACGGATATTCCGCACAACAGGTCGCCTCGAATATCGCAAAAGCCACGGGGATCAAAAGTTTGGGATATGTGTATCCGGGCGGTATCACGGCTACGACGAAAACGAATCTCAAGGTGATTATCCGCTATGTGGCGGTGTTCATCACGGTGTTCTGGACTATGGGATTGGTCGTGATGTTGGCGGTGTTTTCGTCGGCTATGAACGAACGCAAGCGTGAATTCGCCGCGTACCGTATTCTCGGCGCCGATCGTGCGACCCTGGTGGGCATTATCGTCAAGGAATCGGCGACCATCGGAGCTATTGGAGGTGTGATCGGTGTGACCTGTACCTCGTTGGTCGTGTTTCCGTTCAGTGGTCTGATCGCTAAGGAACTTCAATTGCCGTATCTGCAGATTGGCGTCGGTAAAGTGGCGGTACTGATAGTCGTCGCTCTCCTGTTCGCCGTGCTTACGGGCCTGGTCGCATCCCTCGCCACAGCGGTGCGTCTTTCCGCCCCACAGGCATACCTGACGCTGAGGGAGGGGGAGTGATGCCGGAACAGCCCATATTGGAGGTTCGTGGCCTTACCCGTGAATTCGTACGCCGAGGTAAACCTTTCCCCGCGGTGGATGATGTGAATCTCACGCTCGATCCAGGCGAATTCATGGCGATCGTCGGCAGATCCGGAAACGGCAAAAGCACTTTGCTCAATCTCGTCACGGGATTGCTGAAACCTACATCCGGTTCGATTCTGCTGGCCGGTAACGAGGTGACCACGTTAAACGACAAACAGATGTCGATTTTGCGCAACCGCACCATCGGCTTCGTCACGCAGATCCAGACACTATTGCCGAACCTCACCGCAATCGACAATGTGGTCCTTCCCGCAGTGCTGCATCGCAACCCGTCTCGGTATGAAACCGAAATCGATGAACGGACGAATGACGCACAATCACAGGAACAGACGGCGTCTTCCGTCGTGGTCGATGGCCTTCCCGACGTCATCCAACCAGCTTCGACGCAGACGGCTTCTTCATCTCAGCCCGACCATTTGACGCAACGCGCGCAACATCTGTTGGATCAACTGCTTGTAGGCGAGCTTGCGACATGCTATCCGAAGGAGCTCTCTGGTGGCGAGATGCGCCGCGTCTCCATCGCCCGAGCGTTGATGAACAAGCCGAAACTGCTGATCGCCGATGAACCGACAGGAGATCTGGATGCCGAAAGCACCGCAATCGTCATGCGGCTGCTGCGGCAAGTAGCGGATGACGGTACCTCGGTACTTATGGTTACCCATGATCCGGACGCGCTTGCTTATGTGGACCATACCTATCGTATGGATAGGGGAGTGCTTACTCGGGCCTGACGTTTTTAAGACATGCCGATGTAGGTGAATCGGAGCATCTCGTCCGTCCCCCATGTGTATGATTAGCGATTGGTGTGCGCCCGGAAGGACGTATGCCGTCTGGAGTCTTAGCCCATCAGTGGGTCGGCGGCCATCCGTGGTGTTCTGCATTGCGGGTCAAGCCGTTCGCGCATTGCGCGAAGAAGCACTGGAGAGGCTGGCTCAGCGTATGTCGGACTTCGGCATACGTTCCGTTCAGACAACGACAGAACAAACAAAGGATTAAACCAATGACGAACGTTCAGCGTTCCCGCCGTCAGGTGCGTCTTTCCCGCGCCCTCGGCATCGCTCTGACCCCTAAGGCTCAGCGCATCTTCGAAAAGCGTCCGTATGCTCCTGGCGAGCACGGCCGCACCCGTCGCCGCACTGAATCCGATTACGCAGTGCGTCTGCGCGAGAAGCAGCGTCTTCGCGCCCAGTACGGCATCTCCGAGAAGCAGCTCCGCGCCGCTTACGAGAAGGGCACCCACACCGCCGGCCAGACCGGCAACGCCATGCTGACCGATCTTGAGACCCGTCTCGACGCTCTGGTCCTGCGTGCAGGCTTCGCCCGCACCACCGCCCAGGCTCGCCAGTTCGTGGTCCATCGCCACATCCTCGTCGATGGCAACATCGTCGATCGTCCGTCCTACCGCGTCAAGCCGGGCCAGACCATCCAGGTCAAGGCCAAGAGCCAGACCATGGTTCCGTTCCAGGCCGCTGCCGAAGGTGTGCACCGCGATGTGCTGCCGGCGGTTCCGGGCTACCTGGACGTCAACCTGCCTTCCCTGAAGGCCACCCTGACCCGCAAGCCTGAAGCCGAGGAGATCCCGGTGCAGGTCAACATCCAGTACGTGGTCGAATTCTACGCCCGCTGATCTGGATCACCATACTGTAAGAACATACAGTTTAAGGACATACAGCGAAAGCCTCGCAGCCGTTACGGTTGCGAGGCTTCTCGTTTTTTATGGCGTTTCCGGCGGCATGTCGTTTGGCTGATTCCACAGGTACCATGGAAACCATGTTGCTTCATCTTCATCTGGTCCGTCACGGACAGACGTTCTTCAACCGATATAACAGACTCCAGGGATGGTCGAATTCCCCGTTGACCGATGCGGGACTTGCCGATGCGGACAAGGCCGCCGCCAAACTCCGGGACATTGAGTTCGCCGCGGCATACTGCTCCGACACCACACGCGCCCAGGTGACGGCACAACGGATCCTCGATGCGAACGAAGCCGCAGGACACGTTCGTCCGTCACTGGTCAGCGACATGCATTTCCGTGAGCAGTTCTACGGTTATTTCGAGGGACAGGACATGTCCGTCGCATGGACCGCTGCCGGTGGTCCCCATGGTGCGAAGAACTACAACGACATCGTCCGCAAATACGGGCTTGCCGCCACCCGCGACTTTCTCAAAGAAGCCGATCCGTTCCATGACGCCGAATCCGATAACGAGTATTGGCATCGTGTGGAGGACGGCTTCGCTTTGATTGCGGACAACCCTCGGCTTAAGGACGGCGACCACGTGCTGCAGATCTCCCA
>ENA-OQIP01000132-OQIP01000132.1-human-gut-metagenome-genome-assembly--contig:-NODE-132-length-15084-cov-6.295180_pt1 | contig 15084 bp, 16 predicted proteins | sample MGYA00242585_ERZ504750 | MGnify/ENA primary metagenome ERZ504750 (study PRJEB26092, sample SAMD00036441) | human gut metagenome | host: Homo sapiens | study: EMG produced TPA metagenomics assembly of...
GCATCTTCAAAAACAGACTGTATCGTTGAATAAGCCTCCGTTGAAATATCAATTTCAGTTACGATTGCTCCCAACTTTTTGAATAATTTTCGAGCCGAGCCGACATAACCGGTGTAGCCTTCACGCAACGAAGCTGTTGGAATAAATGCGACTTTCTTATTTTCAATTTCTTCTTTTATCAGACTTCCTACACTTGAAAAGTGCGAACATAAAAATAGTTTCATCAATATTCTCCTTTATAAATACCGACTTGTTACTCACATGATATCATATTTTTTCTTCAATTACATCCACCTAATTTTAATATACTGCCTGTCGACTTGCTTCTGTAACCAGCATCCGGTTAATCTTCTCCTGCATTGTTTCCTTTGCATTTTCATTGAAATGATAACGGACAACATAGACTGTCTGCCCGATTTTCTTTGTAAATGTGTTACCCTCTGTTTTTGTATTCATCATTTTTTCCATAATCATTTTTCCTTTCTTTTTGAGCCCCAGCAGAGAGTCATTCCATTGGTCTTTGTCAGAACATTATTCTTTAAATCAGGCCCAAAATGGGCACTTCCAGTTTCACAGGCTACCTATATATAGCCTTTTCATTTTTGCTTGAAAAAAGCCTTGTGATCACAGCACTTTTTTAACGTAAAAAGCGTTTTAATATGATACAGCCAACGACAAGAAGCATATCTAACAAATATCATTGTCTATCACTTCTGTTTTCTCTGCCGATATCTCTCTGGTTAATGCCTAATAATCTTCCCTGCCAGACAAGACGATAAGTACAGCGTTTGCTTCTATCGTGTTTCCAAATACTTTCTTCCATCATACGATGGTTCTTCATCAAGTTCCAGTCCGTGACGTTTACAGATATCTAAAAACATTGTCCGGCAGGCAGAATCGGCTGCAGATTCAAAATTTTATTATTCAAAATAAATAAAAATGGATTCCACCAAAATACCCATCACCAAAAATGTACCGGACACTTCTATTCATTATATTTGCACCAACAACTTGAAGTTATCTTCCTGCTTACGACTTTCCAACAACATAAACTCCAAATATCATTTTGATAATATAAAGATACTTCTTTCTTACCCCAGAGCAAGATCCACCTGTGTTTAACAATATTGTCTTTCCGACAAATGTTCTTTCATCAGGTTTTTATCTTGCTGGGGATTCCCCAAACCCATTCTTTCTATTTATGCCGAGGTTACTGTACACATTAGAGCAAGATCCACCCCGGTAATACCATATCGCTATTTTAGCAATACGGCATTTTTCGGATGTTGGAATCTTGCTGAGGATTGTGCTCCCCAGTTCCTCACATTCAGCATAAATATATAATTGGTTCCTCGAATTTCTTCGGTCACAGCACAGGGAGAAAAAATAGGCTAAACAGCCCTATATCCCTGTGAAATCACCATGTGATTAAAAAATAGCAAGGACAGGAAGTGTGGATACACTTCCGCAAAATTGCCAATTTCGGAGCCATATCCAAAATTGAAAAATACATAAAAATCAAAAATCCGAAACCTTACTCGATATCCAAATTTATAATTTTTACAGATTACAAAAAACCCAATATGAAAATTTTACAAATTTTGTAACACATGTAAAATTCCCATATTGGTTTTCATTCATCTTTTATGGATTTGGAATATTCTATGTTTTCAAATATTTTACTTTGAGCAAAAAACAGCTCTATAAACTTTTATCATTGCATTTTCTGGTATAATTTCATCAACTCTCCCACACAATCTGCTTCCGTCATTTTTGTACTAAAGCCATACGCAGCCATAACAGCTTTATCATTTGCAGTATGTGCTCGTCGTAACTCGGCTGGCATTGTTAAAGGATCATATAAAGCCGCAAGATTACTACTAGGATATAATGTTCTTGCTTTCAAAATTTCCTGTGCCGATTTTTCAATTTGTTCCCGATTCTTCTCCGTTACTACAGGCCACGGAAAATTGTTATACACTATTGTGTTTGAATAACTATAATCACTTTTTAATCTTCCACACACTGCTCGCATCCATGCCATGTGAACATTCGACATCAATACACCAAATTCATAAAATGATGCATTGGGCATAGTGAATAATTTGTCTCCCGGAATAATTTCACCATCTAAATAATCCATTGGAATATATCTACGATTCTGAGAAGAAACTTTGGGAATCGCAATATATTGATTTTTATGTTCAAGTATTGATGCAAATAAAGTTGGATTCTCAGCCGCTTTTTTTGTGTTCGCTCTTGTACTACTAAGTCTAAATTCACGTACTTTATTCACTCGTTCTAATATCATCGGACATTTTTTTAATAATCCAGGATCAGCTCCAACAAGCCAAATACAATATCTCGGCTTTCGATCAATAAAATCTTTTCCCATCATATAATGTCTAAAAAACGGAGAAGCCTGTGGTTCTTTTTCCAAAAACTCTTCCTTTTCCTCTTCCGTCAATATTAAAAATCCACCATCAATTGCTTGCCCACCTAATGCTATTTCAGGAACATTACACAATGGTTTCATTCTTTTTTCAATGAATATATTTTCTGCATCAAGCAAATATCCATTAATATTATTCGCCGGAATTGCGTTCTCACCTGAATAAATTATTTTCTGCTTATTATTTACAGCTCTGCTAAAGCCAACAATTACACAATGAACATGCGCTTTTATTGACGCTTCACTATCCCATATAAATGTTCTGTATGCAAAATCAATGTGTACACCTGATTCAAAAAGCGGTTTCCAGAGAATCGAAACACTTTCTCCCTGTGTAATTGAATTAGTTGATACCAATGCTGCTCTGATATTATAATTTCCCATATAGTCAGCCGCTTTTTTATACCAGCAACTAACATAATCAAGATTTCCTATACTCTTCCATCCTTCAAATATCTTCTCAACATCTTCCTTCTGCTCCGACGCCATCCAACGTGCTCCTACAAATGGCGGATTTCCCATTATAAACGATAATTTTTCTGCAGGAATTACATCATTCCAATCAATTCTTAATGCATTTCCTTCTGTAATATTTACATATGTCTTTAAAGGAAGAAAATCGTCATTAAATCCATACACAATATTTTTCGTTTCTTCCAACATTTGAGATTCTGCAATCCATAAAGCCGTTTTCGCAACTGTAACTGCAAAATCGTTAATCTCTATTCCATAAAATTGCTGAATAGAAACTCTAATTGGATTATTTACCTCTACCAATGTCATTTGTCCGCCAACTTTTTCCTTTATCACCTCATTCTCCAAACGACGAAGCGACAGGTATGTTTCTGTAAGGAAATTTCCGGAACCACACGCAGGATCAAAAAATGTAAGTGATGCCAATTTATTTTGGAATTCTTCCAATTTTTTATCTCTGGTACGCTTCACTTGAATTGCTCTAATACTATCAAATTCCTTCTGCAAATCTTCCAAAAAAAGAGGACTAATAACTTTATGAATATTTTCAATAGATGTATAATGCATTCCTCCTGAACGTCTGGTCTCAGGATTTAATGTAGATTCAAATACCGCTCCAAATATAGTTGGAGAAATATCACTCCAGTCAAAATCTTCTGACGCTTTTGTAAGAAGTAATTCTTTAATTTTCTCTGTAAAAGGTGGTATCTCAATAGTTTCATCAGCAAATAACCCACCATTTACATACGGGAACTGAGCAAGTTCTTCCTCTAAATACTCGTCTCGCTCTGATACAGGTGTATCCAATATCTTAAATAATTCTATTATAGCTCTCCGGCAATCCTTTACTTCATATGTTTCCAAATAATCATGGAACATATTTCTCTTTCCAAAAATACCAGCATCTTCTGCATACAAGCAAAAAACAATTCGCACACATAAAGCATTCAGGCTCTTTAGTTTATGCTCTCTTTTTTCTCTCTGCTCAAGTGTTTCATCCTTTTCCTTAATATCTGGTATACGATATTGTTTTAAAAACGCATCATAAATAAGCCCAACAATACCTCCTGCTTTTATTGATACTTCCATTTCATGCGATATTGTCTTTACTTCCTTTTTCACCAAGAAGTCCAACAATGGATATTTGCTTTGTAATTCATCTAAAGCAATCTTTGTCGGTTCTGGCTGTTTCTGGTTCATATCATAAATCCAAATTTCAGCAAAATTTGACGTAACAATCCACCGAGCTCTTTCATCAAAAGTCAGCTTTCCATTATATCTGTCTGCCTGTTCAAATGGAGTAAGATCAACATCTCCTGAATTCCTGATTTTCTGATCCAATGCTTTTCCAAGACTCTTCTGTTCAATAATTACTCGTGTTTCAGGAATATACACATCAATACGTTTTGTATTTCCATCAATTACAACTTTCTTTTCAAAGTTCAAACGTTCTGTCACATTATCCATTCCCAAAACATTCGTCAATAAATCAATCCAATAAGAACGTCCATCTTCATCTTCTTTCCCTTTTCCCATCCATCGGTTTACAAATTGACGGGCAGCCTCTCTTTGTTCTGCATCTGTCATGCTTTTTTCCTCCTAAATAATCGTGCATTCACAAATCTTTCTCCGACTATTTTTACATATCATATCCACAGTATATCATAAAATTATTACAGAACAGCATTCATATATCATTATTTGTATTGTGTCTGCACACAAGGAACTTCTACCGCCAAATCATAATAATATTGATACATGATCATGTTATCTTTTGCTTCTATATACACTCTCTGAGCTTCTTTCAGCAAGTTATTCCAAATATCTTTCCATTCACTAGGAGCCGAATCTAAAAACCACATATTATTAAATGACATTTCTATCGTCCCCCATAAATCATCTTCTTTACGCTCAGTTTTTATATTCATCTGCATATTTCGTGCAATTTCCAATGCATCTTTTTGTAAAAAAGTGAATTTCACTACTTTTTGAGGATCTGGAACTTTCTTAAAACGACGCATATGAGCTTCTGCCTTTTTAATAATTGTTTCCAATTGTTCATCATGCCATTTTTTATCCTCTAGTATCTCTTCTTCTGACATTTGCGCTTTTTCTTCATTAATTTCTCTTTGCATTTCTTCCAATTCATGCTGTGCAATATCATAATATTTCTTTTCAATCACCATAATCTCTCAACTCCATAAAAAAAGAAACAGTCAACATTTTCGTTACAACTGTTTCCTTTATTTTTGAAGTCCCCGGAGCATTTGTATCACTACATTCTGTTCTTTTTCATCAAGATTATTCCAAATATTCAGAACCTCTTGTTGTGATTCTGATAAGCTTACTGGAACATCCATTCCGGCAAAGAATTGTGCCATTGTTACTCCCAGTGCATCACATATCTTTTCTACAGTAGGCATAGTTGGTAAACTTTCTTTAGCAATAATTTTTCCAATCGAAGATTGAGATATACCAGTCAATTGTGACAGCCGATATTTACTCATATCACGTTTTTTACATAAAGCTATAATATTGTCCGCAATATAATCCTCTGTACGCAAGTAAATACACCTCTTTCCGATAGTAGTTACCTTAATTGTAACTAGAAATCCGCAAAATTATTAGAGATGTATCTTACAAGTATTTACTAAGGGAAACAGTAGTATTAAAACAAAAAAAATAGAACTATATAAAGTTGTATTCCATTAATGTCAGCTTATTATCTAAATGCTCATATTCTCTTTGTATTTCTTCAATTTTATCATATAGTTTCAGCACTGTCGAACCCTTTATCATTTTATTCTCTTGGCACATCTGCCGGAATTTTTCTTTGTACTCCCGCAGTACTCTTCCTTTTTCCTCTAATTCCTCCAGTGTTTTGATTTCCTCTTTATCTGCCATGTATTTTCCTCCCAGACATAATTTTTAATACATAAATGATAACCCTTTTTTCGCTGTTGTTCAATTACAACTTATCGCCTTTTTCTCCCATCAATCGACAATCTTCTTTTTGCTATATACATATGATATACTTCTCTTTATACAACCAATTGCTGTTGTATAGCTCACCATTTTTTCTATCTACAACACAAGAAAGTCAAGTTGTGATGGAAAGGAGGTGAGGACATGGAAATAAATTATGCACTTATAGGCAAACGTATAAGAGAAACCCGCAAACAACGAGGATTATCTGCCGAGGAGCTGGCTGAAATTGCTGATCTTTCTACTGTTTATATAAGCTATATTGAAAATGCCAAGCGTAAACCCAGTTTAGAATCTTTAATCAAAATTAGCAACGCACTTGAAATTACTATTGATGAATTACTCTATGGGAACTTGTTATACAATCCTACGGAATATCAAACTGACATTGATTTATTAATGGCAGATTGTACCAGCACTGAAAAACGTTACATATTCGAGGTTCTTTCAGCCATAAAAAACATTTTACGAATCAATGATTGGCATCTATCCTCAAAACACAATTACGATGCTGATAACCCGAATGATTATTAAATCATTCAATAACAATCAAATATCTATTTCTACATAAACCATCCGTTAATCACTTAACCGATGGTTTATGTCTTTTTCAATCCAAAAATTCTATGATAGTTATATCAACTATAAAGGATGTCGCTATTGATGAAAGAAAGTGAAGAACGAAGCAGTAATATTGATGAACAGAAAGCCAGAATCCGGCAAAGATACAAAGGTATTGATCCAGAAGAACTGGAAGTAATTCCGGCACTTCCACCAGAGGATATTTTTAAAACAGAAAAAAAACTACGAGTAGCTGTATATGCAAGGGTATCTACGGATGATCCACGCCAAACATCCTCATATGAATTACAGAAAAATCATTATCAGGATGTAGTAAATAAAAATCCGAATTGGATGCTTGTAGAAATATATGCCGACGAAGGCATTTCCGGCACTTCGCTTCAACATAGAGATGCATTCAAAAAAATGATTGAAGATTGTGAAGGCGGAAAAATTGATTTAATCATAACAAAAAGTGTATCCCGATTTGCAAGAAACGTTGTTGACTGTATCCGATATGTACGAGAGCTTTCTTCACTCCGTCCACCCGTCGGTGTATTTTTTGAAACAGAGCATTTAAATACTCTTGATCCCAAAAGCGAAATGATTCTGTCATTCATGTCAACACTTGCGCAGGAAGAAAGTCATACCAAAAGTGAAATTATGAATTCTTCCATTGAAATGCGTTTTCGTCGGGGAATATTCCTTACACCTCCTCTGCTCGGATATGACCAAGACGAAAATGGAGATCTTGTAATCAATCCACATGAAGCTAAAATTGTGCAACTTATTTTTTATATGTATCTTAATGGAAGTAGTACTCAACAAATTGCTGATTCTTTGACAGAACTCGGTTGTAAAAACAAAAAAGAATAATGATGTCTGGTCATCCAGTACCATACTACAAATCCTTCAAAATGAACGCCATTGTGGGGATGTTCTGGCGAGAAAAACATGGACTCCGAATTATCTTGACCATAAATCAAGGAAAAACAATCAAGACCGTAATCAATACAGAAAAGTCGGACATCATGAAGCTATTATCTCCCGAGATGATTTCATAGCTGTTCAAAAATTAATTACAAATGCGAAATATGGAAATAAAGAGATTTTACCAGAATTACATGTGATACAAGAAGGCTCTCTAAGTGGATTTATAAGCATTAATCCAAGATGGTCTGGATTTAAATCCAGAGACTACTTTGAAGCATCTCAAAGCGTCCTTAAACCGGCAAATATGAATGCACCTGATACAATTACTGCTTCCGCCGGTTCCTTCGATTTAAGAGACTATGAAGTTGCTAGAGGACAATTTTTCTCCTCGGTTGGTCGGATTTCTGTTTCTTTTTCATATAAACAGATCTCTTTTAACAAAGATGCTATACGGAAATTTCCAAACATAAAATTTGTCGAAATGCTAATACACCCGAGCTCAAAACTACTTGCTATTCGACCATGTTCCTCTGAAACAAAAAATAAAGTGCAGTGGTCACGTCTCAAAGATGGTCAACTTATTCCAAAACCAATTTCCGGTGCTGCATTTTTGCCAACATTATACGAGATATTTAAATGGGACAAAAAATGCAAATATAGAATATTAGGAGTTGCCCACCAAAAAGACAATGAAAATGTCCTTATTTTCAACATGGACGATACAGAAATACGAATCCCGACAAGTACCAACGAAGTATCCGCCCCCAATAACAACACGCCTGATACAATATCTGATTCTAAGAGTGTGTTAGCTTATCCTGCCGACTGGATGAATAGCTTCGGTAATAATTACTATACTCAGTCTCAAGCGCCAGAATTAACAGAATTTACAGTGGACAAAAACTGGCAAACTGCTTCAGAAAGTAAACCTTATAAAGAACCCGAGCTACAAACCACTCCCAAAGAAACCATTATACAAAATATAAAGAATATTATTACAGAAATTAAAGGAGACACCCAATGAGCGAGCAACCTATAAATCAATGGAATATGACTACAGAACCTTCTGATATGATGAAAATCAACACACCTATGCCAATAACAGTCGCACCCAGCCCCTCAAATCAAATGGAAGTCATTGACGATGATTCTTTCAGCTATGACGGTTATCAAGTTGTACGTGGCGAATTCTTCGCTCATATTTACGAACCTTCGTTTACGTTTAATAACTACAAGGTATCTGTAAATACCGCCTGCATAAAAAAGCTACCCGATGTCGAATATGTGCAAATATTAGTCAATCCCATTGAAAAAAAACTGGCTGTCCGTCCCTGTCGAGAAGAAGAAAAAGACTCTTTTCGTTGGTGTTCCTCTGGAAAAAAGCGTTCGCCAAAACAAATCACCTGTCGAATTTTCTTTGCTAAAGTGATATCTCTCATGGATTGGAATCCTAATTATCGGTACAAGATTCTCGGCAAATTAATTCGTTCTGGCAATGAAATACTGTTCATTTTCGATTTAACTTCACCTGAAATATTTCCTCGTACACTAAAAGACAATGGAACTGTAACCACTGCTAGGACACCTTCTTATCCTGAAGAATGGAAGAATCAATTCGGTATTCCAGTGGAAGAACATCAGAAATCAATGCAAGTCAATATATTTGAAGGCTACGCAGTATTTGACATACAAGAAAAGAAGAAGGCAACTGATAAATCCATAGAAAAAGCAAAAGAACCATCAACAGCAGAAAGTGAGGAAAAATCCTATGAACAACAAACACTCTTCCCATCCACTAATATGTATTGACTTTAAAAAGAATCGTATACGAATCCACCGCAATACACTCCGTCAAATTGGTAACCCAGAATATATTCAACTTCTTGTTAATCCTGATCAAAAAATGATAGGTATAAAGGCTAGTTGTGCAGAGGATAAATTGGCACATAAAGTTAAGGATTATTTTGTCATCAATGGTAACAGTTATGAATTGTACAGCCGAGAATTACTATATTCACTTTCCCAGCTTAACCTTTCTTGGGAGAAATTTAACATTTTTCGTTTAGAAGGCAATATTTACCCAGATAAGAAAATAGCTCTATTTTCCATGGATAACATCATCACAAAACTGCCACAAACAGAATTCAAATCAGAAATAATGGGAGATGAGTATGCGCAATTATAGTATATATACATTAAAAACAAAACTAGAATTCACCAATTTGTATCAATATCTCAGTGAAAAAGATTATAAACAACTTGAACAACAGATATTATGTCATTCCTATCACACCCCAATCTGCACATGGAATGGTATTGTCATTAATGGTATAGAAGCGTATGAATTATTTCGTAAACACAGTATTCCTTTCCGAATAAAAAGACTCCATTTTTCCAGTAAAGAAGATGTAATTTCATGGATATGTACTGACCAACTTAAACGAGAGGATTTAACCAATATCAATAAAAAATACCTGATTGGGAAAAAATATGATGCTGAAAAAATTTTAGTTTCAAGACAACTTTCATCTACGAATAAATCTCATATTTCCGGTGCAAGCATCGCAGCAAAAAAAATATCCGAAGAATGTAATGTAGCAATGGCTACCGTTTACAAATATTCTGCTTACAGTAGTGCACTAGATATAATTGATGAAAAAGTTCCGGATCTTGTCAAACGAGTTCGTTCTGGTCAGCTTTGGATTTCCCAAGCTAATATTATTGAACTTTCAGGATTATCAAAAGAGCAGCTTTTAAGTCTAAATAACTACCTTCTTGCCGAAAAGATAGAACATCTCAGTTATCATGATATGAAAAGGGAATTACTGTGGAATAATTACGCCAAACCGATATTAAAGAAAGAATCTTCCGTTTCTATTCCATCTATACGCAATCTGCCACAATTTGATCCAGATGCGGAAATTGCAAGTCTTACGTTGACGATTCCCTCATGGAACAGTTCTATCGAAAGAGTATTAAAAGTTTCAGATTTTAAAATTGCATCTGATACAGCAAAATATAAGCTTAAATATCAGCTTATGTGCCTAATATCAACCACAAATAATATTTTGAAAAAATTGGAGGAAATATAATTATGGATGGAAATACCGAAGATTTACAAAAGTTTGTTCCCCAAGTGCATTTTGAGCAAATACCTATTAAAAATTTATGTTCAAATCAAGATTACCAACGTAATCTTTCTATCAAACACGTTCAGCGTGCTGCAGCTAATTTTGACCTTTATCAGATAAACCCTGTAAAAGTAAGTAGACGTGATGGGATAAATTATGTGTTCAACGGACAACACACTATAGAAATTGTCGCTCTCGTCTCTGGATCAAGAGAAACTCCTGTCTGGTGCATGGTTTATGATGATCTTGTTTACACCCAAGAAGCAGATATTTTTGCAAATCAGATGAAATATGTCAAATCGTTATTACCTTATGAAATATTCATGGCTAATATTGAAGCTGGTAATGATAGAGAACTTATTATTCGTGACCTTGTTGAATCATATGATCTCTCTATTACTTCTTCCTCTCGCCCCGGAGGTATATGTGCTGTATCCACTTTAATTAATATCTATGAAAAATATGGTTTTCACACTCTTGATCGTGTTTTACGCCTTTGCGTTGCCACATGGGAAGGCGCGCCTATGTCCTTTAGCTCCAATATGCTTAATGCTATTGCCCGTCTGGATAATGCTTATGGAGAAACAATGAAAGATGACACATTTAAAGAAAAAGTAGGACGTGTCTCTGTCAGAGAAATCAGTCGTACTGCCAGAGAACGTCGTGCCGGTTCATTAGGGTTTGCAGAAGCTCTTTTACTAGAATACAATAAAAAATCCAAGTATTCACTTCCTTTTGAGAAATTATACACTCATAAAACACCCAAAAAAAGAGAACAATCAACTGAAGATGAATCCGGTCAAAGTTCCACTCCAGAAGGTCAGTTAGATTTATTTTCTACGGATCAGGACAATACTCAGGCTCTGCCAAACGAATAGCGCAGAGCCTTCAGCCTTCGTTCTATCCATACTTTCAAAAGAATACCCTACTCTAAGACTCCCTTTCATGCAAGCACTATTTTATCTTATTCCAAATTCATCATCCGCTCCATCCGCCACCTTATATATGAATATCCATTCCAAATATTTGCTTTTACCGGATACTCTTTCCTGTAAACAAATACAGTGTGATATTTAACAAAATGCATTCTACACCAGTTATGTATATCCTTCATATATATGTTATTTATACCGTTCACCCACTGTTCTAAAAACCATATGTCTTTATCTGACAATAACTCCATTATGAACAGTACATTATAATATTGAATGACACCTACTCTCTTCCTTTCCTCTATTAACCTTTTACACAATAACCTATACTTAATGTTCATATCGTTCCTATGCCTTCCCTCTAATCTATATTTTCCATCCTTATATACGTTATATATATAATTGTTATATAGTACATATAAGTGCGGATAATAATTCAAACGTTTCCGCTCCGCGCACTTCGCCGATAATTACGCGGTTCGGCCGCATACGCAAAGCTGCGCGGATCAGATCGCGGATCGTAATTTCTGTTCCTGATTCCAGATTTGCCTCTTTTGCTTCCAGCCGCACCAGATTCTCCACACCCTGGATCTGCAGCTCTGCATTGTCTTCGATGGTTATGATGCGCTCGCCCTTTGGAATGTAGGCGGAAAGCACATTCAGAAATGTCGTTTTGCCAGATCCGGTCGCCCCGCCGATCATCATGCTGTAGCGGGTCCGGACGAGGGCCTGCAGAAACTCTGCCGCCTCTTTTGTAATACTCCCGATGGAGACCAGAAATTCCATCGTCACCGCCTGCTCCGGAAAGCGGCGGATGGTCAGAATCGGTCCGTTTAATGCGACCGGTTTCATGACAACGTTGACGCGGTCTCCATTTTCCAGCCGTGCATCCACAATCGGATTCTGTTCATTCACCACGCGGTTGCACCGGCCTACAATCTGCTGAATCACATCCTCCAGCTTTTCCGCGGAGGTAAAGCTTTTGCCGTATCTCTCGATTCTGCCGTTCCGTTCCACGAAGATATGTTGATAACCGTTTACCATAATTTCGGTAATTCCCGCATCTTCCAGCAGCTCCTGCAGGACATCGAGCCTCCGCACACTGTAGAACAGCTGTCTGCGCAGCTCCGCCTTCTGTGCCACCGGAAGATACCGTGTTTCTTCTTCCCCTAAAATCAGACGGTCAATCTCTTCGAGAACCTCTCCGTCATCCGGTTCGGATGCGATATCGATCCGCTCCATCAGTTTTCTCCGCAGAATTTCCGGCATTGTCATGTTTCTTCTCCTCTTCTGCCGTCCCGCAGAATCTGACGCACATAGTCGCCCAGCTCGCTCCAGACAAGCTCCTCAAAGTAGGCTTTTCCCGTCCGGTTTGCCGTGTGGAACGGAACGTGGATTTTCCGCATCTTGTCCAGCACCGACTGGCAGTCCCACCGGCGCAGCAAATTTTCAAACTGCTCCATTTTGGCCGCAGAAATCACATCATTCCTTATCGGAACGTAAATTTCATTGCAAAAGTCCAGAATCTGATACAGATCCGCCACGCCATCCCCCGAGGTCGAGAATCAGCACTTCATAGCTGCTGTTCTTCTCAATCTCCTGAAACAGCCATTTCCATTCTTCATATTTTGCAGTCTGAATGTCCATCGGCGATGCGGCGGGCGGCAGATAATCCAGGTTCTGCATTGACTGGACCATTCCGCCCAGTTTGTAGATGATGCCCTGATTTTCCTGTCTCGCATAATACAGAATATCGCTCATTCCCCTGTCGTAGCTGCATTCCAGCAGCCGTTCAAATCCGGAATAGCTCTCCATATTGAGATACAGCACTGCCCGCTCCTTCGCCAGAATCTGCCCCATCGTCAGGGCAAACGAGGTCTTCTGCGTCCGTCCGACCGGCGAATAAATGCCGATAATACGCATTCCTTTTTCGGCAGCAGTGCAGGCGATGTATCGACACCGTTTTCTACGCCGTAGCACGCCATGACCTCGCGGATCACCTTTTCCGACGACTGGTATTTGTAGACCGCCGGATACTGATCCAGCACCGGACTGTGTACGCCCTCAGACAGAGTGATAATCTGACGAATCGGATACCGGCGGATCTCTTCTTTCATCGCTTTATCCGAAATCAGAAGAATCTCTGTTTCGTTATTCTTTGCGAACTCCAGAAACATCTCCGCACTGGAAAATGCATGCACTTCGAACGGAATATTTCTCTTCTGGTTCAGATATTCCATAAAATTGCGTGCATATTCCATTTCCGTGTCACAGACTGCAAAAAACACTCTTTTTCTTTGCAGTATTCAATAAAATCCCCCAATCCAGAGCAGCACTCCCATCAGCACGGGAACGGAAAAATGGATACACTCCATGCCCCACTTCCCATCGTAATAGGGAACCGGCTCTGTTTTTTTCTGGCATTTTCTTTTGGTAAAATAAGTTTGGAAATAATTGAAAAATTTGGTAAGACGCTGCGGTAAATTTCCGCAGACGAGAATAATTCCGATAGATAAGACCGCTCCAGACAGGAACGACACAATCATACATTTCAGGATCGCTGGCACACCGAGAAAGCCTCCAACAGCGGATAGGAGTTTGATATCTCCCGCGCCCAGCATATGAAAATAGAACAGAATGTAAAGTGCGAGTATCGGGAAAAGCATCCCAAAAAGAAAAATACCCGCTCCCGCGGCGCCATAGCGGATGAGCTGTGTAACCAGCCCGGCGATCCATGCGGTGATAATCCATTCATTTGCAATTCTGCGTGTTCTTAAATCCATCCATACCGCCCCTGTCGCAACTGTCAGTACCAGACAGTGCTGCAAAGACATTTTGTCTCTCACCTCCTGTTTCGTTTGGGTCAACTTGATTGTGAGGTCATTATAGTTGCCTCTTTTCGATTTGTCCAGCGGTTTTCGATAACTTTTTCCGGTTTGTGAATTGCCTCCAAAAATGCGAGGAAAATTTCTCACGCCGATTTGAAAAGTTGCGTGAAAGGTTTTTCGATTTTCACGGATTCGTAGAATCGTATCGCAATTTCTGCACTGCTTTTTGGCTATAATTTTTCAGGCTAAAACGATGTGCAAAAAGCACGCCGAAAAATTCCGACGTGCTTTTTCAAAAGGAGATTAGCATAAAATTCATGTTCACGCACAGGGGCAAAATCCTGCACGAGAAACATCTTTACTTTAAATTTCCGGATACAGCTCCGCAATAATCGACAGCCACCGTCCGGCCGGTGTCAGCCATACTTCTTTATACGTGGCGTTATTTCCAGACGGCCAGTACGGCTCGTCCTCATTTTCCAGTGTTTCAATGCCAACCGGCATTTCACCTGTCATTTCACCCGGATAATTCGCATCCTGCTGCGAATACCGTGCTCCTTCACCGTAAATCAGCGACTGGCAGAACGGATTTTTCCCCGACATCCAGTAGAGCTGTTCGCGGGCAATTTCTTTTAGTTTTTCATCACCAAAATATCTTCCCACGATACCGGCTGCCTTACCCATTCCGAGCATAATTGCTGAATTTCCGCGGAAAGAAAACCATACCGGGAACATTCTGACATAGTAATCATTGCCGAGAACAATTCCGTTTTTCAGCTGCTTCGCAT
>ENA-OQIP01000133-OQIP01000133.1-human-gut-metagenome-genome-assembly--contig:-NODE-133-length-15076-cov-2.814703_pt1 | contig 15076 bp, 19 predicted proteins | sample MGYA00242585_ERZ504750 | MGnify/ENA primary metagenome ERZ504750 (study PRJEB26092, sample SAMD00036441) | human gut metagenome | host: Homo sapiens | study: EMG produced TPA metagenomics assembly of...
TCCACAGGGGGATTTTTATTATGGCATTTATTCAGGTAAGCTTCATGTCAAAAACTTTAATGCGCACCGTACCGCTGCAGGTTATTCTGCCGGTCGACAAATTTACCTTTGGGCAGCCGGAGCGCGAGGAAAAACCGTTTAAAACGCTGTATTTGCTGCATGGCATTTTTTGGAAATGAGACAGACTGGGTTCATGGAACCAGAATCCAAAGATGGGCAGAGGAGAAAAACCTTGCCGTTGTCATGCCGGCCGGCGAGAATGCGTTTTATGTGGATCAGCCGTCCATCGGTGCCATGCACGGACAGTTTATCGGAGAAGAACTGGTTGAGATTACAAGAAAAATGTTTCCGCTGTCCAGAAAAAGAGAAGACACCTTTATCGGAGGCCTTTCCATGGGTGGTTTTGGCGCACTCAGAAATGGCCTGAAATATCACGATACCTTCGGGGCTGTGATCTGCCTGTCCGGTGCACTTCATGTGCTGGAAAATCCGGAAGAGAGCAGAGCGGACAGCTTTGCACATGAAGAAGGTTATTTCGGAAATCTGGTCGAAGCAGCAAAGAGTGACAAAAACCCGGCTATTCTTATCGAGCAGTTAAAGGAAGCACGGAAAAAAAATCCGTCTGTCAATGTGCCGACCGTATTCCAGGCGTGCGGAACAGAGGACGGACTTCTGGAAGTAAACCGTCTCTACCATAAACGGATGGAAGAGAGCGGCATGGACATTGTCTACTATGAGAGCAAGGGTGGCCATGAATGGGATTTCTGGGATGAGTGGATCAAAAAGGCGCTGGACTGGCTGCCACTTGAGGAAAAGACGGAAGGCCTGAACAGCGGAAACGTCAATGTTTAAAGGAAAAAGGGAGACAGGCAATGCCAGAAACGAGAAATGACGAATTGTACCGTGCGTTAAAACACAACGGTTACCCGGATGACTTCTGCCGGGAAATTGCATACCGCCAGATGAACACGGACTTTACCGCCACGCGGATGCTCGGCTATCTCTACCGCGTCACAAGCCCGCGCGCCGAGGACGTTGTCGATGAGATGCTGGCTATTTTGAGTGACCGCAAAGCATGGATTGAGAAAAAACAGTCCGAGGAAGCCCAGGCGGCGATCAGCAGAATGTACCGGGAAGGCCTGTGACCTGTGCGGGCGTTTATGCAGAAAAAGCGGAAGGGATAGAGTAAACTTACTGTCAGTTGGAGAGGCGCAGAAAATTCCCTGCTATGAACTTGACCAGATTGTTTTCTCATAGTCTACTTCTCCCACAGTGTTTTGGTAGCATTTCGTATTTGCTGAAGGTACATGAAAGTGTTCTCCTGTTAAATAATATTCTGTAAGTTATTTTCTATAGATATCCGCTGATAGTAGGTATCTATGATATCCTGTAAAGTAATCGTATTCATTTTTTCTTCGGCAGCCTTTTGAATTTCATTATAAAATCCCTGCAAAGATAACTGAATGTTAATGCCAACGCCACAATCTGGATTGGTATGAGTATCTAAATGAAGCAATGGTTTATCACCTTCAACTGCTTTATAAATATCCAGCAATGTAATCTGATCGGCTGGTTTTGAAAGAGAAGGACGGGCATGTCCGGCTACACTGGTCATAAGTTCCGCTTTTTTTAGTTTTAACATAAGCTGGCGTACAAAGCCGGGATTTGTATGGACACTTTCTGCAATTGAGGCACTGGAGAGGGATTTTTCCTGGTTGATAGCAATCAGAACCATCACATGAACAGTATCACTTAATTTCGTTGAATATTTCATGATAAGAAACTCCTTGTAGTATGATATAATGATCTTGTTTTCGCGTTTTTGGGATGAAAATATTTCTGGTTTGTTTAAAACATCCTAAGTTCTCAACAGTTCTTTTTAATGTGTTGATAAACTGTGCATTTTTTTAATGCTTTGATGATTGTAAATAATATAATTACAACTATAATGGAGATTAAAGGAAAAGTCAACACAGATACTATAAATGTTCACAAAGGAGAACTTATGGAATACAAAAATCAAACAGAAAATCGTGCATTTCAGGAAATGTTGCAGGCAGCAGTAAAACGGCTGCAAAATCGTTCCGGAGAGGAGATTGCTGCAAAAAGCGGGGCTGTTTTTCATAGCAGCCGGAATGTACTTGAGATAATGAGTTTTTATGAAACGATTGAAATTCAACTTCCTGAATTCTATATTAACTCAGACATAGATGAATGGCATTATCTGACGTTGTTGCATTATCTGGATATGGCCGATGGCACAGAAGGCTCACAGAAGCTCATTACTTTTGGTAACCTTAAAGATGGATTGATACGGGGAACCAAGTTTGACCGGACTGCAGAGCAGAAACTGGAAAAGCTTTTGCAGGATAAAGATCCTGAGAAAATTCAGAAAGCATGTAAAAACCTGGGTGCAGAATTCACAGAGACAAAGGCGGATCTGTGTGCTGTTTTTCCAGTTCTGCCAAGATATCCGGTAACTTTAAAGATATGGTTTGCAGATGAAGAATTTCCTGCATCTGGCAAAATATTTCTTCAGGATCATGCCGATCATTATCTGAGTGTAGAAGATGCGGTAACAGTTGGAGAAATTTTGCTGCAAAAATTATCGGAAGCATTTTCTTCTCTCTGATCATGAATCAGAAAACTTTCCAGCCCGGCTTTGATAAATTTGTCGATTACTGTCTGAATCTGTTTCCAGTCATTACAGTGATTGCGGAGCATCAGTCTGTTGATGGAAAGGCAGCCATTCATTTGAAAATAAAAAACCGATTCTGCCTGTTCAAAGGTCAGGAGGCTGTGTGACATAAGCCAGGTCACATAGCCTTCTTTTGTATTTTCTGCTAATTTTTCCAGAAGAATAGGGGCAATTGCATCATCCAGAAACAGTGCCCTGTATTGTGATTCCATCTGTATTTTCTGACAGAACGGATAGGAACAGCTTTTTTGATTTAGACAGAATAAATGATCTACAGTTGTTAACATATCCTGAGTCATATCATTAAAAATATCTGATAATACATCATGGATATCGTAGTAATGAAGATAAAAAGTGCCACGGTTGATTTCAGCATTTTTGCAGATCTCTGTAACTGTAATTTTCGTAAAACTTTTCTGATTTAACAACTCTAAGAACGTATCTTTTATGGTTTGCCTGGTATAGCGGGTACGGCGATCTTGTTTTCTCGTTTTTTCTGACATTATATACTCCTGTATTAGTTAGTATTATATAATTTCTCAACAATTTTTCTGATGTGTTGAGTAACCATACAAATCTCACAGATTGATTATTGTAATTTATATAGTAACAACTATAATGAGGTTTAAAGAAAAAGTCAACAGATTGTTCAGAATTTTAGGAGGAAAAACATGGGACATGTAATTGCAGTATCAGGAAAAGGTGGCGTAGGAAAAACAACTCTTTGTGGATTGTTAATTCAATATTTATGTGAAAATAGAAAACATCCGGTTTTAGCTGTAGATGCAGATGCAAATGCGAATTTGAATGAAGTGCTCGGCGTTGAACCGGAGATTACACTCGGAGAACTGAGAGAAGAGATTGAACGTGCAGGAGTTGATCCACGATATCAGATTCCGGCAGGAATGACAAAACAGGCTTATCTGGAAATGCGTCTTTCCGATGCAATTGCAGAAGAAGACGATTATGATTTGATGGTAATGGGGCGAACCCAGGGACAGGGCTGCTATTGTTTTGTAAATGGTCTTGTGCAGACCCAGGTTCAGAAACTGCAAAGTCATTATCCATATATTGTGGTTGATAACGAAGCAGGTATGGAACATATCAGCAGAGGAATCCTGCCAATGATGGAAGTTGCGATTCTTGTAAGTGACTGTTCCAGAAGAGGTGTTCAGGCAGCCGGACGTATTGCAAAGCTGATGAAGGAGTTAAACTTTAAACCACAGAAAACTGGATTAATCGTGAATCGTGTTCCAGATGGAAAACTGGATGCCGGAACTCTGGAAGAAATCCGAAATCAGGGACTGGAACTGTTAGGGGTTGTACCACATGATGACCAGGTATATCAGTATGACTGTGATGGAAAGCCGATCATACAGCTTCCGAAAGATTCTCCTGTAAGAAGTGCACTGGGAGAAATTGTAAAGAAGTTAGGATTGTGAGTTGGAGGATTGAAAGTTTGATGATTGAGTAAACAGAAATATTATCTGATTTGGTATAACCAATTGCAAAGAAAGGAAAATCTTCATGAGAAATCATTGGACAGAAATAGAAAAATATTTAGAAGACCAGAAGATAGCACAGGAACTGATTGGAGAACTGAGAGATTTTCACATGCGTTATGAGGTAGAGGATCAGGTAAAGGAACGGGTAGAAAAACCGGATATCCTATTTTATGGGAAAAAGATTCTGGAAATGTCAATAGCAGCGCTTCTTCAGGGAGATAACCTGTTACTTTCCGGTGCGAAAGCTACAGGAAAAAATGTACTATGTGAGACACTGGCATGGATATTCGGAAGACCGGAATACGACATTTCTTTTCATGTAAATACAGACAGTGCCGATCTGATTGGAACGGATACCTTTATAAATAATGAGGTTCGCCTTCGGAAAGGCCCCATCTACCAATGCGCGGAATTTGGAGGATTTGGAATCCTGGACGAAATCAATATGGCAAAAAATGATGCGGTTTCTGTACTGCATGCCACACTGGATCATCGGCGCAGAATCGATATTCCAGGATATAACAGGATTTTACTTCATCCGGCAACACGATTTATCGGCACGATGAATTATGGTTACGCAGGTACCAGAGAGCTAAATGAAGCATTGGTTTCAAGGTTTATGGTAATTGATATGCCTGAAATGGATGAGGATAGTGTCCTTTTTGTATTAAGACAACATTTTCCAGATGGGGAAAAAAGTGCACTGAAAGCTTTTGCAGGACTGTTTCTGGATTTGCAGATCAAAGCTTATCATGGAGAAATCTCAACAAAATCTCTTGACCTGAGAGGATTGGTTTCTGCTGTAAAAGCAACAAGAAGCGGACTTTCTCCAATTGATGCAATCCAGATGGGGATCATAAATAAAAGTTTTGATGTATTTGAAAAAGAGATCGTAGAAGATGTGGTTTCTACCAGAATCCCATCTTCCTGGACCGGAAAAGACATATGGGGGTAAACTTGTATGGAGGATGTCAGATGGCCGGCGGAACAACTGGAAGAACATCATCTGGAGATCAGCAATCGTATCAGAAATCTTTTTTGGACAGTCAGTGGTGATTATGATATGGAATTTGAACCGGACACAGAAAAATATGTTTATTCAAAACAAACGGTTCTGTATGAGGCAGTGAAGCAGGGTGCCTTTGCACGATATTTTGATCAGAAGAAACTTGGCATGTATTTGATGAAAAAATTACATTTTTCTGCTGGAGAAGATATGCTTTTGCCTCTTGCTGGATTATGCATGGATGCTGCAGTGAATCGTTTTATCATTCGAGAACGTTTGGGAACAAAGGAAATCAGAGAACAGGCGTTCAGAGAATTGGAAAAGGCCGAGGAAGAGCAGGTATCAGACAAAGCTGGAACAGACCTGATTCACAGGATTAGGCTTCTGTATATAAGGCATGTTCTGGAGAACACAGACGATAAGGGAATGGATCCACAGGCAGAGATTGCATTGTACAAGATTCTTTCTCTGAAGGATGCGGAAAATACGGAAGATGTCATAAACGTGATAGATGAGATTTATAATCATGTTCTGGATCCCTCTTTTGAAAAAAAGAATGGAAATCTGGAGAAGATTCTGAATTTACCGGATATGGCATTGGCCAATGACGCGTGGCAGGAATGCATGACGGATGAACAGATGGAAGACATCATTCAAAAATATCTTTCTAATATCAAAAAAAGATGATGAGTCTGGATATCAGAAACAAAAAGAAAAAAGATTTTATTTCTCTCCGGAAAATGAAGAAGTTCCGGAAAAGCTCGGAGAATATAAATCCACAGGCAGTGCGACGGATACGGGAATATGTGGAACTGAATTACGGAAAATCGTATCTAAGTGAATCGGAGCAGGCCAGAGTCAACCGTAAATTTTTGTACAGGAATCCACAAAAACTGTATCCTGTATCTTACAGATGGAATTTTACAGAACCCTGTGATAAAAAATAATCAATACCGTTTTTCACAGCTGCAGTTTGAAAAAAATAAAGCCTATTATGGAAATAATCACTGGATCATCAAAAGAAATATTTCTGTGTTGGCAGAGTCACTGAAACGGGCATTTATAATCCGAAAGGATGATTTTGTCAGCAGATCTGATGCAGGGCAGCTTGTTCCTGAAAGGTTATGGAAAATTGGAAGAACAGACGATGACAAGTTATTTAATAGAAAAAAGAGATCAGAAGATTCTGAGTTTGTAATAGACGTCCTGATTGATTCCAGTGGTTCCCAGGCTGGCAGACAGGCTCAGGTAGCGGCGCAGGGATATATTATCAGTGAAGCATTAAGCCAGGCAGGAATTCCTCATCGGGTGACAGGATACTGTGCTTTCTGGGGATATACAGTACTTCAGAGATTTCGGGATTATGAAGATCCAAGGGAAACAAATGAAAGAATCTTTCAATTTCGGGCGTATGCCAATAACAGAGATGGGCTTGCACTGAAAACAGTCTGTTCCTCTCTCATGGAGCGACCGGAAAAAAATAAGATTTTAATCGTATTAAGTGATGGAAAACCCTGTGATATGAGCATACAACGACCAGGAACCCGCCAGCCCAAGATCTATGACGGAGAAGGAGCTGTGAAAGATACTGCATATGAGGTGCGTCGGGCCAGAAATCAGGGAATTTTCGTAATTGGTATTTTTGTAGGGAATGAAGAAGAGCTCTCCGTGGAAAAGAGAATCTATGGAAAAGACTTTGCCTATATTCGTAATATCAGCAATTTTTCCCGTATAGTAGGAACTTTTTTGCGAAGACAAATTGATATGGAATGAAAATGGAGGAATCACTATGGGTAAAATTGAATTTGCCAATTGCCAGGATGTAAGAAATCAGAAAAAGATACAGGAATTAGATTGTCCACACTGTCATGAACCGGGAGGCATTGAAGCCTTTGTGAAAGACGGGATACTTGCAGAGGATGGAGTATGTGATAACTGCGGATATATTCTTCCAGAAGGAACAGAACTGGAGGAAGTGGAGTAAAACAGTTTGAAGTAATCCCGAATCTCACCTATAAATCCGGTGAACAGATGGAGCAACTTGGCAAGTATGGTTTTCTTCGCAGAGATTATCTGAAAAACCATCGAAATTCAACCTATCAGGTGATGCTTCTGCAGGATACGATAGGAGAGCATCTTCTGGAAGTGGACAAGGCAGCCAGGGAACGGGAAGAAGTGATTCTGAAACAGTTGGAAGAAAAAGAACCACTGCCGGATAAGGAGAAAGATCAGATGGCATGGGTAAGAGCTGCCAATCAGCACAGAGCGATTGCAGAAGAGATTATTCTCAAGGAATTGATTTATGTTTAAATGCAAGTTCTAAAAGGATACGCAGTGCGTAGCAAATTGGAACTAATAGGCATTGTAAAGTAAATAAGTGCAGAGAAAGGCGTGAGTCATAGAAATGTGGCTTGCGTCTTTTTCTTTGCCTGAAAAGGAAGTGATAAGTTTGAACAAGAAGTTTTTGAAGCATTATATGGAAACCAATCCAGAAGGGACAGTACAGACCTATATCTTTCTTGTGGACAATCAGGATATAGCGTTGAATATTGTGATGTCAGGTTATCAGGCACTTTGTCTGGTGCAGGAAGATGACGGGTATTATTTCAGTGCAGATTCTTTTATAGAGGAAATGAGATCTATTCAGTTTACTGGAAGCTGTCAGAGTGCCTATCATTATGTGACTGCCTGTACGGTGAAGTGGATGAATGATAAGTTACAGACATTTTTCAAAGACGCTGGTCTTGATGGAAAAGCGGGCTGGCAGTTGTTCAAAGAGAAAGAGTATCTTGGCAAACTGGATAATCAGAAGGAAGTTGAAAAATTACTGGAACAGTATATTCTTCGGTTTGAGCGAGATCTGAAAGAAGAACCGGAACTGAGCCGGTTTCACTTATTTGATGCAAAAGGGAATGTGAAAGGTGTTCGGGACATGGAGATTGTAGATTATCTGGTGGAAAATGTTCAGTTTTTTGTGGTGGGAATCACACCTTATTATTATGAACACGGCGTTTTCCTGGAAGACCATGATGGGGTAAGAATGAAATACCGTATCCAGAAGCTGATCTATCGAGATCAGATACAGAGTGGAGTGATCAAAAGAATCTATAATCTGCTGATCACACAGCCAAAAGTTCACCGAGAGGCATATGAACTAAATAAACAGCCTGTGCGGTGGATCAATTTCAAAAATGGATATTATGATCCAGTTACGGGTGAAATGCTGGAACACAATCCGGATTATCTGACAATCAATCAGATTCCATTTCCCTATTATCCAGAGGATTGTGAGCAGGTGTTACAAGGTGGAGAAAATATTAAAAAGTATCTGGCATCGTCTCTTCCAAATAAAGAAGAACAGCAGACATTCTGGGAGTATTTTGGATACTGCATGACACAGGATACGCAGTTTCAGAAATTCCTTACATTGAAAGGAAATGGTGGAACCGGAAAGTCTGTGGCAGTATCACTGATCCAGCATGTAGTTGGAATCACCAATATGTCCAGCATTTCTTTACAGGATTTGAACAAACGATTCTATGCGACTGGAATGTACGGAAAGCTGTTAAATGCCTGTGCGGATATTCCATGTAAGGCAATGGAAAACACAGATGTATTAAAGAAAGCTGTTGGTGAAGATACACTGATCTACGAAAAAAAGGGACAGGATGCGATTCATTTTCACTCTTATGCAAAGCTACTTTTTTCTACCAATGAAATGCCCCAGAATCTTGAGGATAAGTCAGATGCTTTTTACCGTAGACTACTAATTCTTGATATGAACCGGGTAGTAAAAAGTGGTGAAAAAGATTTGCACTTAAAGGAAAAGGTACAGGCAGAATCCGATTATGCGATTCATATGGCGATGATTGCATTGAAAAAACTGTATGAACAGGGAAAGTTTACGGAGAGCGAGCACAGCAAAGAATGTGTAAGAGAGGTACAACGGTCGTCTGACAGTATTTGTGCTTTTTATTGATGAGTCATTGGTGCGTGCCAAAGGAAAACGCCTGAAACGAAGTGAAGTGTTCCATATATATGAGGAATACTGCAAAGAGAATGGCAGACAGGGGCATGGTAAATCCAACTTTTTCAGGAATATGACAGATAAAGGTTTCCTTCTGAAGCAGTACAATGGTGAGTTCTATTATCAGGATATTGCAGTTAAGGAAGAAGATTTTTGTCCTGTAGATCCAGAAGAAAGAATACCTTTTGAAGAAACAGATACAGATTATAAACAGTTACAATTAAATATGAATCAGAGAATTAAGGGCATTTAGGGCAAAATAAGCAAAAAGAAATGTTACCGGAGCAGGAGAAATAACAAAGATAGCTGCCAGAGTATATAAAATTTTGCTTTTTTTACACTGACTACCCTTTTTATGTATCAACATTTTAGCTGATACAAATATAAGTTTTTCCCGAATTTGGGAGAAAGCCAAAAATAAAAAGTTAAGAAAGTATGAGGTATGATTATGAGAATGATGAAAAACAACGATAATGAGACAGTTATGGTGATCGGGATTGATCATGGGTATGGAAACATGAAACAGCCACCAGATGCTTTCCATCCGGTGTAGCCAGATATGACAAGGAGCCAATCTTTCAGAATAATCTTCTTGTTTTACAATGGCATGTGTTACCAGATCGGAGAGGAACACAAGGAGTTCTGTGCAGAGAAAACACAGGACGAGGATTATTATGTGTTGACACTGGCGGCTATCGCAAGGGAACTGGATGGGAAAGGAATGAACCGGGCAAAGGTACAAATTGCAGCCGGACTTCCCCTTACCTGGGTGGCGACACAGAAAGAAGATTTTCAGAAATATCTTCTCCAGAATGAATGTGTAGATTTTACATTCCGCAATAAAGAATATCATGTGGAGTTTGCAGGAGCAGACATTTACCCACAGGGATTTGCAGCAGCCTTTTACCGCTTACAGGATTTCAAAGGAATCAACATGCTTGTGGATATTGGAAACGGAACTATGAACATTATGTATATCAACAATTCCCGTCCATTAGAGAAGAAATGCTTTACAGAGAAATATGGAACGCATCAGTGTGTGCTTGCTGTAAGGGAATCCCTGCTGAAAGAACTGGGAACAGTGGTGGACGATCTGGTGATTGAGCAGGTGATCCGTACCGGGACAGCAGACATTGGTGAAAAATATCTTTCAGTCATTCGCAAAGCTGCTGGGGATTATACGAAAGAAATCTTCCATAAGCTGAGAGAACGGGAATATAATCCAGAACTGATGCGTCTGTATGTGGTAGGCGGTGGCGGTTGTATGATTCAGAATTTTGGAGAATATGACAAGAGCCGGGTAACGATTGTATGGGACATCTGTGCCACAGCGAAAGGTTATGAAGCAATGACCGTAAGGAAAATCCAGAGAAACGGAGGGATGCTTGTATGAGAAAAGAACGGAAAATCATCAATACAAATATCCGTTTGAATCTTTGTGATGAACAGGACAGACAGGCATGGGAATATTTGCAGACGATGGACAGGGAGAAATATAAATCGTACACCAGAGCAGTTGTAGTTGCTTTAAACGATTATTTTTCCAGAGAGTACAGGAATGAAGCAGATCCGTATCTGGAAACCAGAGAAAAGGAAGATGCTTTTCTGGAAAGAGTGGAAACAGCTGTCCGGGATGGAGTGAAAGAATCTGCCCCGATGGCTATAGCGAAGAATCTGATGGAAATGCTTGTACCGTTTGTAAAAGAATCGGTAGGAGAAAGTGATCTGCCGGACAGAACACTAACAATGGAGAAAACGGATGGAGAGATTGCAGAAGATAATCTGGACTGGGAAAAAGAAGCTGATATGGATGCAGCATTGGATTTTGCGGACAGTTTTTAGATGGTTATGAAATAGCAGTAACAGGAAAACAGACTGACAGTAAGGACTAGCTTTACAAAAGCAGAATAGCAGAAAAAGGTAATGGCAGTGGTGACATTTCAGACATTATAAATTGGAGAAATGTTTATGACTGCTATTTTTATGTCTTTTAGCAGAAATGGAAAGAGATCCAGAAAAAGAAAGACAGAAATAACAGGAAAATATAACAGAAAAGCGTTGGCAGATGGGTGGATGGAACAAGCAAGGCGAAGAAAAGAATAGAGTGCCGGATACGGCACAGGATTGTCCGATACTTCGCATCGGAGTGATGCATGAACAGCCTGTTTCAGAAAGAGAAAATCTATCGAAATGGGAGCTTTTCTATTTCTTCCACAGTCTGTCCCTGCACCACAAAACCACCGTCATCTCCATTTAGATTTGATAATGCAGTGGGGAAAATGTTGCTTGGCTAGTGTTGCTTCAGTAGTGGGGAGATGACAGGCAAGTTTCGCAAAGTGGCAAGCCACTCTGCACCGGAGCCAGCCTTTGGGCTGTTCCTAAACTTGCCAGAGGGCTCTGCCCCTTGGAACCCCGGCACGTCAATGGCGTAAGTATTCCTGCGAAATGTCCACTGGACATTTCTACAGAACACTTACTGATTGACTAGGGTTTCACCCTGCACCCACCAAAGGGGCGTTGCCCCTTATGGAATCCCGTTGTTAATTTATCGGTCAGAATGATTTGTCTGTTAATAAAGAATAAAAATACAAGCAAAGAAAGGAGACGAAAGCCTATGAGAAAACGAAATTATACAGTAACCATACGGATGAATAAAGAGGAATACGATCTGTTTCAGAGCAAGGTTAAAGAATCAGGAAGAACACAGCAGGAAGTTGTAATAAAAGCAATCGCAGATTTGAAGATAGTTTCTACAGAGGAAGTGGAAGAATTAAAAAGATTGAACCAGATGTTTGCAGATATTCTCAGTCAGCTTCGGGGAGCTACTACAAATATTAATCAGATTGCAAGAAAGCTGCATACAGATGGAGAAGTTCCAAATGACAGTATGTTGTATTTCCTCAACAAAAATATTCTCAAGTATCGGAAGGAGAGTGAGAGGATATGGCAGTTAATAAGACGATTAATAAGCGGACAAATACACATGGAGCAATGAGAAACTGCATCGAATATGTATTGCGACAGGACAAGACCAGCGAACTGCTTACCTATGTAACAGGCCCGTATCGCCATGATGAGATTGACTATGATCTGGTGTACAGAACCTTTCTGGAAGAAAAGAAGATGTGGAATAAAGATACCGGGAGAATGTATGCCCACAACATTATTTCCTGGCATAAAGATGAGCAGATCACCCCGGAGCAGGCGTTTGAATTTGGAAAAGAGTTTGCAGAAAAATGGTTCAGTGGATTCCAGACCTTAGTGGCTGTGCATAAGGATAAAAACCATATCCACTGCCATCTGGTTACCAATTCAGTAAGTTATGAAGATGGGAGAAAGCTGCATAACACCAAAAAGGATCTGGAATGTATGAAACAGCTTACCAATCAAATGTGCCGGGAACGTGGATTGACCATTGCAGAAAAAGGAAAACACTTTGACGGCAGTGAAATCGAAAAAGGCGAAGTTATTGCATGGAACAAGGATAAATATAACCTGTTCCGGCAACAGGTAAGGGACAGCTTTGTAGCGGATTGTGCAATGGCAGTGTTAAAGGCACTGGAAAATTGTATCAGCAAAGAAAAGTTTATAGAAAAAATGAAGCAGTTCGGGTGGAACGTAAATTGGACAGAGAAACGGAAGCACATCACATTCCAGAATCAGGATGGAAAGAAAGTGCGTGACAGCAATCTATCCAAAACATTCCATCTGGACATCAGCAAGGAGGGCTTGGAGAATGAATTTAATGGAAATAGGGAAAAATCCAGAGTTGCAGCCGACAGAGACAGCAGAGCAAACGAAGAACTCAGAAACTATTACAGAGAGCTTGACGCAGCCATCACAGACACCAGAGGAATCACCGATCAAGCTCAAAGTGGAGAGGGATATTCTCGTACAAAGTTTCGAAAAAGCGAAAGAGTTCATGCGAACACAGAAAAAGCAGATACAGACACTGGAAGAAGAGAAACAGACAATCTTATCCGACAGGCAGAGATTGCGAGAAGAAATTCGGAAATCAACCGTAGAAATTCAGCGTCTGACAACCGAACTGTCCGAAACGCAGAAGCTGAATCAGTCGCTTCAGCAGAGCAACGACGATCTGAGAAACAGAAATGGCTTAATGAGCAGGAACGAGCAAGAGCAGCTCGAAGAAGAAATAAAAGACGTTCGGGACCAGAACTCTAAATTACAGACACAGGTGAACCAATCGTCGGTGAAAGCGGTTGAACAGGCACAGCAAAAACAGGAAGAAGCAGAAAAACAGGCAAGACAGGCAGAGTATCAGGCTGAAGGGAAAAGAAACGGGCAGATATGGAGATACAAAAAGCCAGGAGAAAAGCAAAATCGGAAATGGAGGATATGAAAGAAATACAGTTTTTCTGGGCTTGGGGATATCTTTGTGTCATATTCTTTTCACTTATTCAGAATGGAGCATTTCAAAGGGATTTAATGCAACTGATCATGTTGCCAGTTAATTGGTGCAGAAAGTATGCGATATGGTTTGAACAGCTGGATTATATGGGATATTCTACGGGAGAGGTAGTTTTTGAACGAATATTTTCAAGTGCTGTGATTATGGCGGGAATTGTCGGGGGTGTATTTCTTGTATGGGGCGGAATTGAACGGTATCGAAAGATATGGGATGATATTTATAAAATGGTTTTGATAGCCAGCTTTTCCTTTATTGCGGTATTAGGAAACTTGATACGGGAATATTTGCCATTTAATCTGCTGTTTGTGATTTTTGTCATAAATGTAGGGGCTGTTCTGATTAGAATATATTTGAATAATAAGAATGTTGGCTATTGAACAATAAATCGAATTTATTTGCTATAATGAATTTCTATATTTTCTTGTCAGTCAGTCCTAACGGTGTTACACTGAAAGAGTATAGAAACTCAAACGATGTTACCTATTGTAGGGACTGGAGCTTTATAAGGTAACATTTTTTTATATAAGAAAGTTAGATAAAACTAATTGCTGAAGGAGATAAGCTATGATGTTTTATGAAAGAGGAGACAAAAGTAAGAAAAGCAGCGGAAGAAAGTGGACAGGTGTAATATGAGAACAGTAACAACAGAGGACAATCCATATAAGGTTGCTGGAGATATACTTTTTGCGTCTTCGGAAGTGGAATCGGATTTCAGAAGTGTTGATTTATATGGATCTTCTGTCCGGAGAAAAAAAGAGATGCTATATGTTCAAGATTTCATCTTGAGAATGAAAGTGGTACAGGAGATATCGCCGTATATCAGACATTTCCAGGAATGGAGCTGGTCTATAATGATATGCATATGGAATATTGTAATAAGATGCAGAGTCCACGTCCTGGATTTATTGAAATTAATTATTGTCGGGAGGGGCGGTGTGAGTGTGCGTTTGGAGAGCGTAGTTATTGCTATATGGCAGCGGGAAATTTATCCATTTGTACCTTGCATAAGAAATCACATACATCCACATTTCCTACTTCCCATTATCATGGGATAACGATAACGATTGAGTTGGAAGAAATTACAGATGAGATGAGAAGAATCTTGAAACTTCTTTCTATTAATCTTACTCGAATTTCAGAGTTTGCAGGAAAACAGGATTTTTATATGGTTCGTGCAAATGAAACTGTCCAACATATATTTTCGGAATTATATACTGTTCAGGAACATATAAAGCCTAGTTATATCAGAATAAAGCTTCTGGAGCTTTTATTGATACTAACAGAAATGGATTTTGACAGGATTAAGAACGACTATGTTTATTTCTCAAAATCGCAAAGGAACTGTACCAGACAGATTCATGATTTTATTGTAGGACATATCAAAGAACATTATACAATTGAGGAGTTG
>ENA-OQIP01000134-OQIP01000134.1-human-gut-metagenome-genome-assembly--contig:-NODE-134-length-15040-cov-4.100650_pt1 | contig 15040 bp, 10 predicted proteins | sample MGYA00242585_ERZ504750 | MGnify/ENA primary metagenome ERZ504750 (study PRJEB26092, sample SAMD00036441) | human gut metagenome | host: Homo sapiens | study: EMG produced TPA metagenomics assembly of...
CTTCGCGTTGCTTCGAATTAAACCACATGCTCCACCGCTTGTGCGGGTCCCCGTCAATTCCTTTGAGTTTCATTCTTGCGAACGTACTCCCCAGGTGGAATACTTACTGCGTTTGCGACGGCACCGAGAAGCAATGCTTCCCAACACCTAGTATTCATCGTTTACGGCGTGGACTACCAGGGTATCTAATCCTGTTTGCTCCCCACGCTTTCGAGCCTCAGCGTCAGTTATCGTCCAGTAAGCCGCCTTCGCCACTGGTGTTCCTCCTAATATCTACGCATTTCACCGCTACACTAGGAATTCCGCTTACCCCTCCGACACTCTAGTACGACAGTTTCCAATGCAGTACCGGGGTTGAGCCCCGGGCTTTCACATCAGACTTGCCGCACCGCCTGCGCTCCCTTTACACCCAGTAAATCCGGATAACGCTTGCACCATACGTATTACCGCGGCTGCTGGCACGTATTTAGCCGGTGCTTCTTAGTCAGGTACCGTCATTATCTTCCCTGCTGATAGAGCTTTACATACCGAAATACTTCTTCGCTCACGCGGCGTCGCTGCATCAGGCTTTCGCCCATTGTGCAATATTCCCCACTGCTGCCTCCCGTAGGAGTTTGGGCCGTGTCTCAGTCCCAATGTGGCCGGTCACCCTCTCAGGTCGGCTATGGATCGTCGCCTTGGTGGGCCGTTACCTCACCAACTAGCTAATCCAACGCGGGTCCATCTTATACCACCGGAGTTTTTCACACTGCATCATGCGATGCCGTGCGCTTATGCGGTATTAGCAGCCGTTTCCAACTGTTATCCCCCTGTACAAGGCAGGTTACCCACGCGTTACTCACCCGTCCGCCACTCAGTCACAAAATAATCAGTCCCGAAGGAAATCAAATAAAGTGCTTCGTTCGACTTGCATGTGTTAAGCACGCCGCCAGCGTTCATCCTGAGCCAGGATCAAACTCTCATGTTAAAAAGTTGATCTCAGTCAAGTTAAACTTGGCTAATTCGTTCATTCAGGTTGCAAATAAATTTGCAACTGTCCGTAGTTCCTCAAACAATTCTGCAAGCAGATTGTTTTCATCGCTTTCGCACAAATTCTGAATTTACTGTTTTAAAGGTCTTCAATTTTCATTGAAGCGTTCTGATTGATTCTCAAAATCTTTCAAGGTTTCTCACTGTTCAGTTATCAATGTTCTTTAGTTCATTGCCTTGCGACAACGAATTATATGATATCAAACTTTCAAGTGTTTGTCAACAACTTTTTTAAGTTTTTTATCAAGCAGGGCTACAAGGATTCGAACCTTGAAATGACGGAGTCAGAGTCCGTTGCCTTACCATTTGGCGATAGCCCTATATGAAGCGCAGGGGGTGGGATTCGAACCCACGCGCCCTTGCGGACAAACGGTTTTCAAGACCGCCTCGTTATGACCACTTCGATACCCCTGCACGAGAGCGGGTGATGGGAATCGAACCCACGTATCCAGCTTGGAAGGCTGGTGTTCTACCATTGAACTACACCCGCATATTTAATTATTCACAAGTCGGGGTGACAGGATTCGAACCTGCGACCTCCTGGTCCCAAACCAGGCGCTCTAGCCAAGCTGAGCCACACCCCGATATGCTGTTTTGCCGTTTCGTTTTTGTTGCCTCACCGAAGCGACTTCGATATAATATCACCCTATTCCATACTTGTCAACACTTTTTTACATTTTTTTAAATTAATTTTTCAAATACGATACATTCCGCGTTTTTACGATGTTTTCGACAACCTGAAATAACAGTTTTACTGACTCCTTAAATGATTTATTAACCGCACTTTCTGCTGTAGGAAATCGGGCAAGAAAAAAGGCGGTTTTATCACAAACCGCCTTTTAGTGGACTAGACGGGAGTCGAACCCGTGTCCGAAATACAATTCCCTGTCCTTCTACGAGTGTAGTTTATTATTTAACATTCCCTCTGCCACACGATAACAAACAACCTTGTGGTTTCAGTAGCTTCATGATACGCCCGATGGCTCAAAGCTTTGCCAACGTCGTTTCTCACATAGTCGAAGCCTGGGTCCTAAAGTGTGAGTGCTCTAGGTCAGACTGCTGCCATTAGGCAGCGTATGCTAAATTATCTTCAGCGTTTAATTTTAATTTGGCCATTTAACGCATCGCCATACGACTCGCTTCTCCAGCTGCATGTACCCCGTCGAAACCTTTACTAGCCCATATTCAATTTTTTTTGCGGGGTACATGCAGCTACGCTCCATGTTCTCCGCTCCGCTTCGGTCCGCCCAAATCTTTACTAGCCCATATTCATTTTTTTGCTAACCAAGATTTCTGATTTTGAAATCTCTCTGTGCCTCTCGCTTTTGATCCTTCTTGGCTATGTCTGCTCTCTTATCATAAAGCTTCTTACCTTTGGCAAGTGCTATCTCTACTTTGACCAGACTCCCCTTAAAGTATACCTCCACCGGCACAATTGTGAAACCCTTTTCCTTCATCTTTGATGAAAGCTTCTCTATTTCCTTCTTGTGGAGCAAAAGCTTTTTAGGTCTGAGTGGATCCTTGTTGAAGATATTTCCCTTCTCATATGGTGTGATATGCATGCCATACAGGATAATCTCACCGTTCTCAATACGGATGAACGACTCCTTTATGCTGCCCTTTCCCATTCGAAGTGACTTCACCTCAGTTCCTGCAAGTGAAATACCGGCTTCGTATTTCTCAAGCAAAAAGTAATCGTGATAGACCTTTTTGTTGTTGGCTATTAATTTCTTTGGTTCCTTAGCCATGTCGGTATCTCCTTTCCTCAAACTGCTTTACAATACTAACACATTTTTTTACAATTGCCAATATCTAAAACGCAAATTATTGTAAACCGCTGGTTCACATTTCTATTTATTTACACTATATAATATATTATGACATCTTTTTCAATAAATCTTTCGCACAACGACCGACAAATAACAGATAATCAAATAAGTATTTTTAAATCATAAAAAATTTCGTCATTATTGTCATATTATTCCGCCGGTTTAAAATCAATTGTACGCATAATTTTGTCAGTACTGTCCACAACAACCTTGATTTTTTGTCCAAGCTTGTATCTCTTATTGGTGGCTGAACCGGCTAGCTCATAGGTATCCTCGTAAAACTCATAGAAATCATCTGTCAGGTCTGTCACGCGCACAAGTCCCTCAACTGTATTTGGAAGCTCCACGAAAAAGCCCCACTCCGTGACACCTGATATAACTCCTTCAAAGCATTCACCAATATGATTTGACATGTATTCACATTTTTTAAGCTTGACTGTTTCACGCTCTGCCTCTTCTGCACGTCGTTCAGTCTCACTTGCCTGCTTTGCAACAGCATCGAGTATAGACTCATAGTGCTCCCTGCGGTTATCATTCATCCTGCCGCGGATATTTTCCTTGATGATACGGTGTATCTGCAAATCAGGATATCTGCGGATTGGTGATGTAAAGTGACAATAATAATTTGCCGCCAATCCAAAATGTCCTGTACATGCTGTTGTATATCGTGCCTGTTTCATAGAGCGCAGTGTCAGTCTGCTTATCAGGGATTCTTCATCTGTGCCATCCACCTTCATCAAAAGCTTCTGAAGTTCCTTTGGGTGTACCTCATCAGCTCCAATATGAAGCGTATAGCCAAAATTATTGATAAATGTGGAAAGCTTTGCGATTTTTTCTGAGTCCGGCTTGTCATGTGTTCTGTATACAAAAGGTATTTCCTGCCAGAAATAATCCTCAGCCACAGTTTCATTTGCTATAAGCATAAAATCCTCAATGAGCTTTGTTGCCACATTTCTGTCATACGGCTTTATATCTATCGGATGACCATCTTCATCGAGCACGACTTTAGTCTCCGGAAAATCAAAGTCTATAGAACCTCGTTTCATTCTCTTTTTGCGTAGAATTGCTGCAAGCTCTGCCATTTTTTCAAACATAGGCACAAGCTCCTTATATTCTTCAATCACAGCGGCATCCTTATCTGCAAGAATCTTTTTTACATTTGTGTATGTCATCCTGCGGTTTGTCTTTATAACTGTCTCTGCAATCTTATGATCGATAACTTCACCCTTTTTATTTATTGTCATAATGCATGAAAGAGCCAGCCTGTCACATCCCTCATTCAAGGAGCATATGCCATTTGAAAGTTCTCTTGGAAGCATCGGAATTACTCTGTCTACAAGATAAACCGATGTTCCTCTCTTAAGAGCCTCCACATCAAGGGCACTGTGCTCCTGCACATAATTCGACACATCTGCTATGTGTACTCCAAGTACATAATTGTCGCCATCCATGTATAAAGACACGGCATCATCAAGATCCTTTGCATCCTCTCCGTCTATCGTGACCATCATCCAGTCGCGTAAATCCATCCTGCCGGCCATATCCGCAGGTGTCACATCCTTTGCCACATTCTGCACCTGATGCATGATTTTCTCCGAAAAATCCACCGGCAGATCATAAGCCTTTACTATAGAAAGAATATCCGTACCCGGGTCATCTATATGTCCGATTATTTCAACAACCTTGCCCTCCGGCTTTTTACCCTTTTTACCATAGCTTGTGATTTCAACCACTACCTTATGACCCGACATAGCACCCTTTGAGCGTTCCTTTGGTATGAAAATATCTGTGCCAAATCTGGTATTGTCAGGCACTGCAAAACCAAAATTATCACTCGCCTCATAGGTGCAGACTACCTGCTTCATGCCTCGCTCTATGACGGAAACAACCTTTCCCTCCTTGCGGCGTCCTGTTGTGACAGGTGAGATTGTAATCTCAACAGTGTCCATGTGCATCGCACCATTTACATACTCTGCAGGGATAAAATATCATCAGGCTCTCCCTCCACAGTGACAAATCCAAATCCCCCTTTGATGCGCTGTGAATACGCCGACTGTCTTTTTGATTTCCGACTTTGAGTATTTCCCGCGCTTTGAGAGTGTTATCCTTCCCTCTGCCTGCAAATCCAAAAGAATCTGTTCAAGCTGCGGTCTGTCCTCTTTTTTTACTCCGAGTACTATGCAAAGTTCCTTGATTTTCATCGGAACATACATGTCATCACACATAAAGTCATAGACCATCTTTTTTCGTGTTTCATATTTATCTATATTACTCATTATCTCTCCTTTTCGTTGCCCCATCTGATTTCAAATGCACAGGCTTTAAATAAAATTTCCTCCATTGACATTTTCATCCTATGAATGTTGATGCGATAAAAAAGACTGCCGATTTCTCGACAGTCTAAGTATTTACCATATTCCCATATTTAAGACAATTGATATAATAAAGAAAAGAACAACACATACAATTGTTGCTTTAACCAGACGTCCTTCCTTTGAACGTCCCTTGTTCTTGCCCCAATATGTATCAGCAACTCCGGCAATAGTGCCAAGTCCTGCTGACTTACCCTCCTGGAAAAGAATAACTATAGTAATTACTAAACTGACGATTATAAATAATACCGATAAAACAATTTTTAAAGTTGCCACGATAAGACCTCCTAATTTCAATTCTAAATAACAGAACTAATATACTACGTTTTTATTGCACAGTCAAGAGTTTTATACTGTATGTAACAGATTTTCACACTTTATGCAATAGATTTTATTAGTTTCACGCAATAAATGTATCGCTATTTTTCACTTTCATCTGCTGTACCAATCATTGATGTACAATTCGGGCATCTTGTTGCCGCAATGGCTATCTTGCTCTTACAGTATGGGCACTCCTTTGTGTCCGGCTCTTTTTCCTCTTTGTGTCCAAATCTCTCTCCTGCCGCATTCATAGCCTTTACTATGCAGAATACGATAAGTGCCATGATAAGGAAATTGACTACAGCGGTAAGAAACTTTCCATAATACAATGTAGCTTCCCCAAAGAGTTTTACCGAGAGCTGGTCAAAATTCATGCCGCCAAACACTCCAAGTATAGGGTTTATAATGTCATTGACCAAGGATGTGACTATGCTGGTAAATGCACCACCTATGATAATTCCAACTGCCATATCCATGACATTCCCTCTGCTGATAAACTTTTTGAATTCATTAAAAAATTTTTCATCACTAGTATCCTTTCTTTTTACTCTCTTCTTTTGATAATCTAAACCTATTTTTTAATATTATACATTTTTTCCATTTTTATTTTACAAGAAAATACATTATGATATTATCATGCCTTTTGCTTAGTGCATGCGAAAAGGTATGGGATGAGATATACAGCTTTCGAGGAAAATGATACTTGACGGATATATAAAACCCCAGCATATAAACCTTGAAACAGATTTATATGCCGGGGCTTTTCATTTAGATAAATATGTTAACACAAGCAAATTACCGTTATCTATACTTTCGATATTATACGTTAATCTCTGCCTTTACTCCACTCTCATCCTTATGCGCTTCAAGCACCGGATTAACTACATCACGCAGATATACATCTACCTGACGAGGTGCACGTCCCACATAAAGCTCAGGCTTAAGGTTCTTTTCGATATCAGCTTTTGTCAATCCGAATGCAGGATCTGCAGCGATTAAGTCTACGAGATTATTTTCTTTTCCCTCTTCCTTTACTGTCTTTCCTGCCTGCATTGAGAGCTGTCTGATCTTCTCATGGAGCTCCTGACGATTTCCGCCGTTCTTTACAGCATCCATCATGATGTTCTCTGTTGCCATGAATGGTATCTCTGCCATAAAGTGCTTTTCAATAACCTTTGGATATACTACCAATCCATCCACCACATTGAGGCAGAGGTCAAGTATTCCGTCTATTGCAAGGAAGCCCTCAGGTATTGAAAGACGCTTGTTTGCTGAATCGTCAAGTGTTCTCTCAAACCACTGTGTAGCCGAGGTAATTGCAGGATTCATTACATCTGCAAGAACATATCTTGAAAGAGATGCTATTCTCTCACTTCTCATAGGATTTCTCTTATATGCCATGGCTGATGAGCCAATCTGGTTCTTCTCAAACGGTTCCTCTACTTCCTTAAGATGCTGGAGCAGTCTGATGTCGTTTGACATCTTTGTAGCTGATGCAGCGATGCCTGCGAGCACATTTACTACTCTCGTATCTACCTTACGGGAATATGTCTGGCCAGACACCGGATAACAATCCTTAAAGCCCATCTTCTTTGCGATCATTGGATCTATCTTGTCTATTGTCTCATTGTCTCCGTCGAAGAGCTCAAGGAAGCTGGCCTGTGTTCCTGTAGTGCCCTTTGAGCCAAGGAGCTTTAATGTGCCCTGCACATACTCTAAATCCTCGAGATCCAGCATAAACTCATTCAGCCACAGTGTGGCACGCTTTCCAACTGTTGTCGGCTGTGCCGGCTGGAAATGTGTAAATGCAAGAGTTGGCTGATTCTTATACTTATCAGCAAAGTTTGCAAGCTCCGCAATAACACTTATAAGCTTTTTGTGAACGAGCTTTAATGCTTCATTCATGATGATGATATCTGTATTGTCACCTACATAGCATGAGGTTGCTCCAAGATGTATAATTCCTGCTGCCTTAGGGCACTGCTGTCCATATGCATAGACATGACTCATTACATCGTGACGCACAAGCTTCTCACGCTCCTTTGCCACATCATAATTGATGTCATCCACATGTGCCTTTAATTCATCAATCTGTTCCTGTGTGATAACCGGCTTGCCATCCTGTGAAAGCCCAAGCTCCATCTCGGTCTCTGCGAGAGCAATCCAGAGCTTTCTCCAAGTGGTAAATTTCATATCCTGCGAAAAAATATACTGCATCTCTTTGCTGGCATAGCGCTCAGAAAGAGGACTTGTGTATCTGTCTGTACTCATATTCTCTCCTTTATTAGCGATTAAGCATTTTTCTCTCGAGGTCTATTTCTTTATCAAAATACTCGCCTCTGATATCATCTTTCGGTGGCTCCATCGGATATTTTCCTGTGAAACAGCCCATGCAGATTGGCAGTCCCTCTACCATCTCATGAAGTCTGTCAATTCCAAGGTAGCCTAAAGAATCTGCACCTATAATCTGTCTGATATCCTCAATAGTCCTGTTGTAAGCGATAAGCTGCTCTCTTGCAGGAATATCTGTACCGAAATAGCAAGGCCATAAGAATGGCGGTGAACTGATGCGAACATGCACCTCTGTGGCACCCGCCTCTCTTAACATACGCACTATTCTGTCTGAGGTTGTTCCTCGCACAATTGAATCATCAATCATAACAACTCTCTTGCCCTTAACAGCCTCCTTTAATACATTGAGCTTTATCTGCACGCTTGATTCACGGCTTGACTGCTTAGGCTTGATAAATGTCCTGCCGACATAACCGTTCTTGACAAATGCTGTGCCATATGGAATGCCCGACTCAAGTGAATAACCAAGAGCAGCGGCATTTCCTGACTCTGGTACTCCTGTCACGATATCAGCCTCAACCGGTGAATCCATTGCAAGGAATCTGCCAGCCTTGATACGGCTGCCATACACGCTTACTCCGTCAATATGGCTGTCAGGTCTTGCAAAATAAATGTATTCAAACACGCATCTAGCCTGTTTTTCAGGGGCAAGTGCCATAGTCATATCAGACTCAATGCCCTTTTCAGGAGTGATGGTGATAACCTCTCCCGGCTCTACATCCCTGACAAACTCTGCACCGATTGTATCAAGCGCACAGGTCTCAGATGTAACGATATATGCATTGTCTCTCTTTCCGATGCAAAGAGGCTTAAAACCAAATGGGTCTCTGGCTGCAATAAGCTTTCTCGGGCTCTCGACAACAAGCGCGTAGGCTCCCTTAAGCTTCTGGCAGGCACGTCTGACCGCCTCCTCCGCTGTTTTTGAGTTAAGACGCTCTCTGGCGATATGATAAGCTATAACCTCAGAATCGATTGTGGTCTGGAAAATAGCTCCTGTATACTCAAGCTCCTTGCGAAGCTCCTTTGCATTTATGAGGTTTCCGTTGTGTGCCATGGCAAGTGTGCCCTTGACATAATTTAATACGAGCGGCTGTGCATTCTCACGTGTTGATGAGCCTGCTGTTGAATAGCGCACATGTCCCACTCCGATATCGCCCTTCATAGGCTCTAAGATATCAGGAGTAAATACCTCATTTACAAGGCCCATACCCTTGTGTGTTGTCACCTTTCCCTTTGGTCCGTGTGTATCACTCACTGCAATACCACAGCTTTCCTGTCCTCTGTGCTGAAGTGCAAAAAGACCATAATAGATAGTGGATGAGACATCTCCTCCATCAAAATCATACATGCCGAACACACCACACTCCTCATGAAGCTCATCAAATACATGGTTATGCTCGTCAATATCAGAACACCTTTTTAATTTTGTACCGGTATGACTTTTTGTATCTATACTAGTATTTATATACTGATTTATGTTATTGTCCTGGTTCATAATATCTCCGTTTATAATTGCGAAATAGTAACGCGGAATAAATAATATATTAGCGGCTGAATTTGCTTCCTGTAAGAAGCTCAAATGCCTCTTTATATTTCTCTACAGTCTTCACAACAACCTCATCAGGTAAAAGAAGGTCATTGTCCGGATTTGCCTTGAGCCAGTCTCTTACATACTGCTTGTCAAATGAAGGCTGTCCCTGTCCAGGCTTATATCCATCAAGTGGCCAGAAGCGTGAGCTGTCAGGTGTGAGCATCTCATCGGCAAGCACTACCTCACCCTGCTCATTTAAGCCAAACTCAAACTTGGTATCTGCGATGATGATGCCCTTTGTAAGAGCATACTCTGCACATTTCTTGTAAAGAGCAATTGTATAATCGCGAATCTTCTCTGCGTACTCTCTGCCCTTCTCAGGATAAATCTTCTCTAATACTTCTACTGATTTTTCGAATGAGATATTCTCATCATGATCTCCAAGATCAGCCTTGGTAGATGGTGTATAAATAGGCTCAGGGAGCTTATCAGACTCAACAAGTCCCTCCGGAAGTCTGATTCCGCAGACTGTACCGTTCTCCTGGTAGCTTGCCCAGCCGCTTCCTGTGATATATCCACGAACTATACACTCGATTGGAAGCATCTCAAGCTTCTTGCAGAGCATGCTGTTTCCGTTGAACCTGTCCTGACCGAAGAACTCCGGCATATCCTTTGCGTCTACTGAAATCATATGGTTAGGAACGACATCCTTTGTGAATTCAAACCAGAACTTAGACATCTGTGTGAGGATGGCTCCCTTGTCTGTAATCTTATTCTTTAAAATATGGTCAAAAGCGGAAATACGATCTGTTGCGACCATAATAAGGCTGTCCCCGTTATCATATACTTCTCTTACTTTTCCTTCTTTGAATGGTTTAAATTCCTGCATGATTGTCCTCCATCTTATGTGTAATTTATTTTACAAATCAAATGCTACCCTTAAATTATATACCAGCTCAATTTGTAAAGTCAACGTATATTATAAGTTTTTTTAAATAATTTTACGTCATTTATAAGCAATTCTTATATTTATTATTATATCTTTAATATATCAAAACAAAAGCTCCGGTTCAAACCCTTTGTCTGCGCCGGAGCCTATATAATACAAATTTTATTTAACGATAAGTGACTTTCCTGTCATCTCTTTTGGCTGTGGAAGTCCCATAATCTCAAGCAGTGTTGGAGCGATATCTGCAAGACATCCGCCCTCACGAAGCTTGTAAGAAGGGTCAGCGTTTACAAGAATGAAAGGAACAGGATTGGTTGTATGAGCTGTATGGGGTTTTCCTGTCTCATAATCAATCATCTTCTCTGCGTTACCGTGGTCAGCACAGATGAATAATACTCCATCCACATCCTTGATTGCCTGCACTGCATCACCTACGAGTGAATCAACTCTCTCAACAGCCTTTACAGCAGCCGGAATCACACCTGTATGTCCAACCATGTCAGGGTTAGCAAAGTTGATGATAATAACATCATACTTGTCTGACTTGATAGCCTCAACAAGATCCATTCCAACCTCAGGAGCACTCATCTCAGGCTTTAAGTCATATGTTGCAACGTCCTTAGGACTGTTTACAAGAAGACGTGCCTCATCGATATTCGGCTCCTCTACTCCACCATTAAAGAAAAAGGTTACGTGTGCATACTTCTCTGTCTCTGCGAGACGAAGCTGTTTCTTACCATTTGCTGCAAGATACTCACCAAATGTATTCTGGATTTCTTCCTTCTCAAAAGCGATAAGCTTGTTAGGAATTGACTCGTCATAGTCCTTGAAGCATACAAATGTTGTCTTAAGGAATGGGCGCTCAAAGCCGGTAAACTTATCATCGCAAAATGCTCTTGTCATCTCACGAGCACGGTCCGGACGGAAGTTGAAGAAGATAACAGAATCATTGTCCTTTACAACAGATACCGGTGTGCCATCCTCGTTTGTGATAACTGTAGGAAGCACGAACTCATCTGTAACGTCATTTGCGTATGACTCCTCCATAGCCTTTACAGGGCATGTAGCTTTTACGCCTTCACCCTTAGTGAGTGAATCATAAGCCTTCTGCACACGATCCCAGTTGTTATCTCTGTCCATTGCATAGTAACGTCCTGAAAGAGATGCAATCTTTCCTACACCGATTTCCTTCATCTTGGCGAGAAGCTGCTCGATATAGTCCTTGCCTGATGCAGGAGGTGTATCACGACCATCAAGGAATGCGTGTACATATACTCTGTCAAAATTCTCTTTCTTGCAAAGCTCAAGAAGTCCGTAAAGATGCTCGATATGGCTGTGAACTCCACCATCTGAAAGAAGTCCCCAAAGATGCAGATCGGAGTCATTCTTCTTACAGTTTTCGATTGCAGAAAGTAATACCTTGTTCTTGAAGAAATCACCATCAGCAATTGCCTTTGTGATTCTTGTAAGATCCTGATATATGATACGGCCTGCGCCGATATTCATATGTCCTACCTCAGAGTTTCCCATCTGTCCGTCAGGAAGTCCAACTGCAAGACCTGAAGCTGCGCCCTTTACAAAAGGACACTCTGCCATCAATTTATCCATAACAGGGGTATTTGCCATAGCTATGGCATTTCCCTCTTTGTGGTCACTTAAGCCGTAACCATCAAGTACCATTAATACTACCGGTTTCTTACTCATTTATATTTCCTCTATTCTTCATATGAGGCTTGCAAAATGCTCTATTACAGTGACATATGCAAGCCCGCAAAAAATTTCATTACATAATAAATGCCACTAAATGCAGCTAAGCTGGTGAATTTAGTGACATTTAGTTATTGTGATTGTCAAATCAAATATTAAATTATGATTTAATAATTACTTGTAGTTTACGATCTTTCCAAAATCAGCCTTGAGTGAAGCGCCACCAACTAATCCACCGTCGATGTCAGGCTTTGCAAAAAGCTCTGCTGCATTTCCTGCATTTACAGATCCGCCGTACTGGATACGAACTGAATCTGCTGTAGCCTGATCATAGATCTCAGCTACGCACTCACGGATTGCACCGCAGACCTCCTGAGCCTGGTCAGAAGTAGCTGTCTTTCCTGTTCCGATTGCCCAGATTGGCTCGTAAGCGATAACCATGTTAGCAACATCTGATGCAGCAACACCTGCGAGATCTGACTTAATCTGAAGTCTGATCCAGTCAAGTGTAACACCGCTCTCTCTCTGCTCAAGTGTCTCACCACAGCAAAGGATTGGTGTAAGTCCAGCCTCGATAGCCTTCTTTACCTTCTTGTTGAGAAGTGCGTCATCCTCTTTGAAGTAATCTCTTCTCTCTGAATGTCCGATGATAACATACTTAACACCTGCATCAAGAAGCATCTCTGCTGAGATTTCTCCTGTGTAAGCACCCTTCTCCTCGAAGTACATATTCTCTGCTCCAACAGCAACATTTGTACCCTTTAATGCTTCTACAACAGGTACGATGTCGATTGCAGGTACACAGTAAACAACTTCAACATCATCTGAAACTACGAGTGGTTTTAACTCTTCTACTAATTTAACAGCCTGGCTTGGAGTCATGTTCATCTTCCAGTTGCCGGCTACAATTTTCTTTCTTGCCATTTTATATCTCCTTGTATTTGTATACAAATATTTTTGCCTGCGGCTTGATTTCATTAAGCTGCTTTCGGTCTATTTATCATCAGCACAAGCTACGCCAGGAAGCTCCTTGCCCTCAAGGAACTCAAGGGAAGCACCGCCACCTGTTGAGATGTGGCTCATCTTGTCGCCAAGTCCCATCTGGTTAACTGCTGCAGCTGAATCTCCACCACCGATGATTGTGATAGCATCTGATTTAGCAAGTGCCTCTGCTACTGCAAGTGTACCTGCTGCAAGTGTTGGGTTCTCAAATACACCCATTGGTCCGTTCCATACAACAGTCTTAGCTGATGCAACAGCGTCAGCGAAAAGCTCACGTGTCTTAGGTCCGATATCACAGCCCTCACGGTCTGCAGGCATCTTGTCATAATCATATGTCTCTGTCTCTACAGGAGCATCGATTGGATTTGGGAAATCCTTGATTGTAACTGCATCAACAGGAAGAAGAATCTTCTTTCCAAGTTTCTCTGCTTTTGCAAGCATCTCTTTACAGTAATCAATCTTTGTCTCATCAAGCATTGAGATACCAATCTCATAGCCCTGTGCTTTAAGGAATGTGTATGCCATTCCACCACCGATGATAAGTGTATCAGCCTTCTCGAGGAGGTTGTCGATAACATTGAGCTTGTCAGCTACTTTAGCTCCACCAAGAATAGCTACGAAAGGACGTACCGGATTCTCTACTGCCTTGCCAAGGAAGTCAATTTCCTTCTGCATAAGGTATCCGACAACATTCTCTCCACCCTTAGCTGTGATGAACTTTGTAACACCTGCTACAGAAGCATGTGCTCTGTGGGAGGAACCGAATGCGTCGCATACATAATCATCAGCCAGATCAGCCAGTTCCTTGCTGAACTCTTCGCCGTTCTTGGTCTCTTCAGCGCCGCGGAAACGTGTATTCTGCAGAAGAACTACATCGCCTTCCTTCATAGCTTCTACAGCCTTGGTAGCTGCTTCGCCGGTTACATTGTAATCAGATACGAAAACAACTTCCTTGCCTAATTTCTCAGACAGTCTCTTTGCTACTGGAGCTAAAGACTCGCCTTCGTTCGGGCCTATTTTTAACTTTCCTAAGTGGGAGCACAGGATAACCTTTGCGCCGTCAGCGATCAGCTTTTTGATGGTCGGCAGAGCCGCATTGATGCGGTTGTCGTTGGTGATCACACCGTCCTTCATCGGGACGTTGAAATCGCAGCGGACAAGCACGCGCTTGCCAGCGTAGTTTTCGTCATCAATCGTCTTTTTGCCCAAACCCATGGTAAAAAACTCCTCTCGGTAATTTATATTAGCCTTGTGCTTTGGTACTGTTTGGCACAGGGGGCAGACAGCCCCTTTTGCCCTGCCTATATTATACGCAGAATCTGCGGTTTGCGCGAAGGGTATTTGACACATTATTAACAAAATCCCTACAAAAAAATACCCACCCGCCACGCCATGCCTTTTTGGGCTAGTTTGCAGCAGGCAGGTATTTTTTTGCGGTTTGCCGGGTTCCGGTACGGCTTTATTTTACAGGCCCTGCACCAGAATAAACACGATCAGCAGCGGTAGCACCACGCTGAAATACGGCTTGAACCACCGCGGCAGGCGCAGGCCCTTGCCGGTATTGGCTTCGGTTAAGTAGTTATCAAAGCCCCAGCCCCACCTGGTTACGCAGAACAGCAGGTAGATCAAGCTGCCAATGGGCAGCAGCAGGTTGCTGACCAAAAAGTACCTCAGCATCCAGCACGGTGCTGCCGGGACCCATGGGCTGCACACCGCTCCACAGGTTAAAGCCCAGAATGCAGGGCACGCTGGCCAGCAGGATGAACACCGTTCCAACGGCACAGGCGCGTTTCAGGCTCCAGCCAAAGCTTTCCTGCAGGCAGGCCAGAATGTTCTGGAACACAGCAATGATGGTAGAAAAGCTGGCAAAGGTCATAAATACAAAGAACAGTGCACCCCACAGGCGGCCGCCCGTCATATTGGCAAATACATTGGGCAGGGTGACAAA
>ENA-OQIP01000135-OQIP01000135.1-human-gut-metagenome-genome-assembly--contig:-NODE-135-length-15025-cov-2.244865_pt1 | contig 15025 bp, 16 predicted proteins | sample MGYA00242585_ERZ504750 | MGnify/ENA primary metagenome ERZ504750 (study PRJEB26092, sample SAMD00036441) | human gut metagenome | host: Homo sapiens | study: EMG produced TPA metagenomics assembly of...
TGAGCAAGAGCTACGGTAACGCCATCAACATCTCGATGACCGCCCGAGGAGACGGCCAAGCGCATCAGAAGAGCCAGACCGACTCCGAGCGCATGATCACGTTCGATCCCGAGAACGCCCCGGCGTGTCCGGTCTGCTTTCGACGGCCGCCATCTGCACCGGCGTTCCGAAGTCGAGATTGCCGAGGAGATTGGTATGGGCGGCTCCGGCCAGCTCAAGAAGTGCGTGACCGAGGCCGTCAACGAGTACTTCGCGCCGATCCGTGAGCGTCGCCAGCGCTACGAGAACGACCTGGATTACGTAAAGGACGTCCTGCACGAGGGCAACCGTCGCGCCAATGAGATCGCCGAGCAGACCCTGGGCGAGGTTCAGGACGCCATGGGCATGGTGTACTAGGCAAAGCGCCTTCGCACAACATAGACGGTGAGGCTGAATCCTCACCGAAACAGGAACAGGCCCGCTGGCAGATAGTTGCCAGCGGGCCTGTTCCCGAAGTACACCGTTGAATCGCACAGAGGGGAGGAATGCGAATCAAACTCAACAGGGCAGGCTTTTTCATCGCCTATTGCCTGCTCCGTTGCTGAAAACAATATAGTTCACCGTGGTTTACTTTGCTGCGACAAACCGCGCCGCCATACCTTCTCCATAAGTTAACCTCGGTAAACCTGCCAAAACCACCACAAAGGGGACAGGCACCTTTGTGGTGGTTTAAGCCACGGCAGAGCCGCTAGAGCCCTGCAGGCCAGCGACAGGCGGCCAAGTCGACGTGCATGTCGTCCTTAAACGCCACACCCTCCCCTAGCAAAAGCTCACGTTGAGCATCGGGACCGCCAAAAGCAAAACCATCGCATATGCGGCCATCGGCAAACACCACGCGGTGACAGGGACTCTCGCCGGGGCGCGGATTGCCATGCAGGGCATACCCCACGTACCGCGCACTTCGTGGACGTCCAGCAAGCAGCGCCACCTGACCATACGTGGCGACCATCCCCTCGGGAATCTGCTCGACCACCTCGTACACCCGCTCAAAAAAGCCCTCAGACGCCATTGCTCGCTCCCTTCCACCCGGAATAGCATAAACCACCACAAAGGTGCCTGTCCCCTTTGTGGTGGTTTTGGCAGGTGGGCTAGTTAACGGGCTGGAAGAAGGCCACGGCTACGGCGCCGGGGCCTACATGGGTGCCGATGGTGGCACCGATGGTGTGAACGGGCAGTTCGCCCTCGGTGTGGCCAGCCCACAGTGCCGCGCTGTCCTCGATATACTTCTTGAGCACCGCATCCGAAAGGCCCGTATAGCCGAGCGCCAGCGGCATGGAAAAGTCGATGCCGCCTGCCTTTTCGACCTTCTGGTTGAGCAGGTTACGTCCGTTCTTGGAACCGCGCGCCTTGCCCAGCTGCACGATCAGACCGTCCTCGGCAGCCACAACAGGCTTTACGTTGAGCAGCGTACCCACGGCACCGGCAGCAGCAGACAGGCGACCGCCGTGCACCAGGTACTCCAGCGTCTCGAGCAGACCAATAACCACCACGCGGTCACGGACGGCCTCGACAGCCGCCGCGATCTGGGCCGCGCCCTGGCCCTCGTCCACTAGGCGCAGGGCATACTCGACCAGCACGCGCTCACCCAGGGTAACGTTATTGCTATCAACCACATACACGTCGCCGCCCGGCGCCTCGGCAAGTGCGGTACGGGCGCTCTGATTGGTCCCCGAAAGTTTGGCACCCACGGTAATAATCACCGCCTCGTCGCCGGCCTCACGTGCTTCGGCAATCGCCTGCGAAAAGGCGTACGGGTTGACCTGACCGGTCTTGGGCAGCTCGTCGCGCTCCACGAGCATCTCGTAAAAGCGCTGGTGATCGATATCGACGCCATCCATATACACATCGGTGCCAAAGGTAACGGACAGCGGCAAGACGGACAGCGCCGGGTGCTCCGCCGGCGACATATCGCTGGCGGAATCGGTAATAATGCGGACGGACATAGCGAATCCTTTCTTGCGCAGGTCTCGCGCAGGGAATTTTGACAGCAATGTCCCGGCACGGCATACGCGCTCAAACGGGACGATGCAGTTTTTAATGGGAAGCAAATGCCTTGGCGGCCTTAGATCTCACGCAGGGTGTTGAGAATCGTACGCAGCGACGCATACATCTGCTCGCGCTGCTCCACACCCATAGCCTTACCGGTGGTGTCGAGCACCTCGCGAATGATGCGGTCCGCCTCGCTCATGCTCTCGCCGCCCAGAGCGGTCAGGCGCACCGGGGCACGATACTTAACGGCCGCATCACCCGAGTCGTCGACCTCGACGTAGCCGCCCTCCTCCAGATGCGCGAGCGTGCGCGAGACGGCGGCACGGGTCACGCCTGCCATGCGAGCCAGGTCAGCGCCAGTCAGGCCGTCCTTGCTGCGCTCAAGATAGTACAGGCACATAACGTCGGAGCCCTTGAGGCCCAGCCTTGCGCCCTCGGATGTCTTAATGCGCTGGATCTCCTTGTAGAGCCCGCTGATCAGTCCGACAAAGTCCTCAAAACGTGTCTCGTCGTTCTGCTGCATGGGAGACGACCGCCTTTCGCTTACATGATGCTAACGGGTAAACATCTTAGCCGCACGAGGCAACACCCATACCCAAATATCCCATTTGTTAACCCATCAACATAAAAACCACCACAAAGGGGACAGGCACCTTTGTAGTGGTTTTGACCGGCGAACATGATCCGCAGGCGTCGCTACAGTTCCACGCAGGGATTGTCGCGGGTCACAAGCGTCTTAACGACAACCGTCGCTCCCAGATAGCGCTCGAGCAACTCGGCGAGACGATCAACGGCAGCCTGGCAATCCCCCATCCGCTCGGGCTCCACGCACTCAATCGCCAGGAATGCATCGGCCGAATCGTCGGACAGCGCCGTGCGAACGCCATCGCGCCAGTTCCAGCAGCGGCATACGGCGCCCGCATCATCGATGTAGGCGAGCTCGCCGGGCAGCGTCGGGTCATCCGTTTCCTCGCCAAGTGGCAGGAACGCATCGCCGCCGTCAGTCACCTTCAAGCGAAGATCCCCCTCAATCGCATGCAGGTCCTCGCCGCCAACGGGCAGCGCGTAGGTCAGCGACACCGTGTTGTAGATGTCCACCGCGGGCGTAATGTGGCCCACCGGTTTGCCCTTGAGCACGCGCTTGAGCAGGCTCTCAATTGGGCAACGCGCGCCCTTTTTGGTCTTGAACAGCCGATAAGCCTCGCGCCATGCCTTGACCGGTGCGTTCTCGCTGATAGTATCGCTGGTCAGATGACGCTCCGCATCGATATTGGCGCGGTCGAGCAACGCCGCAATCGCGTCCACGTCCTCTTGAGGAATCTGAGCCGCGGGCTTCATCGCCCTTTACGACCACAACACCGACAGCCGCCTGCGGAAACAGCCTACCCAAAACGAATCCTCGGCAATAAAGCTCTTCATGTGCTCTCCCTTCATAGCATGCGCCCGACGCCCGGGTGCCTAAACAAAAAGCGCCCTTACGACGGCCACCTTCAAAGTCCTACGGTGCCGCCACAAGAGCGCTTACGCTGCCCCCATCCGGAGAAGGGAGCGATATGTCAGGCGTATTGTAACCCGAGTCATCCGCGCGAGTAAAACCACCACAAAGGTGCCTGTCCCCTTTATGGTGGTTTTTGGGTCTGAGGCGACGCTAGTGGCGAAGTCCCAGCAGGCCGTGGCCGCGATGACGGGCGTCGGCGTGCACCTGAGCATGCGGACCGGCGGCCTTGACGGATTCGGGCAGGTGCGAGTACTTCTTCTCGAAGTTCTCCTCGAACATCACGGCCAAGTTGTGCGCGGCCTCGTCGTAGCGAGCGGTGCTCTGCCAATACTGGCGCGGCACCAGGATGCCGTCGGGTACGCCGTGGCACGTGGTGGGAATGTCGACGTTAAAGATGTCGTCGTGCACGAACTCGCTGTCCTCGATGGTACCGTCGAGGGCGCGGGCCACCAGGGCGCGCGTGTAGGCAAGCTCGATGCGATGACCCACGCCGTAGCCGCCGCCGATCCAGCCGGTGTTGACCAGGTACACACGCGTGCGGCCGTCGGCGATGCGCTCACCGAGCATCTTGGCATAGACCATGGGGTCGAGCGGCATAAACGGCTCGCCAAACAGCGAAGAGAACGTGGGCGTGGGCTCGGTGACGCCGACCTCGGTGCCGGGGATCTTGGCCGTAAAGCCCGTCACAAAGTGATACATGGCGGAGTCGGCCGTCAGGCGCGAGATGGGCGGCAGCACGCCAAAGGCATCGCAGGTCAGGAAGAGCACGACGCTTGGAGTGGTGCCCATGCCCTTGGTCCACGCGTTGGGAATGTGCTCCACAGGGTAGGCCACGCGCGTGTTGTGCGTGACCGAGACGTCATCGTAGTTGGGCTTGCGGCTCTCGTCGAGCACCACGTTTTCGCAGATCGCGCCAAAGCGGACGGCGTTGAAGATCTCAGGCTCGTGGAACGCGTCCAGGCCCTCGCATTTGGCGTAGCAGCCACCCTCGATGTTGAAGATGCCCATGTCGGACCAACCGTGCTCGTCGTCGCCGATCAGTAGGCGCGTGGGGTTGGCCGAAAGCGTGGTCTTGCCGGTGCCGGACAGGCCAAAGAACACGGCGGTCTCGTGCGTGACAGGATCCATGCTGGCCGAGCAGTGCATGGGCAGCACGTCGTCCTCGACGGGCAGCAGGTAATTCATGACGCTAAAGATCGACTTTTTAATCTCGCCGGAGTAGCCGGTGCCGGCGACCAGAATCACGCGTTCCTGGAAGTTGATGACCACGGCGGCGCTGGAGTTGAGGCCCTTGATGGCAGGGTCGCACTGGTAACCGGGCGCTGCGAGTACGCAGAAGTCGGGCTCGCCGGTGCGCGCGATTTCGCGGGCAAGCGGGCGGGCGAGCATCTGTTTAATGAAGAGTGCCTGGCTGGCGCGCTCGCAGGCGACGAGCAGTCGGCGCGTGTGGTTGCGGTCGGCGCCGGCCATGCCGCGGGTGACGAACACGTCGCGCTCGTTGAGGTAGTCGACGATGCCGGCCTTGATGGTCTCGTAGCTCTCGATCGAAAGCGGTCGGTTGACGGCGCCCCAGGCGATCTTGTCGTGCACGTCGGGCGTGTCAACGATAAAGCGGTCATTGGGGGAACGGCCAGTGCGCTCCCCCGTCTCGATCACCAGCGCGCCGTTGGATGCCATGTGGCCTTCTTCGCGGCGGATAGCGTGCTCGACGAGCTCCGCGGCGGGTAGATCGACCAGCAGACGGGGCTGATTCTCGGCGGGATCTTCGACCAGCGTAATGCCAAAGTTGGACAGAACTTCTGCAGGGGTAACACCTGGCATGGGGCCTCCTTTAAAAGCGCGACACGTGGACGAGGCGCGCACTTTACTCACGTAAAGCCCGTTGTACCCGATATGCAAAAACGTTTTTGCGGCAAGGGCGAAGCGCCCGCCCAACGGTCAAAAATCGCAGGCAAGCGGCCTAGTCGTTAGGGACACTCTTGAACAGGCAACAACCAAGGAGCGACCCCGGATGCCGGCACTTAGGGACGTTCCCAAAGTGCCGGCACATAAGGAACGTCCCCAAATGCCGTCTACTGAATGGCGCCGCCGAAATTATCGAACAACCTGTTCAAAAACACGAACGAACACCGTCGCGTCTATACTAGAGCGTAGCAATAGAAAGGACTCCGCTTTGAGCATCACGCCCATCGATAGCATTCGCCGCGCCATCGCCCGCCGCAATGGCGTCGCCGACCCCACCGTATCGGACGGGGCGCACGGGCAGGGCGGACGCATCGAGAACGGCCTGTTCCCCGCATCGCACACCGCCGAGGAGCTCGCACGAATCCAAGAGCTAAGCCAGCGTAACGCCGGCGGTCCCGACAGCAGCCAGGCCACACGCCGTCGCCGCGAGCGCGATCGCCAGCCCGGCCCCATCCACCGCATGGTCAATGCCTGGTGGAACCGCCTGCTCGGAGCCGTCTACGGCGGCGGCTTCTCCACGCAAGAAGCCGAGTACGAAGATCACGCCACCCGTCGCGACTACCTTTGGAATACCCTGGGCACCGCCGTGTGGGGCATAGTGTTTCCGTTGCTCACCATCGTGTCCACACAGCTCGTGGGCGCCGAGGAGGCTGGCAAATTCTCCATCGCCTTTGTCACCGGCACGCTCATCATGATCGCGTGCAACTACGGCGTGCGCAATTTCCAGGTCTCGGACATCGACGAAAAGACGTCCTTTGCCTCTTACCAGCTCAACCGCTGGATCTGCGGAGCGCTCGCGCTGGCATGCGGCCTGGTATACAGCAGCGCCCGCGGCTACGATGCGCAGATGGCCACAATCGGCCTGGGCGTCTACCTGTATAAGGTGATCGACGGCATTGCCGACGTGTACGAGGGACGCCTGCAGCAGGCCGACAAACTCTACCTGGCCGGCATGAGCCAAACGCTACGATCCGTCGGCGTCATCGCGGTCTTTAGCGTGGCACTGTTCCTCACGCGCAGCATGCCCATCGCCGCCATGGCCATGGGCATCGCCGCGATTGCCTCGCTCGTGCTGGTCACCGCCCCGCTCGCCCTGCTCGAAACCGAAAAATCACGCCGTATGAGTCTGCGCGAGGCTGGTCACCTGTTTATCCAGTGCGCCCCGCTCTTTGGTGCGCTGTTCCTGTTCAACCTCATCGAGAGCATGCCCAAGTTCGTGATGGAAGGCACACTGGCCTACAAATACCAGCTGTACTTTAATGCACTGTTCTTTCCAGCGCAGGCTATTTTGTTGAGCATTGGATTTATCTATAAACCGCAGCTCCTACGTCTGTCGAGCATTTGGGCGAATCCGCGCAAGCGTCGCCGCTTTGACTTGATTATTGTTGCCGTTATGGCACTGATCGTGGTCATTACCGGAGCGTGCGCCGCATTTATGGCAGGCCCCGGCATCCCCATCATGAGCTTTATGTACGGCCTCAACTTTGAGCGCTACCGCACGCTGGCACTGCTAATGGTTGTCGCCGGCGGCGTCACCGCGGCAATCGACTTTATCTACGCCATCATCACGGTGTTGCGCCACGCCGGCGATGTCACCAAGATCTACCTGATCTGCTTCGCCGTAAGCGTGGTGCTGCCGGTGATCCTGATTAAGCTGCTGGGTCTGATGGGCGCCGTGGTGAGCTACCTAGCCATCATGGCCCTACTCCTGGTGCTGCTGATAATCGAGTACGCCCACATCCGCCAGCGCATCGAGCGCGACCGCAACCCCTACGGCGCCTAATTAGCTGCCCCGGTCACCGGAATTTGCGATGAAATCGCCCCGGCTGGGGTCTCGTTGAAGACAATATGCATTACGTAAAACTAAGTGAGTAGATTTTTACCGAATCCCTGACCACACCGACAGAGCACAAGTCTGTGACCTGCACTGATAATTGTCCTTGGGGGGAAGCGGGCACTGCGGGGGCGCGTCAACAGCGCGCGATTTCCGCGTCGCAGCGCTACCCTGATGCTGAACGCCGGGACGATGACCCACTGACCTGCTGACGCCTCTTCGGCCGTCCTCAAATCCGACCTGTCTCGCCCCGGCTTCCGCGACCCGGAGTCCTGCCATGACCTAATAGGAGCATGAGCGCGGACAATCGGATAAGGCAACTTGATTGTAGCGCTCCCGTCAGTGCAATGTCTGGGAGACCCGGGCGCGGAGCAGGCGGCAGACCGAGGGGAGCGAAAATGGAAGGCGAAACGGTCATCGCGGGCGTCGACACGCACAAGGACGTGCATGTCCTGTGCCTGCTCGACGGCCTCGGGAGGAAGATCTGGAGCGGGAGCTTCGGGGCCGACCCCGAGGGCTACGACAGGCTGGCGGAGGCGATAGGCGACCCGGGGAGCTGCATGGTCGTCGGCGTCGAGGGCACGGCGTCGTACGGGGCCGGGCTGACGAGGAGGCTCGTGGAGCTCGGGTACAACGTCGTCGAGGTGCTCAGGCCCAAGAGGGACAAGGCGAGGCCCGGCGAGGGGAAGAGCGACCCGCTGGACGCCGAGCGCGCGGCGCGCAAGGCGGCGTCCGGGAGGGGCTGCTCCGTGCCGAAGTCGCAGGACGGCTGGGTCGAGGCGGTGCGCCAGCTCTACGTCGCGCGCAGGCTGGCCGTCGCGACGTCCACGTCCTGCGTGGCCTGCGCGAAGTCGATGCTCACGACGGCCCCGAGCGCCCTGAGGGAGCGGTTCAGGGGCCGCGAGCGGCCGAAGGACCTCATGCCGCTGCTCGCGCGCGGGAGGAAGGCGGGCGACGCGCTCGAGGAGAGCGTGCTGGCCTCGCTGCGGTCCGTCGCGGCGGTCTGGAAGGAGGCCCGCAGCCAGGTCGAGTCCCTCGACGAGCGCATCCGCGCGCTGCTGGAGGCGAACGCGCCCGCGCTGCTCGGCATCGAGGGCTGCGGCACGACGACCGCCGCCGCCCTGGTCGTGGCCGCCGGCGACAACCCCGGCAGGCTGAAGGGCGAGGCGGCGTTCTCGATGCTGTGCGGCGTCTCCCCGATCCCCGCGTCGAGCGGGAAGACGGAGCGGCACAGGCTCAACCGCGGCGGCAACCGGCAGGCGAACTGGGCGCTCTACGAGATCGCGATCAAGCGCATGGCATACGACGAGAGGACGAAGAGGTACGTGGCGAAGCGAACCTCCGAGGGGAAGTCCCGGAGGGAGGCGATCCGCTGCCTGAAGCGCTACATAGCGCGGGAGGTGTACCGCGTGCTCATGGACCCGAATCCCGACGGCGCCGCGCCGGAAGGCCCCGAGCTCGCGAAGATGCGCAAGGCGATGCGGGTGACCCAGAAGCAGGCCGCCGCGGGGCTCGGCATGTCCGCGGCCTCACTCGGTCACCTGGAACATGGGAGACGGCGGTCGACGAAACTGGAGAGGAGGTATTACGAGCTCCTGTGCGAATTGAAGGGAGCGCTCCCGCAAACTGCCTATTGACAACTTATAGGAGCGTCGGTTTTATTGAGGCAAATATGTTGGGTGCTCGGCATTTCCAAAAAAGTCTACTCACTTAGCCAGCGGGCAGCCAAATGATTATTTAATCCCCGTCCCAGAGAAATCAATTAGCGGGCAGAAGGGCAAGAGTAGTCAAAAAAGCCCCGTCCCAAATTAGCTACCACTTGCACCGATTATTCGCCCGGGTTGATGTTCGCGTAGAACTCCGCCCCATCATCGAGCCGCAGGATGCCCCACGCGACCGAACTCGGAGCCGGTGGCGGCGGCGCAGTCGATGTCGATGCGATCGGGCACGCCGGCGGTATCCTCGCCACCCAGGCGCACAATCTGCCCGCGGCCCGACTCCTCATCGAGCCCCGCCAGGCCGCCAACCTCGCAATAGCGCCCAAGCGACACCGTGGGCGTGGTGGCCGCTCACCACGACCGGGCCCTCGACCCTCGGCAGGAAAGCGACGTCCCGTCGGCGCATCCCAATAGGCCGTGACGAAGTCCACGAGCAGGTCATCGGACGACTGCACGGCGAGCATTTGCCGCAGCAGCTCGCTATCGGCATCGACCGCTCCCCTGCCGTCACCGCAATCGACACCATGCTCAAGCAAAAACGCGCGCGCCGCCTCGGTCTGGATGCCGGCATGCACCAGCAGGTACGGGCGCTCCTCGGTCTCGGCCACCGCGTAGAGCGGCAGCGCGGCCATCCATCGCACGAGCTCCTCGTATGCCTCAAATTCCATGTCGTTGAGCTGCTCGCTCGTCGTCCAGCCACCGTTGATATCCCAGGTCTCGGCATCGAGCGGGTCCTGGCCAATGATGGCATCGAGCATGATCTGCTCGTGATTGCCCTTGAGCACGTGGGCGTTGGGCAGCGAGCGCACGAGCTTAATAACGCCGACCGGATCGGGCCCGCGATCGATCATGTCGCCCAGCACGTACAGCGTGTCGTCGGACGTCAACGAGATCTTAGACAGGGCCTCGTCAAGCGCACGCACGTGCCCGTGAGCATCAGATGTCACATAGATCGCCATGGTACGCCTCTCCTTGCATTGCGGTCTAAGCCCGGCGCCGCAACTAAAACTTCAAGTTGAACTTAAACGTTACCCATTGTACTCCGTTGCAATAAAGCTGGAAAGGGTTTCCGAGCAGAGGCAAAGACGGCAGCCGTCTATGACGATATCGCGCACGCCCGTAATCCGCCCCCATAAACCCACCACCTTTGGGTACAAATAACCGCAGACAACTGACCGTGCCACGCCAACCACCCAGGAGCGGACACTATCCATGAACCAGATACTTCTCTTTATCGGCCTCGTCATCATTTTGTGCCTGACCATCAAACCCGTCGGCAAAAAAACTCCCCTTCCCCACCCTCCTCATCTTTATTGCGCTCGGCATGCTGCTCGGCGTCAACGGTCCGGCGCACATCGACTTTAGCGACTACGCGCTCACCGAAACCGTCTGCAGCACGGCGCTGCTGTTCATCATGTTCTACGGCGGCTTTAACACCAACATCGACCGTGCCAAACCCGTCGCCGCGCCCGCTGTGCTGCTGAGCACGCTCGGCGTTATCGCCACCGCCGGCATCACTGGCGTGTTCGCACACTTCGCACTGGGCTTCGACTGGATCGGCGGCCTGCTGCTGGGCTCGGTCGTGGCGTCGACCGACGCGGCGAGCGTCTTTAGCGTGCTGCGCGAGCACAACCTGTCGCTAAAGGGCGGCACCGACTCGCTGCTCGAGGTCGAATCGGGCTCCAACGACCCCGTCGCCTACATGCTCACCGCGGTACTCGCCACCCTCGCGGCGGTGGGCAACATCGACATTCCCGTGCTGCTGGCCAAGCAGATCATCCTGGGCGTGGGGCTGGGCCTTGCCATCGGCTGGATATCCAGCCGCCTGATTGAGCGCGCACACGCAACGGCCGAGGGCGCGCAGACTATCTTTTTTGTTCGCCGTGGCGATCGTCGCCTACGCACTGCCGAGCTACCTGGGCGGCAACGGCTTTTTGGCCGTATACCTGGCAGGCATTGTGCTGGGCGCGAGCGACATCACCGGCAAGGTCGAGATGGCGCACTTCTTTGACACCCTTACCGAGATGGCCGAGATGACGATCTTCTTCTTGCTCGGCCTGCTCGTCACGCCCGCGCGCCTGCCGCAAATGCTGCTACCCGGCCTGGCGCTCATGGCGTTTATGCTCTTTGCGAGCCGCCCCATCGCCGTCGGTCTGCTGCTGGCGCCCTTTAAGACGAGCCCTCGCCAGGTTGCGCTCGTAAGCTGGGCGGGCTTGCGCGGCGCGGCTTCGGTCGTCTTTAGCCTCTTTGCTGTGGTGGCCGGCGTTCCCGGCGGACACGACCTATTTGACCTGGTGTTTGTGATTGCCGTATCGAGCATTGTGGTGCAGGGTTCGCTACTGCCGGCGGTGGCGAAGAAACTCGATATGATCGATGCGGCCGGCGACGTGCGCCGCACCTTTAACGACTACCACGACGAGGACGGCATGTCGTTTGTAAAGCTCAAGGTGGGCGCTGGCCATCCGTTTGCCGGGCGCTCGCTCGCCGATATTGGCAGCGCGACGGACATGCTCGTGGTCTTGGTGCTGCGCGACGGGGCACACCCGGTACTGCCCAACGGCGATACCGTCATCGAGGAAGGCGACCTTCTGGTGATGGCAGCCCCCAACGTTCGAAGAGCGTGCCGAGGTTACGCTGCGCGAGGTCACCGTGACGCCCCACGGTCGCCTGGCCGGTCAGCGCCTGCGCGACGTGCCGCAGGGCAAGCACCCGTTTATCGTGGTGATGCTCAAGCGCGACGGCCAAACCATCATCCCCGATGGCAACACCCTAATATACGCCGGCGACGAAGCCGTCATCGCCACGCTAGCTTCCTAGCAGCCCGTCCCTCTTCAGCTACTAGCTGTCACCCACAGCAAAGTCGCGGAGGTCGAGGCCTTCGCGTTCGGCTCGGGCTAGGAGCTCTTGGGGCGACTCGTCCTCGATATCCATCACGTCGAGCATGGCAGCGGGAAAGCCCACGCCAGCCGCGCTCCCCGCGTAGTCGAGCAAGCCCTCGCGCAGCTGGTCTACATCAACTTCAATCTTCACGGTGAATCCTCCTACCGGGCAATCGCGGCCGGACAAACCGCACGTCCCAACTGATGTGCAATAAACTCCAGATACGGCCATAATAAAATAATGAACATCAGGGAGGTTACGGATGATGGACAAGCTCACTGCCATGACAGAACAAGTCAGAGATTTTTGTGATGCGCGCGATTGGCGCAAATATCACACTCCAAAGGAACTTGCCATCGGCATAGCGACAGAGTCCTCCGAACTCCTTCAGCTTTTCCGCTTTATGAGCGACAAGCGCATTGCAGAAATGTTCGATAGCCCTGATCAGCGCCAAGCCATCGAAGACGAAGTTGCCGACACGCTCCTCTTTCTCCTACGTTTCGCCGATCTAAACGGAATCGACCTCCCAAAGGCGCTCTCGTCCAAACTCAAACGCAACGGCGAGCGCTATCCCGTCGACACCAGCTCCAGCGAATACAGAAAGGCGGCCCACCATGAGTAATGAGTTCGCCCTTCGACAATACACGCTTCCCCTCCCCCAACCCTTCGAGGCAAGCGAATCGCTGCAGGACTTTGGCACGCCAAAGCCCGGATTCCACCATGACGAGAGTTGGCCCGTTCTCTATATTCTGACCAACAGTAAAAACAAAACGGCGTACATCGGTCAAACGACCAATTATCGACGCCGCATGAAGCAACACGCCGCAAACGTGGACAAAGACTTCGACCGGACCCTCCTGATTGACAATCCAACCTTCAATCAGTCAGCAACATTTGAGTTTGAGAATCGACTTATCGAGCTGTTCTGCGCTGACGAAAAATACCAGGTAACCAACGCCAACAATGGCTATGCCCAGTTCGATTATTTTGAGCGACCTCAGTATCGCCAGAAGTTCAGAGACCTCTGGACAAAGCTTCGCGAAGAGAACTATGCGATCCACCCCCATCGAAGAGCTCGAGAATACCGACCTGTTCAAATTCTCGCCCTTCAAAACGCTCACGCCCGATCAATACGAAACGATTGAGGCGATTTACAGGCGGCTCGAGCAAGAGCATGAAGACATTAAACACGGCGGTCCCAAGAAAGAGCGCGTAACCGTCGTGAACGGCGCGCCGGGAACAGGCAAAACAATCCTCGCCATCAGTCTCATGTTCAAAATCAAAAATGAGCCGAACCTTTCCGGTCTGCGGGTCGGCTTCGTGACGCCCATGGAGTCTCTGAGCAAGACGCTCAAAAAACTCACGCACTTCCTCCCCGGGTTAAAGCCCGGCGATATCCTGAGCCCCAACGACGTCACAAAAAACGATCGGTATGACGTCTTGCTTGTCGACGAGGCGCACCGACTGGGAAACTACTTATCCGCCGGCGCCGGCATCGGAGCTTTCTACAACACATGTGAACGACTCAGCTTGCCGCGCACGAGCAGCCAGGTGGATTGGATTTTCAAATGCTGCGACAAGGCGTACCTGTTCTTTGACCCCAAACAGCAAGTCCGCGCATCGGGACTCAACCGAGATGGCCTTGAGCAGCGACTCAACCAACTCGAAGAAGCCGGCATCGAGACCGAAGAATTCAACTTGAGTACCCAAATGCGCGTGCGTGGCGGCGATGAGTACCTCGATTTTGTCTACGACCTGCTTGATAACAAAGCGTACATGCATGCCGGCATGAAGTTCAAAGCACTCTTTTCATAGGAGCCTTACGATTCGCGAGCCGGGGATCCGGACAGCGATATCCCCAGATACCAGTTTGGAATCGTCGACCGATTTGAGGACTTCTGCTCTCTGCAGCAAACCAAGGAAGAAGAAGTTGGTCTATCCCGCATGATGGCAGGCTTTGCGTGGAAGTGGGAAACGAAGAATAACAAAGATGCGTTCGATATCGTCATCGAGGGCATTCCCAAACGCTGGAACTCAACCCAGAAGGATTGGGTTAACTCCGCCAACGCCGTCAACGAAGTCGGATGCATTCATACGGTACAAGGCTACGACCTCAACTACGGATTCGTAATTCTGGGTCCCGACATTTACTACGATTCGAACAAGATGCAGTCAACGTTAACAGGGCAAACTTCAAGATGCCGTTGCCAAGAAAAAGGCAAGCGACGATGATCTGCAAAAGATCATCGTCAACGCCTACTACGTCCTCATGACGCGCGGCCAGTATGTACGAACGTCAGCGAAAATCTGTGCTCTGTTTGTAAGAAGTTTCATGAACAGCATTCCAAGTCCGTTAAGGACATCGTTCTCTGTAGCCAGGATGTATGGTTCACGTGCTCCGTTCCAGTCAAAGGAGGTGTTCAGCATAGCTTCTGCAAAGTCACCGTTCGGATAGAAATCTGTCCACTGTCTCTGTCCCTGGAAACCGGCTGCCAGAGCATTGTGTCCGATTGCTTCTTCAGAGAATGCAGGATCAAGGTTATCGCAGCCGTTCATCAGCTCTTTGATGATAACTGCCATCTTAACTACGAATTCAAACTGCTCTTCTTTCTTTTCTGGAGAGAACTGCAGTTCTTCCGGGTTCTTGTCCCAGCCGATCTTACATGTTTCTTTAGCCCATTTGAGAGCTTTTTCAAATTCTGCATGATCATAGATACCTTCTGTCATACGACGGATGATTTCTACCTCATCAACGGATTCAACACGCATTCCAAGATAGGATTCGATGAAATCGGAATCAATGATAGATCCGCCGATACCCATTGTAACGGAACCGATCTGCAGATAGGATTTTCCTCTCATGGAAGCTGCTGCAACTGCTGCACGTCCAAATCTGAGTAATTTTTCTTTAACGTCTTCCGGGATAGATGTATCATCAGCTTCCTGAACATCATGTCCATAGATACCGAATGCCGGAAGTCCCTTCTGTGCATGTGTAGCAAGAACGGATGCAAGATAAACTGCTCCAGGTCTCTCTGTTCCGTTGAATCCCCATACAGCCTTGATGGTCTGTGGATCCATATCCATGGTCTCAGCTCCGTA